>Ga0209648_10001386_pt1 | contig 19520 bp, 8 predicted proteins | sample GraSoi2013_115cm_FD_185830 | JGI IMG/M metagenome (GOLD analysis project Ga0209648, IMG submission 185830) | Grasslands soil microbial communities from the Angelo Coastal Reserve, California, USA - Sample 9_17_2013_115cm (SPAdes) (version 2) | ecosystem: Environmental > Terrestrial > Soil >...
GCTGTGGAACCCCCTTCTTGAAGAGTGAAACGATGCGATTAATGATGTCAGACGCGCGGCTCACGTCCTTCATGAGTCTTAACGCCGCTTCTTGCGCCTCCGCCAGGTCGGGCTGATCACGCTCAAGCCACCGCAGGCAAGTTTCAGCATCCGCCGACGCCGCGAAAATCGGCTGCTTAATTTCGTGCGCCAGCGATGCGGTCAGTTCGCCCATCATGCTCACACGGTTGATGTGCGCGAGATCTGCCTGGAGCTGCTGCAATCTTTCGCGCTCGTTCTCTGCGCGTTTGCGTTCTGTGATATCGACAACGGTGCCGACCACTTCAACAAGCTCTCTATTGGAACTGAAAACTGGATGGGCCAGGCCATGAATGTGTTTAACTGTGCCATCAGGTAGCACGATTCTGTACTCGACGTCGGAATCTACCTTCTGGACGAACATCCTATCACTGGCCTGCCGCTTCACCCTGTCACGATCTTCTGGGTGTATTCGCTGCAGCCATTGGTTCCGCATTGGGAGGCCCTGTTGCGGATCGAAGCCGAAAACTCGGAACATTTCCTCGGACCAGTACTCGGCTTCGTGGGTTGTGCCATGGCTGGCCCAGCTGCCCGTGCGCGTCAGCCGCTGTGATTCGGCCAGATAGGCTTCACTGCGCCGGAGAGCCTCTTCGGCACGCCTACGCTCCGTGACATCCACCATCGTGCCGACCACTTGAACAAGCTCTCCGCTAGGACTCAAAACTGGATGGCCGATGCCATGAATGTGTTTGACTGTTCCATCGGGTTTCACGGTTCTGAACTCGACGTCGCAATGTACTTTCTCGAGGAACGTCCTATCACCTGCCATCCTGAACTTGTCGCGGTCTTCTGGGTGTATTCGCTGTAGCCATTGTTCCCACATCGGTAAGCCCTGTTGTTGATCAAAGCCGAAAAGTCGGAACATTTCCTCCGACCAGTACAGGATCTCGCGGCTTGTGCCATCAACGGCACAACTGCCCGTTTGGGTCAACCTCTGCGCTTCCATCAAATAGGCTTCACTGGACCGAAGGGCTTCCTCGGCGCGCTTCCGTTCCGTCACGTCCATCGTCACGCCGACGAATTGCAGCAATTCTCCCGAGGGACTCAAAACAGGACGGCCCACGGAATAAATGAATCTCAATGGCGCGTCTGGAGGAAGAATTCGAAACTCCACCTCATAATCCGACTTTTCGGCGATTGCTCGGTCGATTGTCTCTTGCCACCGAGCACGGTCCTTGGGATGGACACGTTGGAACCGTTGTTCCCAAGTAGGCATACCATCCTTCGGATCGAAGCCAAATATCCGATACCATTCCTCTGATATGTATAGCGCATTCCTTGCAGGCGCCTCCCAAGCCCAACTTCCTATATGTGCCAGTCTTTGCGCTTGCGCGAGGTAGCTCTCGCTTCGGCGCGATGCCTCCTCGGCGCGCTTCTGCTCGCTCAAATCAAGGGCGAACCCAACGCCCTCGGTACCACCTACTTCGAAAAGCGCCCCGGCGAGTAGCACGGGCACGCGGGTGCCATCTTTCCGGAACATCTCTGACTCAAAGGGCTGTACGGTCCCGGTCTGCATTACTTTTGCGAAGGCGCGTTCAACGCGCTCGCGCCAGTCCGCAGGTGTCATGTCCCTCCAGCGCACGCGACCCGAGGCGACATCTTCACGGCCGTATTGCACCATGCGGAGAAAGGCTTCATTGGACGCGACGATGGCGCCCTCGGCATTCCAGATCGTGATTCCCACAATGTTGGCGTCGACCAGGCGCCGGATCTTTTTTTCACGGTTCTCGAGATCGCGGTACAGTCGCGTATTCTCGAGCGAGATGGCCGCTTGCGACGCAAGCACCTTCAGAACGGTGATCCGGTGGGTAGTGAAAACGTGGGCGGTTAGGTTGTTTTCGAGGAAGAGGATTCCGTTGAGCCTGCCCTGGTTAACCAAGGGCAAGCACACAATGGAACGCGCGCGACGCTGGGCAATGTACGGATCGCCTGAGAACGGGTTTCCTGCCGTGGCATCGTCAAGAATAACGTCCTTGCGAGTGCGCGCCACGTAGCGAACGACGGACTCTGGAAACATTGCAGCGGTCTCGGAGGTATCTCGCAGATGCACCGTGATATCGTTTCCGAGAATCGTGGCCTCTGCCTTGATTTGCAGTTCATCACCCACGTGAAGGATCAGCAGACCGCGCTCAGCGCCCGCGTGCTGGATGGCCGCGCGCATGATTCTCTCGATGAGTTTTTCCAAAACCATTTCGCCCGAGACTGCTTGGGAAACTTTGATTACGGTCGCAAGATCCAGGAGTTCCGCCGGCGCCACGATCGTGCTGGTCGTGCCCCGAGTTGACTCCTCCTTCCTGAGTTGGGGATAGAGCTGGTCGAGTTGCCTTACTTTTCCGTCAGCTCCCCAGCGGAAATAGCAATACCGCGCCTCCCGCAAATACGTATCCGCGATCTTGTCGAAGCCTCTCGCCGCAAAGAAGCGGGCGGCAAGCTCGCACGCAACCGCCTCATTGTGGATGAATCCGTTGGCGTGGGCAGAGCGGATGGCTCTTTCGTAAAGGCCTTCGGCATCGAGCAGGCGGCCCTCTATTCGTGCGATTTCGGCACCTGTCAATGCAACACGGTTTTCAAAATTCGCCGGGCAATGCTCCGCCCATGTTTCGAGCTGTTTGTGGTGAGCCGCTAAAGCCTCTAGGTGCTCTTGTTTCTTGTCGGGAGCAGCGGAATCCCATGCGAACGCGTGTGAAAGGGCGCTGTAAAAGCGGAACGCTGACGGCTCCAACAGAGACGGTGCCGACCAAAGAAGAGGCTGCGCCTTCGCTGAGGCATGGACTGCCGCATCATAGTCCAAGGAAAGGTACCGGGCTTGAACCTTGAGAGCCCAGTATCCGAATTCGGGATCGGCCAATACCGGATTGCTTGCCAGATGCCGTTCAAATTCCAGTTCATCAAAATGGTCATCGTTGAAGCATCCAAATTTCGGAGTCAACCCACGAAGGGTGCGGATTAGTTGGACCTGTGCAGTCAATAGGTCAACCACAAGACCGAAGTGCGCCTTCTCTGCGAACGCGAGACCCTTTTCTCCCTCGGCTAGGGCCTCCGTCAGCGGGTCCCCCACCGCCAGGAAATTGGTAATCAACTGGTTCCAGCTATAAGCGGCAAAGGTCAGATCCCCGTTTCGGTAGGCGGCATCGAAGGCGCGGCGTACCATATCGCGCCCTTCCAGGGCGTGTTTTGCGGTTGGAATGACGAGATTTCCAAACGACATCAACGTTCGGGCCTCATAGGTTCTCAGCCCACGTTTTTCGACGAGTTCATAGCCCAGACGACCGAATCGAAAGGCGTCTTTGTAATTACCGAAGCCAGATCGAGCGACGACGGCAAACCAGACATAGGCGAAGGACGACGCGTCCGTGTTGCCATGCTCGAGGCTCAGAAGCACCATCCGGCAAAGAAGAAACGACGACAATTTCTCATCGAAGAACACTGCTGGCGTCACAACCTCGGTCAGAACGTCCATGGCGTCCAGGACTTCAGGGTCAGTCATAACGGGCAGGTCCAGGAAGTCCTCAATTTGACGACTTCCAACCAACGCCCAGACCCGGTCATACTCGCTGTGGACTTCATCGATCGTGGGATGCAGCGGCCATGTCTTGCCGTCCCGACGCAGGTATTCGAGACAGACTTCCACGCCGCGGTCGCTCCGATCCAAAGCCGTATAAACCGTGAGTTGAAGACGCGTGACGACCGCGAGATCGTGTTTGGTCATGGCATGTTGTGCCAGTTTCAAGAGGCGATCTTCGGACGCCGCCAGATTTCCGGTCAGTAGCTCGCACTCCGCTAAGAGACTCTCAATCGAGAACCTGAGATCGTAACTGTCATCCGACGTCTTTTCCGGCAAGAATCCGCGTGCAACGATAAGGTAGCTCAGCGCCGACGCATACGCGGCCGAACTCTTCGCGCGCCTGGCGGCGACTAGATTCAATTCAGCCAAACGCGCACGTTCCGCAGCGGATGTAATCAAATCGGATCCGCGATTCAGCTGATTGACGATCTCAAAGATCTCCTCGTCCAGCTTTTCGGCCGGCGTCTGTGCCACAAGAAGCCTGCCTATCCGCAGATGAGCTTCGGACCGAAATTGCAGGGGGATCAACGAATACGCCGCTTCCTGCACACGGTCATGGAGAAATCGATAGGAATCTTCCGAGCGGAAGACAAGACCTGCTAGTACAGCTTCCCAGAGTTGACGGTCAATTTCCTCACTCGAGTCCTGGTAGACCATCTCGAGCATGTCGAAGTCCGCACTGTTACCGAGACAGGCCAGTTGCTTTAATGCGTTTTGGGTGCTGGCGGGCATGCGGTTCAACTTGCCAACCATCAAGTCCACTACGTTATCGGTGTAATTCTTCGCGCGGATTCGACTCAAATCCCAGGCCCACCGCGCTTCGCCATGATTGAAAGCTAGCAATCCTTCATCGGCAAGCTCGGAAATGAACTGGATTGCGAAAAATGGATTTCCTGTCGTTTTTTCTTGGACCAATTCTGCGAGGGCACGCGTTTCGTCCGGCTCACAATGAAGGGAATCCGCAACAAGTTGCTCCAAGTCTTCTCGAGTCAGAGGTGCAAGCACGATGTCCTGGCGCATCACTCCTGCTCGACGCATCGCTTCGAGCTTGCGCATCAGAGGATGAGCGGGGCCGACTTCGTTGTCCCTGTATGCGCCGATCAACAGCAAGTGCTTCACGTCGGGCTGCATCAGCAGATCCTCGATCAAGTCCAACGTCGCCGCATCCAGCCATTGCAAATCGTCGAGGAACAGCGCGAGAGGATGTTCCCGCCGCGCGAATACACTGATGAATCGACGAAATACTCGGTGGAACCGGTTTTGCGCGTCCCGCGCGGGAAGTTCGGGAACGGCCGGCTGCTCGCCGATGATCAACTTCAATTCCGGGACCAACTCGACGACAAGCTGTCCGTTCGGATCTAACGCCTCGTGAAGTGCGTCCCGCCACTTGCTCAACTGTTCTTCACTCTTATTCAAGAGGGGACGGATCAGGCTCTGAAACGCTTTTGCCAAAGTCGCGTATGGGATGTCCCGCTTGTATTGATCGAACTTGCCCGATGCAAAAAGACCGCGCGGAGGAATCAGCGGCTTATGCAGTTCGTTGACGAACGCGGATTTGCCGATTCCGGAATATCCGGAAACCAACACCAATCCCGGCCCATCACCGGCTACCACACGGTCGAACGCACCGAGCAGCATGTCGATTTCGCATGCCCGCCCATACAACTTCTCGGGTATCAGCAGATGATCGGGCGCGTCGTGTTCGCCTAGTGAGAATTCGACGATGGACCCATGCGCTTCCCACTCACCGAGACAGCGACGAAGATCGCTCTCCGCGCCGGAAGCCGTCTGGTAGCGTTCCTCAGGAGTTTTAGCGATCAGTTTCATCACGATGGCGGAAAGACAGCGCGGTACGGCTTTTACTCGCTCGTGAGGCGGCACCGGATGGCGTGCGATGTGACAATGAACCAATTCCATCGGATCCGAAGCCGTAAAGGGCAGGCTACCGGCTAATATTTCGTAAAGGGTTATCCCTAAGGCATAAAGGTCACTCCGCGAATCAATGGACCGATTCATTCGTCCGGTTTGTTCGGGCGCCATGTAGCTGAGTGTTCCCGCGATGAACTCGGGAGGTTGGGGCGATTGACGCTCGCGCGGAAGCCGCGAGGTGATACCAAAACCGGTAAGCCAGACCTGGCCAGTCACTGATTCAACCAGGACATTCGAGGGCTTTACGTCCTTGTGGATCAGCTTTCGCTTGTGCAATTGCCTGAGCGCGGCTGCGAGACCGACGGCAATCCGCAAAAATTGCCGTATCTCCGTCGGCCCCTGAATCAGACGATCGAGAGGCTCGCCACCGGGGTCTTCAAGAACAAGCACCTTCTGGCCGTCGTATTGAGAAAGAAGGAGGGGGCGAAGCGCCCATGTGGCATCCAAATCGTCCCGGAACGAATATTCGTTGTCTATCTTCTTGAGGCTTTCCGGTGCGGGCCGTGATGAGGCAGGCGTCAGAAGGAGAACCGAAGGTACCTCCGCCGCACTCGCACGTCCTCGATACAGGATGAACTCCTCATCCTCACGGAGACACTCGCGCACATATTCTGAGATCTCCACGACGTCAGGCCTCTGTTTGAATCCCGGCAGAACCCAAATCATCCGCTCGTCACATCTGGTTGGCAAGAGTGTTTTCGAAGGTTACGCAGGCGCGACTTTACAATCAGTTCTGAATCTCACCAGGGAATGTGCGCTTTGCCGTCTAATTTCCGAGTGTAATTGTCCTTAGAAAACGAAGCGAACCCCTATTTGAATCTGACGCGCTGCGTCGACCGTCGAGAATATTCGACCCACGTTATCGGCGAAGTCCCCGGCTCCATTCTTGAAAATGGCGTCTCCATTGCCCCCGAGCGTAAGAGGGCTTTGTGTGTTGCTTGGGACGGCGAAATTCGGATGATTCAGAAGATTGAACGCATCGGCGCGTAACATGATTTTCAGGCTCTCCGCCAGCGAGAAACTCTTCTGCACCGCCAGATCGAATTGCGCAAAGCCCGGGCCGCGCAGAATATTGCGTCCGGCAGTGCCAAACTGACCGGGAGGCGGCAATGCAAATGCGCCCGGATTAAACCAGCAGGTCGGACTGCCTACCCTGGCGCCGTCCGGACAAACGCCGACGTACGGATTTCCGGCGAGGTTGGGTCTTTCGGTAGTCGTTACCGACAGCGAGTCTGCGTTGTCAAAAGCGAGCACGGGAGTAAAAGGCACGTTGCTGTGAACGCTGGCGATACCGGAAATCTCCCAGCCGCCGAGCCAACTCCCGTGTCCAAACGGGAGTTCGTAAACCACGTGTCCGACAAAATTGTGCCGGATATCGAAGCTGGAGCGCCCTCTGCTTCCCTTACGATCGAAGATGTTCTGAGACCCAGGCGGTTCATTTACGGCTTCTATGAGAAAGCTATTCGAAGCGTCATCGACGGAGTGGGCCAACGTGTAGAACGCCTCCCAAGAAAGGTTCTTACCGGAATGGTTCGAGACGGACAGCTGGAAGGAATTGTAGAAAGATTGTGCGTCGGTCAGCACAGCCTGCAGCGGCGAAGGTAAGTTTGGATTGTAGCGGTGCCCCAAAGTTGGTTCGAAAGGGTTTTGTTCTCCTTCCCGGGTGAGATGATTGCCGCGCGCGCCAAAGTACCCGGCACTCAGAATCGTGCCTGGCGCGACTTCGCGCTCCAGGTTGAGATTGTATTGCAGCGCGTACGGGAATTTCGCATGGTAGTCCGTCTGGATGAGGTAGATTGGCTGCTTCAGGACGGCATCCTGCGGGTTAAGAAAAGTGGGAAAGACATAGGAGCCGATGCCGAAAAAAGGCGGCAGAAACCGGTCCGCACCGAAGAGGATTCCGGGGAACTGATCGCGAAAGATGCCGGCCCCGGCCCGCAGCACGGTCTTGCCGTCGCCGAAAATGTTCCACGCCAAGCCAGCCTGGGGTGATAGCAGATCCGTAGGAGTCCCGGCAAATACCTTTCCGACGGTTGGACCAGAGTCCGTTACCGGGTTCCGGATCGCCGAGAGACGCCCTTGTACCTCGGTCGGGTTCGAATAGAAGTCATAGCGCAATCCGGCATTCAATGTCAGTCGGCGTGTGACTCGCACATAATCCTGTACAAAACCTGAAAACACGCTCTGCCGGTAGCCCCGCTCGGAACTCGCCATCGAAGGATTGGCACCCACGTACGATAACGGCAGCGCCTGCAGGAAGAATTCCAGAGCCGGGTTGTCGCTGCGCGCCGGAAACCCGAAAGGCCGCAAATCCTGGAACGTGTACAAGCCATTAACGGTATAATCCAAATAGCCATTCAACTGGATCCTCCGAAACTCACCCCCGAATTTCAGGCTGTGACGGCCGCGGTTACGCGCGAGTTGGTCCTGAACCTGATAGACCGTCGAAAAATCGCCCAAGGGCATTCCCGGGCTGTTGCCAATCAAGCTCACACCCGCAATGTTGAGCATTCCGAACTGTCGGTTGGGCACCAGGGAAATGGAGAGACCCTGATGCGTATCGATGGTTAATGTCGACGCGGTCGTGCGGTTGATACCGAACCGCAGTTCGTTGAACAGCTCTCTCCCGAGGTTCCTGCGGTCCTGGACAGTAAAATACTGATTCCGCGCGTCATGGTTCACCGGAAACCCCGGGACATACGTTCCGGGCGGCGTTCCGAAATAAGGCACTAGGGAAGAGCTGTCATCCACAACGTAACGCCCGAACAGCGAATGCGTGCTGGAGAAATTGTGGTCCACGCGAACCATGCCGTGGTGTTCGTACGTGGAACCCTTATCGGCTGTGATGAGGTCGCCGGTTCCGTCCCCATTGTCTGCACCATTCGAGGGAGGCAGCAGGCCGAGAAATGGCTGCACGCGCGGATCGATCACCACCGGTACACAAGCCGTGGGTGAAGCACTCGTGCAGGCGCTTGGATCGTTGGCAGACGGCAGCAATCCCTCATGCGCAAGCGCATTTGGGACGGTTGCAATAGCCGTGGATGCCTGCACTTCACGGAAGCCCTCGTAGTCGACAAAAAAGAAGGTGCGGTCGTGCGCCAACGGCCCGCCGATACTCGTCCCAAATTGGTTGCGGACGAAGGGTGGGATGGGACGGCTACTCAGGTCGAAATAGTTCCTGGCTTCCAGCGCGGCATCGCGATGCAATTCAAAAAGCGATCCATGGAAGTGGTTGCCACCTGATTTGGTGATTGCCTCGATGACGCCACCGGAAGATGTACCGTACTCGCTGCCAAAAGTCTGGGTTAAGACCCGTACCTCCACGAAATCATCCAGTCCAAGAAAAAGCCCAGAAGCGCCGGCAGGCGAATAGCCAAACACGGGATCATTGGCGTCCATGCCATCGATGAGAACATTCGTCCAGCTCGGGCGCATACCGTTAACGGACACTTGTCCCGCCTTCCCGTTCGACAACAACGAAGGAGCACTGCTAGGTGTGGGGGCAACTCCCGGGACCAGGATTGCGGCTTTGAACAGATCACGGCCGTCTAGAGGAAGCACAGTTAAGCTGCGTTCCGCAATCATTCCTTCGACGGTGGTGGTGGTGTCGACGCTTGGAACACCCGCCTCGACCTTCACGTGGACGGACAGCTTGCCCACGACCAGTGACAAATTGATTCCGATTGCAGCACCCGGGCTCAGGGCAATTCCTTCGCGAACCTCGGTCTGGAATCCTTCTTTCTCTACGCGAAGCGTATACCTTCCGGTCGGCAAGCCCACCAGCTGATATTCGCCCGTTTTGTCGGTGCGCCCGTCCCGTTTCAATCCTGTGCTTACGTTCTCGACCGAAACCTCGGCTCCGGGAACAACAGCTCCGCTGGTATCTGTGACGGTACCGAACAGAATCCCAAGTTGCGTTTGCGCCCACGCTGGCGCTGCAAGGATCGCTGCTAACGAAAAGAGGAACAGCACGCTCTTACTTTTCGAGAGAGAATACGTCGAAGTAACAATCGAAGCGATCATCATTCGCCCCCACCATTTGTTTCTGTGCTCAGGGTTGAGAGTTCGTGGTCAGCGCACGACCTCAATCAGCGACGGGTTGCCACGGCCTGTCCGGCTCGCGGTTCTGGTTCAGCCCAGCCACCTCCACTTGCCGCACTGGTCGCGAGATCCCGAGCTTCTTCATTTTGGCAATCAAAGTCGTACGCTTCAGTCCCAACCGAGTGGCGGCGCCACTGGGTCCTCCAATAATCCACTCTGCCGTCTGCAAGGCTCGCAAAATCAGGGCTCGGGTAGATCCGTCGAACGTGCCCTGTGAAGAAGTTACCGTCACCGGATTCTTGTCTGATACGGAAAGAGGGTTGGTGTTCCCATTCTTGTCAGATTTTGGCAGAGGGTTCGGAAGTACTCCGTTGTTCGACAAGATCACCGCTCGTTCGATCAAGTTCTGAAGTTCCCGCACGTTCCCCGGCCAAGAATACGAGGTGAACGCATCCAGGGTTTCCTTCGGAATATGATCGATGTGCTTGCCCACGCGCCGGGCAAACAGCCCGACAAAATGCGAGACCAATTGTGAGATATCCGGCCGGCGCTCCCGCAGTGGGGGCAGCACGACAGGAAACACGTTTAGACGGTAGTAAAGATCACTGCGGAACTCGTTTCGCTTGACCATCTCCGCCAGATCTCGATGTGTCGCCGCAACTAGACGGATGTTGATACGATGGGTTCGGCCGCCTCCTAAACGCTCAAACTCCTGCTCTTGCAGGACTCGCAGCAGCTTAGGCTGCAAAGCGAGCGGAATATCCCCTATTTCATCAAGGAACAATGTCCCTGTGTCAGCCATTTCGAAACGGCCCATTTTCTGCGCGAAAGCTCCGGTGAAAGCGCCCTTCTCGTGCCCGAAGAGTTCGCTTTCCAGTAAGTCAAAGGGAATGGCCGCGCAGTTCAGCTTTATGAAAGGGCGCCCGCATCGTGGGCTGATATTGTGAATGGCGTGGGCGATCAGCTCCTTACCCGTACCCGTCTCTCCGAGTACCAGCACGGTCGAATCGGTCGGTGCCACTCGTTCCACCTCCGCGAGTACGGATTCCAGCGCAGGGCTGTCGCCTATGATTTCTTCAAATCTATCCTCAACGCAACCCTGTTCACTTGACGCAACTCTGTTGACATTTTCCATAACTGACTCCACAGAAGCTCCCTGTACACCACGAACGGGAGCATCTTGCACGCGAAATACTTGATGTATTCATCCCGACGACTCCGTGATCACGTTGTTTTCGTACCGCTTTTGTCGGTCCGTAAAGTTGAACGAATGGTTTGGAATAACTGCTCGTCGCTAAAAGGCTTGCCTAGGAACGCGACAGCACCGGCTTGCATTGCTCGCCCACGGGACTCTCTATCGTCGTAAGCGGTGATGAAAATGATAGGAATGCCGCAGCCTGCGCCAGCGAGGTGGCTTTGGAGTTGCAATCCATTCATGCCCGGCATCTGTACGTCAACAATGAGACACGCGGTATCGTGCAGTTGGCCAGACCTCAGGAAACCTTCGGCAGACTCGAAGGCTGCCGCTCGAAAGCCAAAAGATTCGATGAGCAGTGTTGTGGTCCTGCGGACCGACTCATCGTCGTCAACTACCGAGATTAGATTCCTTGCCACTCTGGATTCTCCCTGTAAGACTGAACGGAAACCCTCGGCAGATTCAAATGCTGCCGCTCGAAAGCCAAAAGATTCGATGAGCAGTGTTGTGGTCCTGCGGATGGACTCATCGTCGTCAACTACCGAAACTAGATTCCTTGCCACTCTGAATTCTCCAATGAGCTCAAGGTACTCTCAGAGGGAAAAGGAAATCTATTGAGCGTTAGTAGATTTAGAGTCCCAGAAAGGGGAACGGGGGTAGTGCTTTCGTTTACGAGGCTTTTTCCGCGGGGCCCTTAAGCTTCTCGATCATTCTTACCAGGTCCGCTACAGATTGCGCGTTCATCTTCTCCATAGCCCGGCTGCGATGAACCTTCACGGTATTTTCCGCAGTTCCCAGTTGACCGGCAATCTGTTTATTGAGCATGCCCGAAACGACCATGGAGATCACCTCCTGCTCGCGAGGAGTCAAGGAGTCGAAGCGCTGTTGGAGGTCCGTTACTTCTTTCTCCTGTTCGCGTCTAGCGCGATCTCGCTCCAGTGCGATGCGAACAGCATCCAGCAGATCCTGGTCGCGGTATGGCTTGGTGAGGAATTCAATTGCACCGGCCTTCATAGCACGAACACTCATGGGAATATCGCCGTGACCGGTGACAAAGACTATCGGGATACGAATGTTTCTCGCTGCAAGCTCGCGCTGAAAATCGAGTCCACTTAGTCCGCGTAATCTGACGTCCAGCACAAGGCAGCTGGGCGCATCTGGCGGTTTTCTTTGCAAGAAGGTTTCAGCCGAGTCAAAGCTCTCAACCTGCAGACCCATGCTGCTGAGCAGAAACTTGAGCGAAGAACGTACCGACGGATCATCATCGACAACAAAGACGACGGGAGCGCGAGTCATGAGGTACTCCCGGTGGCTACTGGCAGCGTGAAGGAAAACACAGCGCCGTGGGGAAAATTGGGCGTGGCCCACAGCCGCCCGCCATGACCTTCAATAAGTGAGCGGCTGATGGGCAAACCCATTCCCATACCGTTCGCTTTTGTTGTAAAGAAGGGAGTGAAAACGCGATCCGCCTCTATGCCAAGGCCAGTGCCCGAGTCGCGCACCGCAACCAGTACGTCGCCAGATTCGTCGACCCGGGATTGCACCCAGAGTAAGTGAGGGCGATTTGTGACCGCGTTCATGGCTTCGACGCCATTCATGATCAAGTTCAGCAGGACCTGCTGCAACTGAACGCGATCGGCCAGCACGAGCGGAAGGGCGTCTGTCAATTGGCGCTCGAGCAGGATTTGATTTTCAAAAAGCTCACGGCCAGTGAGGGAGAGCACCTCCTGAATCACCTCGTTTATATCCACTTTGGTCTTTTCGGCAGGCGTTTTCTTTATGAGCGCCCGGATCCGAGCCATAACGGCGCTTGCGCGAGTGCTATCCGCAACGATTTCTTCCAGGGCCCGGCGCAACACATCCGGCTGGAGGTTTTGATTGGCGAGCAATCGCAGACACGCGTTGCTGTTGTTGTTGACTGCCGTAAGAGGCTGATTGACTTCGTGCGCTATAGAGGCCGCCAATTCGCCCATCGTTGTGAGTCTAGACACGCGCGCAAGCTCCCCTTGTGTCATCTGCAAAGCTTGTTGTGCCTCTTTCCAATCCAGGGAGATTGCAGCTTGGGAGGCAAGCAGTTTCAGCACAATGATCCTAGTATGAGTGAAGACGTGGGGAGTCAAACTATTTTCGAGGTAGAGCACACCGATAAGTTTTGCCTGATTGATCAAGGGCAAACAGAGAATGGAGCGCGCGTGATGTTGGTGGATGTACGTATCGGCAGAAAACCAACTGTTCACAGCATCGTCGAGGATCACGTGCTCCCGGGTACGCGTGACAAAGTGGATGATCGATTCCGGCACGCCGCTCACGACTGCTTCCTTCAGGCGGACAACTACACTTTCGCCGCTGATTGTAGCTTCCGCTTCGACCCGCTGTTCGTTACCTCGCTGAAGAATCAAAAGACCTCGCTCAGCACCCGCATGCTCGATCGCAGTGCGCATGAGCGTGTCGATGAGCTTTTCCAGAACAGTCTCGCCAGACACTGCTTGCGAGACTTTGATAACGGTAGCCAGATCGAGGTATTCGACGGGCGTCGCCATCATGCTCGTGGGACCAACAAGTGGCTTCTCTTCCCGTAGCCGCGGATACAACTCGTCGAGCTGCCGGACCTTACCAGTAGCTCCCCAACGGAGATAGCCGTAGCGGGCGTCCCGTAGATAGGCATATGCGATCTTCTCGAAACCACGTGCGGCGTAGAAACGCGCGGCGAGCTCATTGGCAAGCGCCTCATTGTGGACAAAGCCGTTTGCTTGGGCCGAGCGGATGGCTTGTTCGTAAAGATGCTCGGCGTCGAGCGCGCGGCCTTCGATTCGTGCGATCTCTGCGCCGACGAGCGCAGCTCTGTTTTCGAAATTCTCCGGGCAATTCTCCGCCCATATCTTCAATTGCTTGTGATGGACCATCAATGCTTCGAAATGTTGGAGTTTCTGGTCGGGAGACGCCGAATCCCAGGATGACGCGCGGGACAGGCCACCATATAAGTGATACTCCGCCATTTCTAAATTTGATGGTGCTGTCCAAAGGAGTCGTTGCGCCTTCAATGACGCATCGACAGCGGAAAGATAGTCCCCGGCAAAGAAGCGAGCTTGAAGCTTCCGGATCCAGTAAAAGCACTCTGGTAGCGCAGCCGGGTCACTCGCCAAATGGCCCTCGAACCGAAGCTCATCAAACTGCCCGTCGTCAAAGGCTCCAAATCTCGTGGTCAAGCCACGGAGCATCCGAACCAGCGCGGACTGCGCGGTGATGATGTCAATGACGAGACCAAACCGAGCGTTCTGTGCAAACTCGAGGGCATTCTCGACTTCACGTTGTACATCCGCGAGCGGGTCTCCCGTCGCCAGAAGGTTCGTAATCACGTTGTTGCGGCTGTACGCCGCAAAACAGATGTCTCCAATCTTGTTCGCGGCTTCGAACGCTCGATGTATCAAGTCGCGGCAAGCCCGGACATGTTTCGTCCATGGGATGACGTGACTTCCGAAACACATATAGGTCCTGGCCTGGAAGCGCTTCAATCCGCGTCTTTCGGTCAGTTCATAGCCAAGCTGACCGAATCGAAATCCTGCATCGTAATTTCCCAAGTGTGGGCCGGCTACCATGCCTAGGTATACAAAGACAAAACTCGAACCGTCGCTGAAACCGTGTTCGAGGCTCAAGTTAACCGCTCTGCAGATCGCCAACGAACCAAGATTTGCGTCCCTAAACATTGCAGGTGGCACGACCTTCGTAAGAACATCCAGAGTTGCTAGGCAGGCGGAATCGCTCATCAGGGGCGTCTCGATGAGTTCCTCAATCGTGCGGCTTCCGAGGTGCGACCAAATTTGCTCGTATTCTCCTCGCACTTCTTCTTCTGTCGGATGGGGCGACCAATTGACGCCGAGATGTCGTAGGTAATCCAAACAGACGTCGACCGCACGGTCGCTCTGATCGAGCGTCGTGTACAGATCCATTCGCAAGCACGCGACGGTCGCGAGTTCAACCGTATTCGCGGCACGCGATGAAAGCATGGTCAACCGCTGCTCCGCAGCTGCCGACTGGCCAGTCAGGACCTCGCATTCGGCTCGGTGCAATTCCAGCGCGAACGTGAGCTCGTCCCGGCGCTCGCCTCGAGAGTCGTCCAACAGTGCTGCACCAGCGATAAAGTATTTGAGCGCTGAGCTGTAGGCCGTGGAAGCCTTGGCACGCTTGCCCGCGATCAAGTTGAGCCTAGCCAGGTGCTCACCTTCCTCCCTTGACGCAATTAAGACCGCCGCGCGGTTGAGCTGATTGACTATTTCGAAGATCCTCTCCTCCCGCTTCTCTGGAAGAGTGTGCGCCTCGAGCAGCCTGCCTATTCGGAGATGGGCATCGGCGCGCAATTCTTGCGGGATCAGAGAATAGGCTGCTTCCTGAACACGGTCGTGTACGAAGCTATAGGAATTTTCGGAGCGGAAGATGAACCCGATTCGAACCGCTTCCGAAAGGTGTCCGTGCATCTCCTCGTTCGAGTCTTGGTAAACCATCCGCAGCATGGCGAAGTCCGCGCTGTTGCCTAGACAGGCGAGTTGCTGTAATGCGTTCTGAGTTTCAACGGGCAGGCGGTTTAACTTCCCGACCATGAGGTCCACCACATTATCGGTATAACCTCTGGCATGAATGCGATTCAGATCCCAACACCATCGTCCTCCGCCAGGATCGAAGGTAACCAAACGCTCTTGTCCAAGCGCAGAAATAAACTGAATTGCGAAGAATGGATTGCCAGCAGTCTTCTCGTGGATCAGTTCCGCCAGCGGACTGGCATGCTCGGGTTCGCAATGAAAAGAGTCCGCAACTAGGCTTCCCAGATCTTCACCGGTTAAGGGCTGAAGAACGATCTCCCGCACGATCGCTCCAGCTTGGCGGACCGCTTCCAGCTTGCGCACCAGTGGATGGTCGGAATTCACTTCGTTGTCGCGGTAGGCGCCAATCAGCATTAAGTGCTGCACGTCCCGGCGCGTCAACAGATCCTCCATCAAATCAAGCGTTGCCGTGTCGAGCCATTGTAAATCGTCCACGAATAGGACCAGCGGATGCTCCGGCTGCGCGAATACGTTGATAAATCGACGGAATACCAGCTGGAAACGCCCCTGTGCGTCCTGTGGCGGAAGTTCAGGAACCGGTGGCTGTTCGCCTATGATGAGCTTCAATTCCGGCACGAGATCCACAATAAGTCGTCCGTTGGGACCCAATGCCTCAAGAAGCGCATCCCGCCATCTTCGCAGTTTGGCTTCGTCCTGCCCCAGAAGCGGACGGATGAGGCTCTGAAACGCCTGCGCTAAAGTCGCATAAGGCACGTCGCGCTTGTATTGGTCGAACTTGCCCGAGGCAAAGAGACCGCGGGGCGGAACGAGCACCTTTTGTAGCTCGTTAACGACCGAGGACTTTCCGATCCCGGAATATCCAGAAACAAGTACCAACTCTGGTGTACCGCTAGCTACGACACGATCAAAGGAGGTGTACAAGGTCTCGATCTCGCGTGCTCGCCCGTATAATTTTTCGGGAATCCATAGCCGGTCTGGCGCGTCATCCTCGCCAAGTGGGAAGTCGGCGATCCCGTCTTGTGTCTCCCATTGAGTAAGGCAGTGACGAAGATCGCTCTCGACACCAGCCGCTGTTTGGTAGCGTTCCTCGGCAGTCTTGGCGAGCAACTTCATAATGATTGCAGAGAGAGAGCCTGGAACATTGTTCGATCGCTCACCAGGGGGCACAGCCTGTCTGGCAAGGTGGCAGTGCACCCACAGCATCGGATCAGAAGCGGTAAAGGGAAGCACACCAGTCAGCATTTCGTAGAGCATGACGCCCAAGGAGTAGAGATCGCTCCGCGAATCGATCGAACGATTCATACGCCCGGTCTGTTCCGGTGCCATGTAAGGCAGCGTTCCGGCGATGAACTCGGGAGGCTCTGGCGCCTGCCGTCCGCGCGGAAGGCGCGAGGCTATTCCAAAACCCGTCAGCCAAACATGCCCGGTCGCGGCGTCAACCAGGACATTCGAGGGCTTGAGGTCTTTATGGATTAGCTCGCGCGCGTGCAACTGACTGATTGCCGTCGTGAGACCAATGGCAAAGCGCAAAAACTGCTTCGTTTCCATCGGTCCTTGAATGAAGCGATGCAGAGGCTCACCACCGGGATCCTCGAGCACAAGCACCGTCTTCTCGTTGTACTGGGATAAATCGCGGGGCCGAACGGCCCAGGTTGTGTTGAGTTCGCTCCTCAAAGCATATTCATGGTTCATCTTCTCGAGGGTTTCGAGCGCGGGGCGTCTTAAGGTAGGCGCTAACAACAGTACAGACGACGCTTCCGCTTGTGTCGGGCGGCCGCGGTGCAGGATGAACTCCTCATCCTCACGGAGGGGTTGGAACGCATATGCTGAAAGTTCCACGGGACCAACTGGAACCACATATTCTGAGAGTTGCAGGCATCAAGCTACCACGAGCGGCTAGCCGGAGTCTAATTTTGCCCGCGTTTTGGCTTCTCAAGAATTTCTTGTCCGTTGTGCACGAATTGAATGAATTTGTTAACGAACCAATGGTAAGAGGACGCTACGGATGGTTGTGGAGAACACGTTTTTCGAAAAGACCACGAGGATCACAAGCGCCAACGCGTGAATGTACAGTACCGCTAGAAATTGCACCGAGCCGCGTGTCGATGGCGCTACACATGAAATCCTATTCGTTTTAGAGACATGCTCGGCGCTCATGCTACCTCTAGCATCCTTGACTCAGTGCTTTGCAAGGCCGGCTCCCGAGTACCCTTCCGCCAACCCCAACCCACGGCAGCTTCAGCCCTGGCTTTACTTCCAGCAGCACGGGAGCCCTGACTCGTCGTTCGCTCCGCCGGGGGATGCGAACTGCGGCCACTGTCACGACGTTGTCGCGTCTTGCTCATTGTTCGATCGCCCCGGAATTCCGGGCTGCGTGTAAGCAGCACGCGCAATTTTTGCCGCGCTCGAAACAATCTGGCTTTCAGGGTCCCGATCCCTAGGCCCAGAATCTCGGCTGTTTCACTGACCGTTCGCTCTTCCAGTCGCAGGCAGACGACGGCCCGAAATTCCTCACTTAACTGATTCATCGCTTCGCAAAGAATGCGTTCGTTCTCCCGTTGTTCGTATATCTCTTCAGGGTTTTCCCCTCTATCGGGAATCTCCGGTAGGAGCAGCTCGTCAGACTCTGATTCTACGTCGCCAAGTGAGACTTCCCTCCGGGCTCGAGTCCTCCGCAGACACATAAGACCTTCGTTGATTACAATCCGCGTCAACCAAGTGGAGAAAGACGATTTCTCTTGGAACCTGTTTAGGTGCATAAACGCTTTGTGAAAGCTCTGCTGCACGACGTCCTGAGCGTCCTCTCGGTTGCGGGTAATCCTGAAAGCAATCGAGAAAGTCTTTGCTTCGTGTCGCTTTACGAGAAATTCGAAGGCCTGACTCTCCCCGTTCTTTGTCGCTGCGACTAGCGTCGAGTCAGGCTCTTCCCGAAACACGCTTGTCATCGGTTCACTTGTCATCCTTCTCTTCCTTCCGTCGCAAACATTCCGCAGTCCATCTCACGCAACGCTTCCCGGGAGGAGGTTTATTGCTCCGCGATATTTCCATGCATCAGTCGCAACCTTATGAGTTCCTCCGTAACGATTGACCGCCTCGCCGCTCCAGCGTCGGCCAGCCTTGAGGTCGCGAATGCATGCGGCAGCTTCCATTCCGTTCAGCATTGCGATTCCCTGCATCGCGCGAACGAGCCGTGGGTAATGCAGCAAGATCGCGGGAAGGTGATAGCTGCGCAAAAACGCGCTACGTGCGTTGTTTGTCGTCATAAACCACCTCCCGGCCAATGATCCTCAGCCGCTTTTCATCCTGTCGCTATGGCACATATGCAAAGTGCACCTGCGATGCCAATCTCCTTGTGCCGATAGATGCGATCAAATGCTTGATTTCCGAGAGGATGCTCGGAGGAAAGGAATCTGGGCCCGTTAATTCCGCAGCGGCCTGCTTTCATACCGACACGGCTTTTGACACTCCTCGTCGTCCCGTTGACAGGGCGAAAGCCGTGCACTTGAAGGGCTATCCGAAACCAAGGGCGAGTGCTATTTCCGAAGCCCTCTTAGGTTGGAACCGAAGTTGCATCACCGACCAAGACATCATCGCCGCTGACGGCAGAAGGACGTAAATTCTCGTGAGATATGCGCCTTGCCCATTCCAACGTGTGACGCCCAAAGCGCTGGCGGGATGGCCAGTTACCAACCGAAAGGCATCGATTATGAATGTCGCCTCGCGCGCCAGTGAAGAGGGAGAAGCCAATGGCAAAAAAACAGATTGCTGGGAACACGATAGGGAGGATCAGCGCGCAGCCTCGTCTGCATCAACGAGCAGGCGCAATCCAGTCCTATGGAACGGTGAACCACGCCCTTCCACTCGAGCTCGAAGAGCCAGTTCGGTTGGAAATGACCGAACAACTTAACCAATTGCTTGCTGACACGATGACACTGCGTGACCTCTATAAGAAATCGCATTGGCAGGTCGCTGGTCCGACCTTTTATCAACTCCACCTGCTCTACGACAAGCACCACGATGAACAAGATCAACTGGTTGATGCGATTGCCGAACGGGTCCAGTTGCTTGGCGGAGTCAGCCTGGCCATGGCCGCCGACGTGGCCGAAACGACCCAGATCGAAAGACCTCCTCGCGGCCGCGAAGAACCACCGGTGCA
>Ga0209648_10001388_pt1 | contig 19516 bp, 16 predicted proteins | sample GraSoi2013_115cm_FD_185830 | JGI IMG/M metagenome (GOLD analysis project Ga0209648, IMG submission 185830) | Grasslands soil microbial communities from the Angelo Coastal Reserve, California, USA - Sample 9_17_2013_115cm (SPAdes) (version 2) | ecosystem: Environmental > Terrestrial > Soil >...
GCGGGTCGTCGAGGTGCGCTACGACCACATGGAGGGCACCCGGTTCCGGCACACGGCCCAGTTCGTCCGGTGGCGCGCCGACCGTGATCCGAGGTCCTGCGGGTTTGACCAGCTCGAGGAGCCCGTCGGCTTCAACCTCGCGGACATCCTCGCGCAGTAGATCAGCAGTAGATCACATGTTGGCGTCTGTTGATACTGATCATTGACGGCTGAGTCCGCGGGGGCTAGCTTATGGCGTCACAGGGCTTTATAGGCCGCAGGATGTGAGCGCTCACATCGACGGCGTGCCATACATGCTGGCCCGCTGTCGGATGGCATTCGCACGCTGCGGAATCTGCGCACGGGCAGGACTAAAGTCCCTGGCCGCGCCCCATCGGCCAGGGAAAAACCGATCAGGCATGGGCTGCAGGAAGGCAGGGAAGTCAGGTGACCATCGTGGCCGCGCGAGATCGGGTACCGCGTGAGGAGTTCCCGCGCGAGCCTGTTAGCCGCGGGGCAGGGCTGCCCTAGGAAATGGAGGTTCGTAATGAGGGATGTCGACCCTAAGGTCGATGAGGCGATCGAAACACTCAACATGAAGGACGGGCCCACGCGCCGTCGGTTGCTAAAGGGCACCGGGCTGGTCAGCGCGACGGCGGCGGCCTCTGCCCTGCTCGCCGCGTGCAGTTCCTCGAGCAGCAGCAGCGCGAGTCACGGGAAGAGCGCCGCGGGGAACTTCCCGAGCACTCCGGCGTGGCAGTTCTGGTTCGTCAACCACGTCTACAGCAACCCGTTCTTCGTCCCCACGCAGTACGGGTTCGCGGACGCCGCGGCGCTGCTCGGCCTTCCCACCCCGAAATGGGGCGGCTCGGCGTCGACGTCGAGCACCTCGGAGATGGTCAGCTTCCTCAACTCCGCCATCACAGCCAAGGCCAACGGCATCGCGACCACGGTGATCGACGCCACCGCGTTCACGGCGCCGGTGAAGAGCGCCATGGACGCGGGCATCCCCGTGGTCTCCTACAACGCGGACGGGATCGTCAAGCCGGGCGGTGTGGCCGATATCGGCACCAACCGCCTGTGCTACGTGGGGCAGGCGCTGTACCTATCGGGGCAGCAGCTCGGGACGCGCGCAGCCTCCCTGATGAGCGGTACCGGGGATGTTGCCATCTTCATCGCCACCCCAGGCACCGGGAACATCCAGCCAAGGTACGACGGCGCGGCGTCGGTCCTGACCCCGGCTGGCTTCAAGGTACATGAGGTGGCGACCGGCGCGGCGACCTCGGTCGAGGAAGGTGCGGAGAACGCCTACATCCTCGGGCACAAGTCGCTCAAGGGCGCGTTTGCTGTGGATGCGGGCTCGACCCAGTTCCTCGGCCCTGTCCTGGCGAAGAACGGCCTGGCGGGCAAGATCCCGGCCGGGGGGTTCGACCTCACCCCCGGCACCCTGGCCGCGATCAAGGCCGGCCAGCTGGACTTCACCATCGACCAGAATCCCTACCTGCAAGGATTCATACCGGTGCTCTACCTCTACCTCTACAACCTGTCCGGCGGCCTGGTGGCCCCGCCGGACACCGACACCGGCCTCACGTTCGTGACGAAGACCACCGTGGACGCCTACTCGGTCCCCAGCAGGTTCGAAGGATCCACGACCGCGCAGAAGCTTCTGTCGCGATCTGGCCCGATCAACAACCCGACGGCGACGACGAGCACCTGACGGGACGCCGGGCCCTGGCGCGGGCCTGGAGCGGGCGCGCTGGCGCTGGATCGGCAGGCCAGATCCGGCGTCGGCGCGTCTGCCTGCGAGGAAGGGAAGATCGAGGTGAGCGAGACCGTCAAGCGGGCCGAAGAAGTTGGATTCGGCGCACCACCGGGGCAGGTACAAGAGAAGGGGCTGTGGGCCGGCCTGCTGCGGTTGGGTAGAGCGTTCGCTCAGCAGCGCGAGGCTACCGTCTTCGTGGTCGCCCTCCTGCTGCTGATCTACTTCGGGTTCATCTCATCCGCATCGTCGAACTTCTTCACCCGGTCGGACTTTGTCAACATCACCCAGATCATGGCCCAGATCGCCATTATCGCCTGCGGTGAGGTGCTGCTGCTGATCTGCGGCGAGATCGACTTGTCCCCCGGCTTCGTGTTCCTGTTCGCGCCCTACCTCATGCACTACCTGATCGACTTCTACGGGGTCCCGGCCATCCCGGCCATCCTCATCTGCCTGCTCATGGGCCTCGTAGTGGGGATGATCAACGGATTCTTCACGGTTACGGTGGGAGTTCCGTCGTTCATCACGACGTTCGCCACCGCGTTCATCCTGTCCGGGCTCACGCTCTACACATCCCACGCCCAGCCGTCGGTCCCGTCGGCCAGTGTGCAGGGGTGGATCCAGCACTGGTTCGGTGAACTCGCGTGGTCTGAGCTGATCATGGCTGTCGTCATCGTGGCCATCTTCCACGTCGTGCTCACCCGGACCCGCTGGGGCCTGCACACCATCGCGACCGGCGGCAACCAGCTCGGGGCCAGCGAGGCAGGCGTCAACGTGGCCAGGATCAAGTACGGCAATTTCATGATCACGAGCCTGCTCGGGGCGATCACGGGCCTGATGGTGGCGTTCCAGCTCAACACCATTGACCCGAGCGCCGGCGGGTTCCAGGCCATGTTCTACGCGGTGACCGCCGCGGTCATCGGCGGCACCGCGATGCTCGGCGGCTCCGGCACCATCCTCGGCGCCTTCCTCGGGTCGATCGTGCTGGCCCTGCTGCTCGACGGATTCAACCTCATAGGGATCAGCGCCAACATCATCCTCTTCATCTTCGGGGCCGCGGTGCTGCTCGCGATGGTCGTCAACGTTCAGCTCGCGCGAGTGCGCGCCGCAGGGAGGGCCTGATGACTACCCAGGTACCAGAAGACCAGGCGGCCCGGCCCGGCGGTGGGGGCGAGGTCCTAAGGGTCGAGCACGTGGCGAAGCGCTTCGGCCCGGTGACCGCGCTGGTCGACCTGAACCTGCGGCTGGCCTGCGGTGAGGTCCTGGGCCTGATCGGCGACAACGGCGCCGGGAAGTCGACCTTGCTCAAGATCTTGTGCGGTTTCCAGCCGCCGGATTCCGGCCGGATCCTGCTCGACGGGCAGGAGGTCAAACTCAGGTCGGTGGACCACGCCCGCTCGCTGGGGATTGATGTCGTCTACCAGGATCTCGCGCTGATCGACCAGCTCAGCGTGTACCACAACATGTTCCTCAACCGGGAGCAGCTCCGCGGCGGCCTGCTCAGCAACCGGGCCATGCGCCGGGTCGCCCGGCAGCGCCTTGACGACTTGGGAATCGGCCTGAAGTCGGTCGATGCCCCGGTCGCCAGGCTCTCCGGCGGTCAGCGGCAGGCCATCGCGGTGGCGCGCGCGGTGTACTCCGAGGCGAAGATCCTGCTGCTGGACGAGCCGCTGGCGGCCATGGGCGCCAAGGAGGCGGCGCTCATCCTGGAGCTGGTCCGGGACCTCAAGCGCAAGGGCGACGTGTCGATGATCATCATCGCGCACAACTACGGGCAGGTGCTGGAGATCTGCGACCGCGTAAACCTGCTGCAGCACGGCCAGATCACGCTGGACAAGCCCGCCAGCCAGACGTCGGTTCAGGAGCTGAACGACATCGTCGTCGCCGAGTACCGCCGGGCCCTGGAGGAGCGCCAGCGCAGCGCCTAGGCCCGAGCGGGCCACCCGCCGCTCAGACCTGGATGTACTCGATGCCGGCGAGCTGGCAGAACACCCGCCAGGCCGCGGCGTGGTGGCCGAGGTTCATGACCTCGTGGTGCGGGCCGCCCGCGGCCAGCCATCCGTTCAGGCACGCGCGCACGCCGGTGGCCGGGCGGAACTGGCCGTAGGGCATCTCCAGCGCGGGCAGCTCCTGGCTATCCAGGTTCTCGCCCTCGGCGACGACCAGCCGGAACCGCTCCCCGCCCAGCGACACCAGCGTGGCCAGCGTGGCCGGGCCCGGCTGGTACTGAAACAGGAACGTGGGCGGGTCGTCCAGCCTGCCGATCCCCAGCGGCCGCTTGATCAGCCGCACCGGCCGGTCGGCGCGGGCCACCTTCCAGTTGCCCTCGCCCATGTGGCTCATCAGCACCGAGTCGGAGGCGAAGTCCATCGCGTACATCTCGGTGAAGTGCGCGTCGCCGATCAGCGCGTGCCCCGCGGACACCAGGCACGCGGTCAGCACGTCCCCCTCGGCGGCGTAACCGTAGCCGCGGGCCATGAGCGTCGAGGCGGCGGCCAGCGGCAGCCGGGCGAACCGGCCGTCCTCGCCGATCGCGTCGAAGTGCGCGGTGTACGCGCCGAAGCCGCCGTCGTCCAGGATGCGCTGGATCGCGACCTGCATCCGCGCGTGGTCGGCGCGCTCCTCGGCCGACAGCCTTGGGTCGATCTCGAACCGCTCGTCCTCGAACGCGATGACCTCGGCCACCGCGTCGTCGGTCACAGCCCGCATGCCGCGGTACAGGTCTCCCGGCGCCACGGCGAGGATCTCCGGGCCCAGGCTGCGGATCAGCGCGCTCTCGTCCACCCGGATGTCGCCCATGTCGTTCATCGCGTACCCGAACAGCGCCACCTTCAGCGACTTCCACGCGGTCACCGCGGCCGCCGCCCGCGCCCACCGGCCGACGCCGGCGCGGAACTCCTCGCTGCGCCAGTCGTCGGTCAGCACGGTGAACCGCCGGCCAGCGCGGACCATAGCGTTGGCGGTGTCCTGCGCCCCGTGCACGCCCTGGTTGTACGTCATGTCGGCCATGTCCCAGGCAGGGGTGACCGCAGGCTCAGGCTGGATGTTGGCCAGGCAGAGGGGCAGCCGCGACTCGGCCAGCAGGCGCGCGACCCGCATCGCCGGCCCGTAGGTGAGCATCACCACCAGCACGCCGTCGAGATCGGAGTCCTCGAACTCCCGCATGACCTGCTCGGCGTCTTCCCGGTACTTCACCGCCTTGCCGGGGATGAACTCGCCGACCGCAGCCAGGCTGTCGGCCAGTTCGGCGGCGTACCCCTCCTGACGCCGGGCGATGCCCGGGATCATGTCGTCGTACAAATCCTGCATGATGCCCAGGATCCCGATCCGGGGCTTTCGCTCGGTCATTCACAGCCTCCCTGAGGGTTCGGCGCCGCCGACACCGGCGGCAGCCGTCAGCGCTGGCCGTACTCGTTCTGGTATCGCCGGTGCAGGGCGTCGATCTGGTCGGCCGGCAGCGGAGCAACCTGGCCCGCGAGGCTGGCCAGGTGGACGGTGCAGGCTGCGTCCTCGCACATCACAGCGGCTTTCACGGCATCCCGCGGGGTGGCGCCCACGGTGAACACCCCGTGGCTGCGCAGCAGGACTGCCGGCGAGCGGTGACCAGTCAGGGTCGCGACCACCGCGCGGCCGATCTCCTCGCCGCCGATCGGCGCGAACGGCCCGACCGGTATCTCGCCGCCGAACTCATCGGCCATGGCGGTGATCACGCAGGGGATCGGCTCGCCGCGAGCCGCCCACGCGGTCGCGTACCGGGAATGGGTGTGCACGACGCCGCCGACCCCAGGCATGTGCCGGTAAATGTAGGCGTGCGAAGCGGTATCGCTGGACGGGCTGAGATCATCGCTCACCTTGGCGCCGGCCAGGTCGCACACCACCATGGTCTCGGCCGTCAGGTCGTCGTAGGCGACACCGCTTGGCTTGATCACGAGCAGATCCGTGCCTGGCACCCGGGCCGAGATGTTGCCGGATGTCCAGGCGACCAGGCCGTTGCGCACGAGTTCATGGTGCAGGTCCGCGACGACGTGACGGGTCAGGCGCACCGCGTCGTCATCGGCGGGACCGGAGCTTGCGATTGCCGCGGTTCCCAGGCCTGCGGCCGAGCCGGCGCCCACCGCCGGATGGGGACTCGTGACATCCGGGCTCATCCCTGGCCGCCTGCGGCGCCTGGGCCGACGGGCTCGCTCGCTCGAACCCGGTCGCGCAGCGCCCGGAGCCGGTGCATGACCTCATTGGCGCCGCGCCCGAAATAGTCGTGCAGCAGGACATACTCGGCGTAGAGCTGATCGTAGACGTCCGCACTCACCGGGTCCGGCTTGAAGGTGTCCGTGCGCGTCTTCCCCATCGCGGCCGCGGCGGACCGCACGTCCGGGTAGGCGCCCGCCGCGACGGCCGCGTGAATGGCTGAGCCGAGGGCCGGGGCCTGCTCGGAAGCGACCAGGCTGAGCGGGCGGCGGGTCACGTCGGCGTACATCTGCATGAGGAGCTGGTTGCGCGTCAGGCCGCCGGCGATGATCAGCTCCATGACCGCAACGCCTGCAGCTTCGAACGCTTCGATGATGACCCTGGTGCCGAACGCGGTCGCCTCGAGCAGCGCCCGGTAAATCTCCGGCGCCCGGCTGGCCAGCGTCAGGCCGACGATGGCGCCGGAGAGGTGATGATCGACCAGCACGCTGCGGTTGCCGTTCATCCAGTCAAGGGCGATCAGCCCGGTTGTCCCGGCAGGCTGCGCGGCCGCCTCGGCGCTCAGCAGCTCATGGACGGTGAGCCCGCGGCGGCGGGCAGCTTCGTGGTATTCCGGCGGGGCGTGGTGTTCGGCGAACCAGGTGAAGATGTCCCCAACCCCGCTCTGGCCGGCCTCATATCCCCACAATCCGGCCACGATCCCGCCCCTGACGACGCCGCACATGCCCGGCACCTCAGCCAGCGTGTCGCAATTCATCACGTGGCACGTCGAGGTGCCCATGATCGCAACCATCTGGCCGGGCGCGATCGCGTTCGCGGCTGGCGGGGTCACGTGCGCGTCCACATTGCCGACCGCAACGGCAATCCCGGGGGGGAGATGGGTCCAGCTCGTCGCGTCCGGGGTGAGCGACCCTGCCCGGCTGCCTAGCGCGGAGATGGGGTGTGCCAGCTTGTCAGCGGCGAACCCAGCGAAACCGGGATGCAGGGCGGCCAGGAACTCGCGCAAGGGATAGCGTCCGTCCTGCCAGATGCCCTTGTACCCGGCTGTGCAGGCGTTCCTGCTCTCGGCGCCGGTCAGCTGCCAGATGATCCAGTCGGCTGCCTCAATCCACCGGTCCGTGAGCCGGTAGATGTCCGGATCCTCCTCCAGCAATTGAAGTGCCTTCGCAAACTGCCACTCGGCCGAGATCTTCCCGCCGTAGCGGGCGAGCCACGGCTCGCCGCGGGCCTGCGCCAGCTCAGTGATCCTGTCCGCCTGGGGCTGGCTGGCGTGGTGCTTCCAGAGCTTCGGGTAGGCATGCGGACGGTCCCGAAGTTCCAGGAACTCGCAGAGCGGGGTTCCGTCTGCGAGAACCGGCAGTACCGTGCAGGCTGTGAAGTCGGTGCCAATGCCGATCACCTGCGCTGGGTCGATGCCAGCGTCAGCGACGGCGGCCGGCACGGCATGACGCAACACGTCCAGGTAATCCTCGGGGTCTTGCAGTGCCCAGTCGGGCGGCAGCGGCCGGCCCGAGGACGCCAGCACGGTGTCCATCACTGCGTGCCTGTACTCGTGCACGGCTGTGCCGAGTTCCGCGCCGTCAGCCACCCGGACCACCAGCGCCCGCCCGGACAAAGTCCCGAAGTCAACGCCGACGACGTAACCGTCTGGCGTGTTGTTAGCGCTCACAACCTCATTGTTGCTTAAACCATGCTGCCAGCGATACCTGATCGCAGGCCTGTCAGCGCGGCAGCCCGCGGCGGCCGGTCGGCGCCGCGCTCGCCCGCACGACAAGCTCGGGCTCTATCGGCACCGCCGGCTGGCGTCCGCCCTCGCCAGAGATGCGATCGAGCAGCAGGTGCAAGGCGCGCCTGCCGAGCTCACCGAAGTTCTGGCGGACCGTCGTCAGCGGCGGCAGGAAGAACGCGGCTTCAGGGACGTCGTCGAATCCCACCACGCTGACGTCGCCGGGCACGCGGCGCCCGCGCTCGGCAAGGGCGCGGAGCACGCCGAGCGCCATCTGGTCATTCCCGCACAGCACCGCGGTCACCTCGGGCATGGCGGCCAGACGGTGGCCGAGCTCGTAGCCCGATCGCGCCGACCAGTCACCGAGGAGCAGGCCGGGCTCAGGGGCGCCTGCCGAGCGCAGGGCCTGCCGCCAGCCTTCCACCCGTTCCTGCGCATCTAGCCAGCTGTCTGGGCCGGCGATATGGTGCACCGTCTCGTGCCCTAGGTCGAGCAGGTGGCGTGTCGCTTGCGCCGCCCCGGAGAGATTGTCGATGGCCACTGACGGGAGTGGAGCGCGGCTCCCGCATCCCACGGCGACGAGCGGGATGTCGATGGCCAGGGCGGTGAGAGCCTCGACGGCGCTCGTCTCCGGCGCGATCACGATAATGCCGTCGACGGCCTGGCCGAGGAACCGCTCCACCGCCTCGGACAGCGAACTGCGGCTAAAGCGGGCCAGGCTGGCGATCGCCACCGAGTAGCCGGGATGGGCAGCCCGCTCAAACCCGTACAGCATCGACGCCGGGCCGTAGAGCGTGGTGTCAAAGCTGATCACGCCCAGCACGTTGGTCCGGCCGGTGACAAGCGTCCGGGCGGCGACGTTGGGACGGTAGCCCAGATCCCGGATGGCGGCGAGAACGCTTGCCCTGGTCTTCGGCCTGACGTTCGGGTGGCCATTGAGCACGCGCGAGACCGTCTGATGGGACACCCCCGCCTGCTGGGCGACGTCGGCCATCACCGGCCTCGCCGACGGGCGGCTCGGGGTAGACATCACGCTGCCATCCATTGAGTCCTGGCCACCCGTCCAGCTGCGTCTCCGCCATGGTTGGTAGCGCTCACATACATGAAGGTCAAGCAGACTATAATCTAGATCTCTGACTCCCTGGTCAGCCAACAGGCTCTGACTGCCGCCTGGAGGTCTGATGCCCGCTCAGCCGTCGCCGGCCGACCATTTCACGTTCGGGCTCTGGACCGTCGGATGGCAAGCCCGCGACCCCTTCGGCGAGCCTACGCGAGCCCCGCTCGACCCAGTGGAGGCGGTGCACGAACTGGCCGCCCTTGGCGCCTACGGCGTCGCCTTCCACGACGACGACCTGATCCCGTTCGGCAGCGACGACGCTGCCCGCAGCCGCCACGTTGATCGGTTCACCGCCGCGCTGAAAGAGACAGGCCTGGTCGTGCCGATGATGACGACCAACCTGTTCACCCACCCGGTATTCAAGGACGGCGGGCTCACCAGCAACGACCGCTCGGTGCGCCGGTTCGCCCTGCGCAAGGTCATGCGCAACATCGACCTGGCAGCGCAACTCGGCGCGCGCACGTACGTGATGTGGGGCGGGCGTGAGGGCAGCGAATATGACAGCGCGAAAGACGTCCGGGCCGCGCTCGACCGGTACCGGGAGGCCGTCGACATGCTCGCAGGCTACGTGCAGGACCATGCTCATGGCATCCGGTTCGCGCTCGAGCCGAAGCCGAACGAGCCCCGCGGGGACATCCTGCTGCCGACGGTCGGGCACGCCCTGGCCTTCATCGCGAGCCTGGAGCACCACGAGATGGTCGGGCTCAATCCCGAGGTCGGCCACGAGCAGATGGCCGGGCTCAATTTCGCTCATGGCATCGCGCAGGCCCTGTGGCACGGCAAGCTGTTCCACATCGACCTGAACGGCCAGCGCGGCATCAAGTTCGATCAGGATCTGGTGTTCGGCCACGGCGACCTGATGAACGCCTTCGCATTGGTCGACCTGCTGGAGTTCGGCGGGATCCGCGGCGGACCTGCCTACGACGGGCCGCGGCACTTCGACTACAAGCCGTCGCGGACCGAGGACAAGGCAGGCGTGTGGGCTTCGGCTGCGGCGAACATGCGCATGTACCTCCTGCTCAAGGAGCGAGCGGCCGCATTCCGCGCGGACCCGGAAGTGATCGAGGCACAGGCCGCCTGCCGCATACCGGAACTGCGCACGCCGACCCTCGCGCCTGACGAGACCTATGCCGACCTGCTTGCCGACCGCAGCGCCTACGAGGACTTCGACCCGGACGCGGCCGGAACTCCCGGCTATGGGTTCGTGCGGCTCAACCAGCTTGCGATCGAGCATCTGCTGCGCGCTCGATGAGCACGCTGGTCGCGGGGATCGATTCGTCCACCCAATCGTGCAAGGTGGTGATCCGCGAGGCGGGCAGCGGGGCGCTGGCCCGCGAGGACGCCAAAGGAACTTTCGGCGCCCGGATCGCGGCGCGGCGGCCCGATGTCGTGATCGACTTGATCTGCTTCACTGCAGCATCGGCGCGGCAGCTCGTCGATGCCCGCCGTGGCGAACTCAAAAGTCCACCAGCATGCTCTTATCCTGCTACACCGGGCCCTTCGGGCAGGCTCGGTAATGTGAACGCGTAACCGCTGAGGTGGGATATGAAGGTTGCCCGGCTTCACGCAGCTGCCGACCTGCGTCTATCCGATGAGCCGTTGCCCGCGCCGGGCATCGGGATGAGCTTGATCGCAGTGACTGCTGTCGGCATTTGCGGTTCTGATCTGCATTGGTGGGCGGAGGCTGGAATCGGGGACGCTCTGCTGGAGCGTCCGCTAATTCCTGGGCATGAGGCAGCGGGGGTCGTTGAGAGCGGGCAGCGGCGCGGCGAACGAGTGGCCATCGACCCGGCGATCCCCTGCGGGAACTGCCCGCCCTGCAAAAAAGGCTACCGGAATCTGTGCACTCGCATACGTTTTGCCGGGCACGGCGCCCAGGACGGAGCTATGCGTGAGCACCTCGCCTGGCCATCTGAGCTCCTGCATCCTCTGCCGGATAACCTCACCGACGTCGACGGGGCAATGCTGGAACCCCTGGGAGTGGCTATCCATGCCGCAGACCTGGGCCACCTGCGCCTGGGAGGGTCTGGCACCGTCGTGGGTTGCGGACCGATCGGATTGCTGCTCATCCAGGTGTTGCGGGCTGCGGGGGCGGCCTCGGTCACCGCTTTCGAGACGCTCCCGCACCGGCGAGAAGCAGCGCGCCGATTGGGCGCAGACTTCGTCGTCGATCCTAGTGACGTCAGCAGTGCGGCCGATCTACAAGAGCTTATCGGTGACGGCGTCGATACAGCCTTCGAGGTCACGGGCACGGACAGCGGAGTGCACCTTGCCATGGCAACTGCGCGGCCTGGCGGCCGTGTGGTCCTTGGCGGGATACCTAATGATGACTGGACTCGTTTTAGGGCCTCCCTGGCACGCCGGAAAGGCCTCACCATCGCGATGGTTCGCCGGATGAATGACACCTATCCGCGAGCGATCGGGCTCGCCGTCGCCGGCAAGGTCGACCTTGCTTCCGTGGTGAGCCATCGTTTCCCGCTAACAAGGGTACGGGATGCTTTCGAGTCAGCTGCGATGCGAAAAGGCCTCAAGATTATCGTTGAGCCGGGCGCGCTTATTTAGTGTTCACGCGTCGCCGGGTTCTTGCAGGGCTCCAAGTTCAAGTTCAAGATCTCGTCACTGCGGATCACGGCAGCAAGGCCGGCCGGGACGGGCAAGGCGACGGTCTGGTTCTCGGTGAACGCGACGGTGCAGATCGGGGCAAACCGTCCCGATGGCCCCGTCGGGAGCAGTGGGCACGAACTGGCTCCAGGTGACCGAGATCGGCAGCGTCTGGTACGCCGATCTCAGCAACAGCGGCTTCCGGTGTCCTGCCCCTTGCTTATCTGTGAGGCATTAACCCCGGTCAAGACCGAGCGCTTGCCGGGTTGTGGCCTGGCAGCATGGCGGCGCTCCCGTGCCTGAGTAGCCGGGCAACTGCGCCGGTGATCAGTCGGGCGCGGGGACCTACCGCTCGCCCAGTGACCACGGCCACGCGCTCATCGGCCGGGAAACGGCCAGCCCTGTTGGCGCACGGCTCGCACGCACATCACCCTATTCGACGCGGGGTTGGCAGAGTCCCAGCAGGTCGAGGCTGGCGCGCAGATCGGCGGATATCGCGGCTGCTGCTCAGCTGCGCAGCGTAGTTCAGAGTGCGGCCGATGCCACGAGGCCGCCGGTTGTAGCTGAGCAGAACCGGACAACAGCCAGCCTGCCGGGATGAGGGCCCGCGGCGTGCGATGTACGGCTGGCCCCAAGGCAGCGGGCCTGGGGAGTCTTGCCCCAGGCCCGAGCAAGATCAAGTTGAAATAGCTGATGGAGTGCCAAACCATGCTCGCGGGAGTCGGCTCGCAGCCTGCGGCTGCTGGTGACGGCTGGTGTCTGCCCCGGTCACCGGCGAGGTGCCCGGTCGCGGACCGCCACAGGGCTGCAGGTCAGCTGCGGACCCTGGGCCAGTCCAGTGATCACCTCCTCTCAGTGATGGCTTGATCTCGCTGCCCGGGCATCGCGGTAATGGCTGGTGGGTTAGCACGGTGGGGGCTGGTACATAGAGCCAGCGGGCATCGGCGTGCGACCACCTCACGTATCGTGGTCATCAAGCGAGCGCCTGGCAGGTTGACCAGGAAGGCGCCGTGAATGTCGAGCATTTCAATGGGTGGCCTGGCGTCGTTGTCCGGGTGGTTTGCCTGCGGTAGCGCTGTGTCGTCAGGCAGCCCCGGCGGCTTGCATTTGACGCCGGGATGAGGTCCAGCGTTCGGTGCACGCCTGAGTATCCTTGCAGTACCAACGGATGTCTGCGCAAGCGCTGCTCCCGTCGGGGACTATCTGCTGCTTGTGCAGGTGGATGCCGCACAGCCAGCAGGAGACGACGTTGGCGCGCCGCGTGGCGCTGCCTTCCGCAGAAGGCGTGTGTATCTGGTCGGCCATAACTAGCTCACCTCCGTGGCTATCGGCCGCGATCCCGGTCCTCCAGCCCGAAGATGAGTAGGAGCCAGCCCGGGTCTCGCGACTGGCTCGACAACCGCTAGCCGGATGCTAGCTCAGAACAGCCTCGTCGTCTGGACAATACGGAATGGTGCATGGTGTCCGGGACGACCGTGCGCCCGATTCAGGCTCACCCTGCCGGCGGGACCTAACGACGGCGGGCCGTCGGCGCTCAGTGGTTTCGCAGCGCGCTAACGAGCTGGGACTTGCTCATCGAGGACCGACCCTTGATGCCGATTTGTCGCGCGCGTTTGACCAGGTCCGCCTTGGACCAGTCGTCGTAAGCCGGGCTCTTGCCGCCCTTCTTGGCGACTTGGCGGCGGGAGCTCCCGGCCGCCGCGTTGGCGATCCGCGCCGACTTCTCCTTGCTCTCGCCCTGCTCGCGGAGCTTCTGGTAGGTCTCCTCGTCCTTAATCTGGGTCCTGGGCATCGCGGTCATCCCTCCTTCTGAGCGTCAGGCCATACCGGGTACCCGAGCAGGTCACGGCCAAACAGCGTCCGGGGATGTGATTTCGACCGCAGTAGCGGCTGCGCCGCGCCCGGGCAAGGACCCCCGTGCGGCGGCGAGCAGGTGACGACGCGCGGGGCCTGCCCTGGCACGGCTGTCGTGGGGGAAGGCGGAAATCGGGCCCTCATCTGAGTCGTCCGGCAACGGGCCCGCGGCATCCCGGCGCGGTGTAGCGCGGACCTACGACTGCTCGCGCTGAGGCGAGTACCGGTGGGTTCGCGGGTAAGCGAGGTGAGTCAGCAGCACCAAAGACGCGCCCGCCTGGAAGGAGGCGTCATGGGCACAGGCAGCGATCGGCCACATGCCGAGCCGATGAGCATGAACGAGGTGGAGGCCTGCCTGTATGAGGCCATCGTGACGCTGGAGACGTCGCCCGGTGACCAGGGCGGAGATTGCCGCGGTCGCGGACATGACGATGCCACGATCGACCAAACCTTGCGCGACATGACCGAGCGGGGGCTTGTGGTCCAGGGCGGTTACGGCGGCGAGCCCGTGTATGAGCCGGCGAGGCGTGACGGAGCGTAGCGCCGGGCAAGGCGCGCGGTCGCGTGCTGTTAACCGGCTGGCAGGGAGTAGCCCGCTGCGGTTCGGGTAGGGCGGCGGCGACGCCCGGCGGGGGGCCCGCGTCCGGGCCACGCGAGAGGAGGGGTGAGCTGTGACTTGTTACGGATATTTCCGATCCGGTACCGGTACTCCACGAAGCGGCATCGGGCGGGGGCGTTTCCCGGACGGGCGGCTGGTGTCCGCGTTCGGCTTGATCAGCGCAGTGGCGGCGGCCAGCCAGAGCGCGGAGAACAGGAGGCTGCCGAGCACGTCGGTGGGGTGGTGCTCGCCGCGGTAGATGCGGGAGAGGGCAACCAGGACCGGCATGGCGATGGCGGGGATGAGGGACAGCCAGCGCCACCAGCCGCGGGCGTGGCCGATGACCAGGATCGCGACCGCGATGTAGAGACAGCAGGTGGCGGCCTCGTGCCCGGACGGATACGCCGAGGTCGGCAGGTGGTGGTCGAGGTGCGTGACGGCCGGCCGGGGCCGCCTGACCACGGCCTCGGCGACCAGGAACGCGCCGAGCTGTCCGGCCAGGAGGGTGGCGATGTAGATGACCGGCCGCCAGCGCCGGGTGACGGCGAGAAACACGACGCAGGTGGCGAGCGACACGATGAGGATCGCCTGGGTCCCGCCGGCCGCAGTGAGGATCAGGCTCCAGCGGGTCAGGCCGGGCGTGCGATGGGAGGCCAGCCAGTGCGGGACCGTCCGGTCGCCGAGCACGTTGCCGTTCCCGTGCCTGGTGACCAGCTCGCCGACGCCGACGATGATGCCGAGAATCAGCACCCACGCCACCGCGATCCCGGCGGCGGTGCGGCCGTCCTGACGCCTGCGCTCGTGGCGGGCGCCGGGTTCTCGCTCAGCCGGCCTGAGGTCGGTGCGGGCCTCGGGCTCCAGTCCCTCTCTCACCGGATCGGTCACCGGCTGGCCGGCGGAGCGGCGGGTCAGCTCGAAGGCGAAGGCCGTGACCCCGAGCCAGGTGATGCCGATCGCCCACGCGCCGACCACGTCGGACAGGTAGTGCACGCCGAGCAGGACCCGGCTGATCCCGATCAGCACGATCAGCGTGACGGTCACGGTGGTGAACGCGGGCCGCCACCTGCCACGGGCGGCCGGGAGGAAGACCAGCAGCACAGCGCCGTAGCAGACGATCGAGCCGAGTGAGTGCCCGCTGGGGAAGCTGTTGCCGGTGCCGTGGGCGATGGGATGCGCCACCATCGGGCGCAGGCGGCCGGCCAGCGACTTGAGTACCGGGTCCAGGACCAGCGCACCCGCCCCAGTCACGAGCATGTAGATCGCCAGCCGCCAGCGCCTCCTGAGCGCGAGGCCGATCGCAGCCGCACCGATGACCGTCCAGAGTACGCCATCGCTGCCCAGCCAGGTCACCGCCTTGACCACGGTGACCAGCGTGCGGTCACCGGCGATCAGGTGGTTGATGCGGGCTGCGGCGCCGTGGTCGGCGGACTCCAGCGGAGGCCACCGCAGACGCACCAGGATGAGCAGGACCGCGAAGACCATCGCCGCGACAGTCACCACGGCCAGCGGCGCCAGGCTGCGGCGCGGGCGGCCGAGCGCGACCCGGCCGCGGGTCCTCGCCCACACGACGGCCTTCGACATATGGGCTCAAACCCTGCGCCAGCGGGCCTCGCACAGCCCATAGATGCCGAAGATGACCAATCCGAGTGCGGCCAGCAACAGCAGGACCTCGCCGAGCGGCTGGTCGCGCAGCGTGCGCAGCGCCGTGTCGATGCCGCCCGACTCAGCGGGCGCGTGCGAAACCGCCGCGTCGATCACTAACAGGCCGACGAGCGCAACAACCACGCCCCGGGCAACGGTCCCGATGACGCCGAGCCGCCTGACGATGCGGCGCGTCCCCGGGCTCATCTGCGACGTCCGCAGGTATTTCATGAACGTACGGCGCAGGCCCTCGCCGGCGAGCATCAGGCCGATGATGACGATGATCAGGCCAACAACGCCGATCAGCCACGGGCCGCCGGGATGCTGCATGACCTTGGCGGTGATGTCCTGCTGCTGGCGAGATAGGCTGCCGTGCGCCCCGGAGATCACCTCGAACGTCAGGTAAGCAAGGCCAGCGTAGATCGCCGCCCGGGCCAGCGACCTCATGCGGGGACCGGCACGGTTCCCGTCACCGGCCACGCCATAGGCGGCTTCGCTCAGGCGCCAGAAAGCATAGGCAGCGAAGCCGATGCCGAGCAGCCACAGCGAGACCGAGCCGTAGGGCTTGCCCGCGAGCAACTGCAGGGCGCCCTGCTGGTCGGCTTCATGCGAGCCGCGGCTGAGCGCGACCAGCACCGCGAGCCAGCCGATCAACATGTAGATGATCCCCCGCGCCGTCAGCCCCGCCCGGGCCAGCACGTGCGCCGCCGGGGTGTCCCATGCCCGCCTAGCCCTGCTCCTCGCGCGCGGAAGAGTGGTCGTTCGCATGACCGTCGTAACTACCTCGCCAACGTGAAAGGAAACCTCGGCATCCGGCTACCAGGTACCCCATTCCAGGCTGGGTTCGGGCAGAGACGGCGGCTTCAGGAAGGCAGGATCAGCGGTGAAGTCGAGCGCGTCCAATGGCGTACCGGCCGCGGCGTCCCGTGCGGTGAGCGCGGGCAAGTTCCATTTCTCCTCGAGCAGCCGGAGCACTGAGGTGTGATCGAGGACCTCGGAGCAGACGTAGTCCGGCCGCGCGTACGGCGACACGATCACCGCGGGGACCCGGAAACCGTACCGGTCATAACGGTGCGGCCCCTGGTCCAGGTTTTCTTTGCTCTGGACCAGGCGGGGGAAAACCGGCCGCAGCAGCCTTTCCAGCGGGGTCGCGCTTCCGATCACGCTCCGTCCCTCGACGTCGTCGGGCGGGATCGCGGGCGGAGGCGGCACGTGGTCGTAGTAGCCGCCGTGCTCGTCATACACCCAGATCAGCAGCGTATGCTCCCACCCGGGCCCGTGCAGGACCGCGTTGATCACCTCAGCGGCGAAGCTCTCGCCCTTGCGGATGTCCTGCGGGTTCTCCTCCGAATACGCATCGAAGTCCGGGTCCACGATGCTGAACGCCGGCAGGGTGCCGGCGGCGGCGTCAGCGAAGAACTGGTCGAGGCCGTGGACGTGCTGCATGTACCGGCCAATTCCCAGCGGGAACACGTCGGCGGTGAACTGCATGTCCTTCCGGATGCCATCGGCCGCGGCGGGACGGGACCGACGCAGGGACATCACCCGGCGCCGGGCCATCTTTCTTCTGTGCCGGGCATAGCGCTTCCACCGGGGCTGCTGCCCGGCCACCGGGTGGTAATTCGCCCAGGAGATCTGGTGGCTGGCCAGCATGTCGAAGATGGTCCCGGCCGGGGGATAGTCGAGCAGATCGTAGGGGGAGTCGTCGATCAGGCCGTGCGCGGTTCCGGCGATGAGAAAGCGGCGGTTGGGGAACGTGGGACCCAGGCACGAGCTGAACCAGTGATCGGCCAGCGGGAAGGTCCCGGCCAGCCCGTAGTAGAACGGCAAGTCCCGCTCGCACCAGTAGCCCATGCCCACGGCGGCCGCGTCCAGGGCGGTGTCCACCTCCTCGCCTGCGGTGCCCGCGCTGGCCTGCGACTGCACCTGCTGGGCGCTGGTCACGAACCCGTCGCACTGTCCGTCGCCCCACTGGAGGTGACTCGCGTGCCAGCTCTGCGACGGCACCCCGAGATGCTGGACAGTGGAGGGCAGGTGAAAGGCGCGAAGGGCCTTGCCGTCCGCGCCGCGATTGGAGACCTTGGGCTGGCCTCCTCGCCGACGGGGGAATCCTTCGCCGCGGCCCTGCAGCATGCCGAGGTAGTTGTCGTAGGAATGGTTCTCCATCATCAGCACGACGATGTGCCTGATCTGCGGCAGCAGATCGGTTCCCGCGGGCCGGTCCGGCCGGGGGAGCGGCCGCGGCGGGGCGCCCCCGCGGCGCCGGGCCAGGCGTCGTACCTCACGCTGTTCGAGCAGATGCCACACGTTCGGCGACCTTTGCGTCAGATGCCGCTGATCTCTACCTCGCCGGAACGCGAAGAAACGTCCCTATCCGCGGAAGCGAGCGCGTATAGCGGGCAGCTCCGGCTGCCGATCGTGGCCGGCAGGGAACCCGGAAGGCGAATCAACCGGGTGCGGCCGTTGTAACGGGCCGGTCGCCGGGTAGCGGCAGTGGCCTCTCACAGGCTCACGCATTCTCCACCGCCTCAGCCCTGCCGAGCTGGCCGGGCTGGAACGCTACGCCGGCCAGCGCGGCCTGCCCGCCCGCTCCCTCGCCCGCGCCTGGATTCTCGCCTGCCTGCATGGCGAGACCAGCGGCCGCAGCGATCTGGTGCGCCCGGGTTGCCCGGCTGGAGCGGGCCGTGTTCCGCCGCAGTGCCTGACCCCCTGAGCCGCTGACGCGTTCCTCAGCTGTCTTTGCGCTGGCTGCGGTCATCCTGGACGGCGTCGACCAAGACCGCAGGTACCAGTTCGAGGTGATGCTCGGCGCGGTCAGGCCGAGCCTGGCCATCTGGTACCTGCATGAGATGTTCCACCACAAGGTCGAGTCCTTCGCCATCAGGCTGGAGATCGTCGAGCGCGTTCCCCGCTACTGCCACTACCGGAAGGTCGTGTACAACCCGCGGCGAGACCAGCAATCGGACGACCTCCTGGAAGAGGCCCTGGCCACCGCCGAGAGCTGCTTGCGGCTGGAGGAACCAACCTGTCGGCGCGCCATCCCCGCTGACGTGATGGAAAGGACCTGCGCTTGGCTTGTGCCCTGGGTTCCGGCGCTGCCTCCCGGCTACCGCACGGCGGGCGAGTACCTGTACGACACGGGCTTTTCGACGACATCCTCGGCGGCCCGCCGGACAATGGTGAAGATCGCGGCCAGCTGCCCGGCACTGCAGCCGCAGACGTCCAGCCTGTGCCGGGGCGGTGGCCTTCCTGGAGGCGGCGTCAGTATCTTCCCGAACCGAGGCAGGGTGAGACAGGTCTTCGCGGATAACAACACCATGAGGCGCCCGGCAAGCGGCGCTCCCGCCGTCCAGGCGGCCAGGCGGCCAGCAGCCCTGCACAGGCGCTGCGCGACGCCCTGATGCACGCCGACGGCGGTCGCTGGCCGGCGATCACGATATCCGTCGGCGGAGGGACCAGCACGAGAGCGCCATTCTGCGGGCGCCGATCGAGGCAACCCTTCCCGGCACGCCGGACGAACCCGGACTGTGGGCGGCTATCGGGATCTGCCCCGCTCGCGGTCATGCAGGAGGCACAGTGGCCATTACGTAGAGTGAGCGAATTGCCCGGTCAGTGTGATGCCAGCCCGCCGCAGATCGATGCTGAATCGAAAATCGGTCGGTCACTGGGCAGGCGGCAGCACCCGGCGGAGCGTTAGCGGAGCCGGGTGGGGTTAGCGGGTGCCGGCGGGGTGTCGGGGTGTCAGGGTGTCAGGCGGCGTCGTTGAGGGTGACTTTCTTGCCGGATAGGCGCTCGAGTTCGGCGATGAGCTGGCGTTTGCGCCGCTTGGGTTGGTCGCGTGACACTACCCGCTCTCACATCGGCACGACAGAGCGTTGGTGAGCCGAGTGGGTGCGTTGGCGACGCGCAGATCGCCCGGATCTGCACGGTCGCGGGTCCATCGGCACTCGACCACGTGGCCCGCCCAGAACGGCGGGAATGCGCGCCGCGCGACGCTGAAAGCCGATCACGCAGCGTGAGATACCCTGAGCTTCCCGCCCCGGCTGCGGCCTCGGC
>Ga0209648_10001391_pt1 | contig 19491 bp, 18 predicted proteins | sample GraSoi2013_115cm_FD_185830 | JGI IMG/M metagenome (GOLD analysis project Ga0209648, IMG submission 185830) | Grasslands soil microbial communities from the Angelo Coastal Reserve, California, USA - Sample 9_17_2013_115cm (SPAdes) (version 2) | ecosystem: Environmental > Terrestrial > Soil >...
CCCATTACTGAGACTCGCACTCGCTCGGCTACATGCTGAACAGGCAATTTACATGGTGAACTCCTTTCAGTTCACAAGATCAGCCAGGCTTATCCTGGTGTACCGACCGGAAGGGACCGCCTCATGGGCCTGCGGCCCACCAAACGTGATGAAGACGCAGTGGGGCGGACGCCCTCGTCCGCGGCCGACCCCCTGGTCGGCCTCTTCGTTGTGCTGGCCAGCCGGACGACCAAAGGGGGTCCGCCCCACAGCGTCTTCAACGGAGTGCTGCTTTCGATCTGTGGGACCGGCCATGCCTGTCACCGCCGGGTCGATCACGCATCGGGCTCGACCATTTCTCCTCGCCACGCAACAACTTGCAGAAACCCACGCTGCCGGCCGCTTGACACCATGCTAGCCTCAAAGCAAAATGACAAGCAGCCACACAAGTCGTTACGGAAACCAACCCCAACAGCGCCCCGCCAGCCAGTCACAAAACTCGATTTTGGTGACGCAAAAAGAAAAATCGCCGCAACCAGCCTGTGGAAATCGCAGTAACTCCCCGCCCACCAACAACCTACGCCATGGCATCACCCAACACAAAGAAATCGTCTTGCGTCACCCCGGCGCGCCTTTCGGAACTTCTGGAACGCGCCGATGCTAGAATTGCGAGCTTCGCTAAAATGCCGCCAACCCCGCGCCATGTAAACCCCCGGCACACGCAATTCGTCTACACCCCCGAATGCAGCCGGTTGCGACGCCCGGATTTATGACCGACGCCGTGAGGTGCTCCACGCAAGAACTGGCGGACTTCGATGCCGTCGTGCGGCTGCATTGGTCCAGGGTATTTCGATTCGCGCTCGCGTCCTTACGCGACCGCGACGCCGCCGAAACGGTCGCGCAAGATTGCTTTCTCCGGGCCTACCACTCGCGAGAACGCTTCCGAGGCGATTCGAGTGTGGTTACGTGGCTGCTGCAGATCGCGGTGAATCTGGTCCGGGACCGCGCCCGCAACCGGCGTCTTCAGTTTTGGAAGCGGACCCAACAGGCGGATGTGGATTTTGAGGCAGTTCTGGATGGGAATACTTCTCCGGAAGCCAGAGCGCTGGCCAATGAACAGCTCCGAGCGGTTTGGAATGCATCGGAGAGTTTGCCCGCAAGACAGCGGACCGTCTTTTTGCTGCGGTTCGTGGAGGACATGGATCTGCTCGAAATCGCCGCTGCGACCGGTATGAAGGAAGGCACGGTGAAAGTGCACCTGTTCCGCGCACTGCAGTCGGTTCGGGCGCGCATGGGGAGGACGCTGTGAAACAGCATTTATCGTCAGAAGAAATTTCGAAGTGGATCGCCGGCGAGCGTACGGCGCAAATGGAAGAACACGCACGCGATTGCGTGGAGTGCAATGCGGAGATCGCACGCACGGAAGCGGCATTGTCGATGTTCCGCAGTTCCGTCCGGCAATGGAGCGATCGACAGGCCAGCTCGGAACGCGCACGCGCTTGGAAAGCCGGACGCCAAGCCTTTCGAATGCAGCCAATGCGCTGGGCGTTGATTGCAGCGGCGCTCTTGATGTTGGTGGCGATCCCGATTTACCAGGGCGCAAAGGAAAAGCAGCGCAGAGTGGAGAGGGCCAAAGCCGACGCGCTACTGCTCGAGCAAGTTGATGCCGGAGTTTCGCGCGCGGTTCCCCAGCCCATGGAACCCCTGCTCAGGCTCGTCACGTGGGATGCAACACCGAAAGAAACTGAGGAAGGCAGAAGAATTCAATGAAAACATACTTAACAGGACTAGTAGTGCTCTTGACCGGCGCCATCGCGCTGGCGCAACAGCCGCCGCCAGCGCAAGCGCCTCCAGGCGATGCCATGGCCCAAGGTGGGCCGCCGCCTGGCCAAGGCCCGCGTCCAGGTGCGCTACCGCCACCCCAAGCGAACCGTCCGCCGATGGAGCGCGCATTCCACGGCGGACCTCCCGGGCGATGGTGGAACAACCCCGACATGGTCCAAAAGCTGAGCCTGACAGCGGATCAGCAGAAAAAAATGGATGACATCTTTCAGCAGAGCCGCTTGCGCCTGGTCGACCTGAATGCATCGTTGCAGAAGGAGGAGTTGACGCTGGAGCCGCTGCTCGCGGCCGATCAGCCGGACGAGCCGAAGATCCTCGCCCAGATCGATCGCGTGGCGCAAGCCCGCGCCGAACTGGAGAAAGCCAACGCAAGAATGCTGCTCGGAATCCGGCGCGTTCTGAATCAGGACCAGTGGAAGAAGTTGCAGTCCGAAGGCCCCAGACCCATGCCCAGACCGGGCGGCGACCCCCACTGAGCCGCGCGCGGCAGCAAGCGCTTCCCAGCTTTTTCCCCTGAAACCAACTTTATCGAAAAGAAAGGATCACCGATGCGAATCGCAAGCCAATTCGTGTGCCTGCTCGTTCTTGGAGCGGCAGTGAATGCACAGACAGACCCCGGACCTCGCAGTGGGCCACCGCAATCCGGCGGGCCGCTCAATGGAATGTCGACATCGGAGCTTGCGATATTCCAACAAGCCCAAGACACTTTCAACGAAGTTACCGGCGTCGCAAAAGGCCTGGGCCCGCGTTTCAATCTCGACAGTTGCGCGGGCTGTCACGCAGCGCCTGTCGTTGGCGGTTCCAGCCCGGCCATCAACCCACAGATCGAGATGGCCACCAAGGCCGGAGCCACGAATAACATCCCACGCTTCATCCAGTCCGACGGTCCGATTCGCGTGGTACGCTTCCGGCGCGGTCCCGACGGCCGTCCCGATGGCGGCGTACACGATCTTTTCGTGATCTCCGGCCGAGGCGACGCGCCGCCGGCGTGCGCCATCCAACAGCCCGACTTTTCGCAGATCCAAAACCTCGCGTTTCGCATTCCGCCGGCGGTCTTTGGGCTCGGACTCGTGGAATCCATCCCGGATTCGGCTCTCCTGACCAACCTTGCGGCCAATGCCGATCGTAAGCGTCGACTCGGAATCCAAGGCCACTTCAACCTCAGCGGCAACGACGGCACCATTACACGCTTCGGCTGGAAAGCGCAGAACAAATCGCTGCTCACATTTGCGGGCGAAGCGTACAACGTCGAAGTGGGCGTGACGAACGAACTGTTTCCGCAAGAGCGCGATGGCAATGCCGACTGCCTTTCGACCACGTCGCCCGAGGATCACGCCGATTTGGATCGCGGCGCTTTCTCCGACACGGCGATGTTCGCGCTATTCATGCGCTACCTCGCAGCCCCGACGCCTGCGGCCTCCAATGCATCCATCGAACGCGGCCGCACGGCCTTCGATGCAACGGGGTGCACGCTCTGCCACACCCCCACACTGCAGACCGGCAAGTCGTCGTCCGACGCGCTCAGCCAACAGGACGTGAATCTCTACTCGGACCTTGCGCTGCATCGGATGGGCCGCAATCTGGACGACGGCATCGGCCAGGGTCAAGCGCAAGGCGACGATTGGCGCAGCGCGCCGCTGTGGGGCCTGGGCGATCGCATCTTCTTCCTGCATGACGGCCGCACCAGCGACTTGCTGGAAGCCGTTCGTATCCACGACAGTCAAGGCTCAGAAGCCCACGACGTCGTCGCCAACTTTGAAGCACTGACACAAGACCAGAAGCAGGACCTTTTGAACTTCCTGCGCTCCCTGTAACGCCGGAACGTTACCGTTTACTCTTTGCTTCCTCTACCGCGGCGCGCGTGATAACGGTGAGCTGAACGTTTTCCTTGGCCCCTTCCGCCAGCTTCACTTTGGTGCCGAGGCCGTCGAACGGCTTGCGAAAGTCCTCGTCGTCAGCCGCGCCTTGTTCGATGTCTTCCCAGGCAAACGCGCTGTATTCGCCGGGAACAATGCCGCGGATGCGGATGTTGCCATTCTGATCCGCGGTTCCGGTCTTGGACAAATCCGTTCGCGACTTCGCGTCCTTCGGCACCAGTGTCACGATAGCGCCGGCCACTGGTTCGCCCTTCTCGTTGTGCGCGACGCCGCTCAATTCCGCGGCCGGCGCTGCAATCACCAGGTCGAGACTCCCGCTGGCGCCTTGCCGCAGATCGAGCCCCGATTCGAGCACGTCCCGATCCGCAAGTTTTGCACTCTTGAGGTACGTGCCCGACGGAAGGCCGGTCACGATCAGCTTGTATTTCTCGGCATTCACGCGCTTGAGCAGCGCCTTGCCATCCTTTCCGATCTGCACCGTCGAGAGCGAGGCCAAGGGATTGTCGTCTACGTTCAGAACGATCCGCACGTTGCTGAGGTCCGTCGCCGGATCGGGCTTCTTGTTGGGATCGTTCGCGTCTTTCTGATCCGGCGGCGGCTGCGCGCCTTCGAGCTTCGCCGTCACCGGGACATCGAAACCAGAACCGAGCGAAATCACCATGCCTTCGATGTCCTGTTCGGTAACATCGATCGACGACATCTGGAGCATCATGTCTTGCGGATTCGTCGACATGGCCAGCATCGAGTACGACCCCGGAGCGACATTCCTCAATTCGAAGGCGCCCTTGTCGCCTTGCACCATGTACATGCTCGCGGGCATCGTAGACATCGCGCCGCCTTCGCGGCGGAAGACCATGATCATCGCCGGACTCATCGGCGATCCGGTGGCCGCGCTCACCACTTTGCCGCTGACCCGGAACACCCGCGCCTTGCGCAATGGAATGTCGATTCCGCGCACCTCCGCTCCAGGACCAACCTCCACCGGTGAGGCCGTCGCGGCATCCGTCGCATTCGGGTAAAAGGTCGGGACGGGGCCCTCGGCCAGACCCTTTGTCGCGGAGCGTTCGGTGCCCGACTGGATGTCGGCCAGCTTCTGCGACGAGGCAGCCACATAGTAGCGGCCGGGCGACAGATTCGGAGCGCGGAACTCGCCCAGATCGTTGGTCATGATGGGCGTAGCCATCGCCGGAATCAGACGCTTCTTTCCCAGCAGGTACCGATATTGCTGGACCTGGATCGATAGGCCGGAGACCGGCTCGTTTTCGTCGTCCACTACGCGCCCGGCGATAATGCCTTGCGGCGTGAGCTTGAAGGCGATGTTGTTCATCGCTTGTGTGGCTTTCAACTGGAGCGTCGTGCCTGGCCCATTCGGACGGCTCGCGCCATAGTTCTGGTTGACAAAGCCTTGCCGTTCCCCGGCCAGTGTGTAACGGCCGGGATCGATGTTCTCGATCGTGAACTTGCCTTCGTTATCGCTGACCGCCTTCAGGTTTGTGCCGCCGCCTTCGGGTCTCAGCGTCAGGTTGGCTTTGCGAACCGGCTCGCCAGTGACTTGATTGAGGATCTTGCCCTCCAGCTTGGCCTGTTGCTTCGCCTTCTCGTCGGACGTCTGGCCAACGGGCTGAGCGGCCGGTGCCTGAGCGGTTTGGCCCTGGGCCGCGAGAACTGCAGATACACATAGTAAGAGCGCATATGCGGTCGGTTTCATAGTGAGACCTCGGATACTCCAATTGTGGCGGAAACGCATATTGATGTCTAGTAATAAGGTCGTTTGGCTTGGTACAATGTCACCATTGCGGAACGCCTTGCTGTGGCTGTTGCGGTTCTACGCTTATCTTTTTGAACTCGCTCTATGTCTGTTCCTGCTGGGCCTGTGGTTTGTGGCCACCACCGGCAGCCAGAACAATCTGAAGCTGGGGATGCTGCCGTGGGAAGGCGCCGCGCTCGCGCGCGCGATTCCGATCGGGTGCGCCGTCGGATTGGTTGTTTGCCTGCTCGCAATCCTTGGCAAGCTGCGCTGGCTCTTTCCGCTGTGGACGCTGTTTGTCTTTGTGATGATGTTCCGAGGCTTCTTCCTGACGAACTACTCGTTTGCCGACGCCGCGGAGTTCAAGTTCGATGTTTGGATTACAGTTGGAGCGCTGCTGGCGTTCCTCGGCAGCTTGAGCCTGTTCGGCAGACGGCGTTAGGCCGGGCGAAGTTTGCGAAACGCGGCTAAGCAGCGTTCGGCCGTTTCCAATGGCGGGTAGGCGCTGCCTTCCTGCTCGATCAGGTAATACTCGATGCCGCCCTTCTTCTCGGCGGCGTCGAGGATTTTCGGCCACTGCGCGACGCCCTCGCCGAAGATGGCTTTGTAGCCCACGGCCGCGTCGCTCGACCAGTCCTTGCAATGCATGGACATGATGCGGCCGGGATTCTGGTTGATCCACGCGACCGGATCGGAGCCAACCTGGAGGCAGGTGCCGATGTCGAGTTGGAGCATCACGTCTTTGCCGGTGTTTGCGGCGATGATTTCGATGGGACGGCGTCCCTCGACGGGAGTGAACTCGGCCTGGTGGTTGTGGTAGCCGGTGCGCATTCCGAGCGGCTTGATTTTTTCGGCGGCCTGGTTCAGCGTGTCCGCGACTCCCTTCCAGCCGTCGAGATTCGCTATCCGTCCGGCGCTCGCCATCACGATGAACTTGGCGCCGAGGATCTGGTTGAGTTCTGAGGCGTGAGGAAGATTTTCGGCGGTGAAGGATTTGGCGTCGTTGTGCGTGGAGTAGCAGCGAATGCCGAGATCGTCCAGAAGCGCGCGCACTTCTTTCGCCTGTTGCGGCGTCCACTGGAAGTAGGGCGAGAAGAATTCGACGCACTGGTAGCCCATCTTGGCGACGGCTCGAACCGTACCCGTGAGATCCTGCTTCAGTTCGTTGCGGACCGAGTAGAGTTCCAGGCCGACCGGAACGTGCTTGGATTCCGTAGCAGCGGTGAGAAACGGCGCAGTCGCGGTGGTTGCGATAAACGCGCGGCGGGAGATCGAATCGCGTGACGTCATGCTAGGAATCATACCAGTACGATCACTGCGGCGATACCCAGACCACCGCGGGCGTCGATGTGCCAGGCGGGGGAAAATTGACGTTCGTAACCTTGACTGGCCCCGAGCCGACCCCCGACTCCTGCATCGTAACGAACATTGGCCGCAAGAAAGTCACGGCACTCTGATCGGGCGGTAACTGGACGTCCACTTCCCAAACGAAGGGAGTGAGAACCTTGACCTGAACGACAGTTGCCGATCGATTGCCGACCAAAACGTCGATGGGAACCTGAGCGGGCAGCGGTGGCGAGCTCGCAAAAAAAGGTCCGGCCCCGACTCCGTTCAAGAACAGGGACACGACGCTTCCAGGTTTGGCCGGGTTGGCGCAGGAGTTGAACAATCCATCGGCGTTGAGCGCAATTGCTCCAAATCCTTGCGCGGAGTCGCCGAATCGTCCAGGCATGCAATTCAATCCCGGGAGCGAGGGGTTGGTGAATAGCGAGGGCTTGGTGGATACCACGGGCAAAACGCGCGGAGTCGATTGCGCGCCATTTACGGAAACCTGCATCACGGTGCTTGTCTTGCGGACGATATCGAACGGCACGGCCACGTTGATCTGCGAATCCGAAACATAGAGAAGCGTTCCGGGCTCGCCATCGAATGTCACCGAAGTACTTGCCGAAGATGAGCCCAAGCCCGTGCCGAAAAGCGATATGAGCTGATATGGGCCGATGGGGCCAGTATGCTGCAAGTCCGCCGCGTCCATCACGCAGGCGACATCGGGCGTGGGCGGCGAACCAGCAAAATCAACCTGCGCCAGGTGCGAGCCATTCACCCAGCCCGCGGATATGGTTGCCGGCGTGAGCGCTCCGGGTGTGATGGGGACGTCGGCGAAACCGGACCGTCCCGCGATCCATACGCGGTCCTTCTGGATGACAGCGAGACTCGGCGACTGCAGATTCGCGCCGACGATCACTTGCGTCCCGACGACAGCGCCCGTCGCAGCGTCCAGCTTCATGGCGAAATTGTGACTGTTGGTCGTGACGTTGTACGTCCGGCACTGCGCTGCGAGAGATGCTATGCCGGGCGGTAACGCAGGTACGACGGGATCGAAGTGCAGGGGAGCAGGCGAGATCGGCGCTAGAGTACCGCCTACATAAATGTTGCCTGCGGCGTCGAGTTGAATTCCGGCGCCGCCCGCGTGCACCGAAAAAACCAGGTCGCTGCCGTCGGGCTTAAGCTTTGAAACGAACACCGGCGCAGCATCGCTCGGGGCCGAATCGCTGTACGGATATTTGCCGCTACTCGCGCCTGCGCCCTGCACGTTGCCGGTGACGTAAGCGGAGCCCGCTGCGTCCACGGCCAATCCCGCGTTTTGAGTCGGCAAGGTATCCATGCCATTCAGGCCGGTTGAATAGACCAGTTTCGAGCCGGTTGAGTCCAGCTTGCTGACATACTGGTTGCCCGATGGAAGCAGGAACTGGCAGAAACCGCCACAAATCAAGGCCTGAACGAACTTGGTCTGGAATGCTCCGGGCGTGGTAGGGTAATCCGTGGCAGCCGCGCTTCCACTGACGAAGATGTTTGCTTGGCTATCCAGCGCGATGGAACTTCCGCCCACACCGAGCGTGGCGAACTGCACCTGTGTGCCCGCCGGATTCAGCTTCAGGATGAATGCCGGGCCCGTACTCACTTGCGCCTGAAACGCTCCCGGTGTCGGTGTAAATCCGGCGCTTGCGCGGCCAGTGACGATGGCTTCGTTTTGCGCATTAACCGCGATCGCGGCCGGCGTCGCGTTGGTCAGCGTAACCGAATAGGCAATTGCTCCCGAGGCAGTCAGCTTGGTAACGAATCCGACACGATTCTGTGCGCTGGCGGGAGTAGCCAGCGGCCCGGTTCCGGTCACTGGAAAATCGGGCGAGGTGGTCGACCCAACGACGTAGGTGTTGCCCGCGGCATCGACGGCGATTCCCGTGACGCTCTCGCCTACCGACCCGCTCAAGTAGGTTTCAAATTGATACGCGGAAGCGGCGGGATCGAGTTTCAGGACCAAGACGGTCCGCTGTCCGTTTACAATAGCTGTGCCTGCCATGTGGATTGAGCCTTGCGCGTCGAGCGCAACACCAGCAACCTCGAATTGCGCCCGGAGAAACGTGGAGTACGTCAGCGCGGCCGCTGTCGCGCGCTCTGAGAATCCGGGCAGCAATAGCAATGCGGAACAACAGATGGAGCGTACAGCGATCACAGATGTTACTTGTCGGGTTCTTTCTTCGGCGTAAATTCCTTGGCGAGGCGCTGGGCGTTCGCCAGTTGGGACGCCTTGAGTTGCTTTGCAACGAAGTCACGCTTCGCGACGCACTTGGAGTCACCCTTGGCTGCGCAAACGTTGAACCACTTGTAGGCTTGAACATAGTCACGCTTGACGCCTTTGCCGCTGCTGTACAGGGCTCCCAAGTTTAGTTGCGCCTTGGCGTAGTCTTGCGCCGCCGATCTTTGAAACCAGGTGATGGCTTCCGAATAATCCTGTGGTACGCCTTGGCCGTCGGCGTAGAGAAGGCCGAGATTGAACTGCGCCTCTGGGCTGCCCTGCTCGGCAAGAGGCCGCCATTCTTTCGCGGCGGTTGCGTAGTCGCCTTTTTGATAAGCGCTCACACCGGTGGCAAAATCCGCCCCGAGAGACGCAGCGGCAAGAAACGAAAGGTTGAGAAACCAGAAGAGACTTCGCATGGAGAGCTCCTAATGATATTGAAGCATGGCGGGCAGGTAGTGTTTCAGAATTAGGGCGGATTAGTCGTGCTCCGTCAGGAAACGGGCAGTTTCGTCCAGGAAAATGTCTAGCCGGTCGTGGTGCACCCAGTGGCCGGCGCCGGGGACGCGCACCAGGCGATAGTTCTTGATCGCGGAAGCTCTTCCGTCCACTTCCGGATCCGGGGCCCAGCTTTCCATGCCCCAGAACAACAGCACCGGGCATGCGATCTCCCCGAGAACGGCGGCGAGATCCGGGAGATTTTGTCCGTACGGCGGAAAGTTGCGTGCGTAGTTGTCGAATTTCCAAATCAGCGAGCCGTCGGAGTTCCAATTGGTCCCGTGCATGGTGAGATGGCGCGCCACTTCGTCGGAAAGGCGCGGATTCGCTTCCTTCATTCGCGCGACGGCGGCGTCCAGGCTCTTGTAGCTGTGGAGCTCGCGGCGCTCGGTCTGGCGGACGTTTTCAATCCAATCGCGCATCCGCTCCGGCGCAGGCTTGTGGACGCGATGCGTCGCCGGAAGCCCGAGCCCCTCGATGGCGACGGCTTTTTTTACGCGGTCCGGATAGATGCCGGAGTAGAGCAGCGTGATGACGCCGCCGAGCGAATGGCCCACCAGGTGAATCGGAAAGTCGTTGATTACGTCGGCCAGCGCGGAAAGATCGAGGATGTGCTCGGCGATGCTGTACAGCGCGCCCGGCGCCCAGGCGCTGTTGCCGTGGCCGCGCAGATCCATGGCGTAGACGTGGAAATTCTCGCGCAATGCGCGCGCCACCCAGTCCCAGTTGCGCGCGTGATCGAGCCCGCCGTGGACCAGGATGAGCGTCGGCTTGCCATTCGTTCCCCAGTCCCAGAATTGGAGCTTGAGGCGATGGGAATAGTAATAGTGAGAGACGGGTTCCAATCAACTATGGTGCCATATACTGACGTCAGAGAACCGTGAAAAAATCCGGGGACACGCCTGCGAGAGTGCGCAAACTGACGTTTTGCGGAATCGAGCCCGGAGTGTCCCCAAATTTTTTCAGCGAAGCGAGGCATCAGTGGGGCTTCGTTGCCGGTTGTTCGCTGGCGCGCTCTTCGGCGTGATGGCGGACGTCGATGCCCTTCATCAGAAACAGAACATCTTCGGCGATGTTGGTGGCGTGATCCGCGATGCGTTCCAGGTTGTGTGCGATGAACATGAGGTCGACCGCGCGAGGGATGGTGGTGGTCTGTTCCTGCATGAACGCCACCAGCTCTTTGTAGACTGCATCGCGAAGGCGATCCACTTCATCGTCGGAGACTAGCACGGTGCGCGCCAGGGCCTCGTCACGCTTGACCAATGCGTCCAGACTGTTGCGGACCATGGCTTCGGCGAGGCTGGCCATGCGCGGAATGTCGATCAGGGGTTTCACCGACGGTTCCTTGATTAGAGATAGCGCTCGTTCGGTAATATTGACCGCAAGATCGCCCATGCGTTCCAGGTCGCCGTTCATTTTGATAACAGCGGTGAGGAAGCGCATGTCGCGCGCCATGGGCTGGTAGAGGGCCAACAGGCGCGTGGCGAATTCATCGATCTCCAGGTCCTTTTGATTGATGAGCGCTTCTTTCCACAGAACTTCCTTGGCGGCTTGCTGATTGCGCTCGACGAGCGCAGTTATGCTCTGGTGGATGGCGGATTCCACCATCCCGGCCATTTCGAGCAATCGGCGCTGGAGTTCATCGAGTTCTTCTCTGAAGTGGAGCAAGGTCGCCTCCTAGTTGTTTTGTAACGCTCCCTTCCGGTCGCGGCTCAGTTAACACCACTCCCTCACGGTCGCGGCTCGGAACGGAGCCGCGCGCGTAAGCGAGCGGTTTCTCGATACGGAGTAGAAAGTCATCCAAACCGGCCGGTGATGTAATCTTCCGTCTCCTTTCGCGCGGGGCGCTTGAAGATGGTGTTGGTGTTGTCATATTCAATCAATTTGCCTAATAGGAAAAATCCAGTGAATTCGGCCACGCGCGCCGCTTGCTGCATGTTGTGCGTCACAATCACCTGCGTACACTGATCCTTCAAGCTGAACAGCAGGTCTTCAATCTTGGCGGTCGCAATGGGGTCGAGCGCCGAACAGGGCTCGTCCAGCAGCAGAACTTCGGGATCGACCGCGAGGGCTCTCGCGATGCACAGACGCTGCTGCTGGCCGCCCGATAGCGCGTAAGCCGATTGGTGCAGCTTGTCCTTCACTTCATCCCAAAGCGCGGCGCGTCTCAGGCTGTGTTCCACTACATCGCCGAGGGAGCGCCTCCCAGCGAGCCCGTTCACCCTGACGCCATAAGCCACGTTGTCGAAGATCGACTTCGGGAATGGATTGGGCCTTTGAAACACCATGCCTACTCGCCGCCGCAGCGCGGTCACGTCCATCTGGTGGACATCCTGGCCGTCTAACAAAACGCGGCCCTGATGGCGCGCGTTCCGGATGGTCTCGTTGATGCGGTTCAAGGCGCGCAGAAAAGTTGATTTTCCGCAGCCGGACGGGCCGATGAGAGCGGTGATTCGCTTTTCGGGAACTTCGAGGTCGATGTCGTGTAGAGCCTGAAAACCGCCGTAGAAGAAATTCAGCTTGATGGTTTCGAGCTTGGCGGTCGAGGCCGGTGAGGCGATCAATTCGTTGACGGGTTCCCGCACGGCGTTCATAACAAGCTTACCCCCTTTGGGCGGAAACTCCTCTCGCTAGAATCCAGCGTGCCGCGATGTTCGCGACCAGTACTAACGCCAGAAGAACCAAACCCGCCGCCCACGCCTGGCGGTGCCAATCTTCGTAGGGCGAAATTGCGTGAGTATAGATCATTAACGGAAGCGTTGCGATTGGTTCGTTGAGCTTCTGCGACCAGAATTGATTGTTGAGGCTGGTGAACAGGAGCGGGGCGGTCTCGCCGGCGATGCGAGCGACGCCCAGGATCAAGCCGGTGAGTATTCCTTGCTTTGCAGCCGGGACAACTACAGTAAGAACCGTACGGGTTTTGCTCGCGCCCAAGGCGAGCGCGCCTTCGCGCAGCGAGTTTGGCACCGCGCGCAGAAACTGTTCCGTGCTGCGGAGGCCGATTGGAACCATCATCATGCTGAGGGCGAATCCGCCCGCCCACGCCGAAAAACGGTGCATCGGCACTACGACGATTGTCCATGCGAAGATGCCTATGACAATGGACGGCACTCCGTTCAGCAAGTCGGCGGTATAGCGCACCAGGAAGGGCAAGGTGGTTCCGCCAAATTCGGCCAGATAGATGCCACCGGCGAATCCGATTGGAACACCGATCAAGACCGCGATGAGGATGGTAATGCCGCTGCCTAAAATCGCGTTCGCCATTCCTCCACCGCTCTCGCCGGCAGGCATGGGCAGCCTGGTGAAGAAGTTCCAATCGAGCGATCGCCCGCCATTCCACACAAGAAAGCCCAGGATCAGGAAGAGCACCGCAACCGTCAATACAGTGCAAACGGCGGTGAGAGCCAGCATGGCTTTGTTGACCAGTTTCCGGCGCGCGTTCCGTTCAATCACGCTTGTTTCGCCCCCTTCCTGGTGGTGAGCAGGATGAGCAATCGGGCGGCGGCGTTGATGATCATAGTCAGGAAAAACAAAACCAGTCCCAGCTCGACCAGGGCGCTCTGATAAACGTCGCCGTTTGCTTCCGTGAATTCGTTGGCGATGACGGCGGCAATGGTGTAGCCCGGCGAGAGAAGCGACGCGTGAATACCGGGATCGTTGCCAATGACCATGGTGACCGCCATGGTTTCGCCCAATGCTCGTGCAAGCGCAAGAAAAATGGATCCGATGATGCCGAGGCGGGCGTGCGGGACAACCACTTGCCAGGTTGATTCCCATTTTGTAGCTCCCAAGGCGAGTGCGGCCTCGCGCTGCTCGCGAGGGACGGCCAGCAAAGCCTCGCGCGAGATGGAGATGATAAACGGAAACGTCATGATGGCGAGAATCAAGCCCGCGGCCAGATAGCCGACGCCATATGCGGGGCCTTGGAACAAGGGCAGAAAGCCGAGCGTGTTTTTCAGGAAAGGCTCGCCGTACTCGCGCAACAAGGGAACCAGAGTGAACATCGCGAGCAAGCCGAAAATAACGCTGGGGACCGCGGCCAGCAGTTCCACCAGGAAAGTACACGCATTCGAAAGGCGAGCCGGAGCGAGTTCCGCGAGAAAGATGGCGGCGCCCACACCCAAAGGAACGGAAATCAGCAGCGCGAGAAAGGAAGTGAGAACCGTGCCGTAGATGAAAGGCAGCGCGCCGAACTTCTCCGCGATCGGGTCCCAGGTGCTCGAAAACAGAAATCCCAGGCCGAACTTGGCTCGCGATGCGCCGGAGTGGATCCAGAGTTCATATACCAGCAGAAGCGTCACCAGGAAGACGCTGGCGGCGAAGATCAGGGTGACCAGATGGGCGATCTGGTCGCCGCTCTTCAGCCGTCTCAGGAAATCCCGTGGCGTGGATGGCGGCGGCGCGGCGATAACGGCAATTCCGGCCATGTCTCGCTCTACTGAATTGCGGCGATCTGCTTCTCTTCCTTCGCGACGACGGACTTGGGAAGCGGCGCGTAACTCATAGCTCCGGCATATTGCTGGCCGGAGGTGAGCATCCATTGGAGAAACGATTTGATGGCGGCTTTTTTCGCGGCGTTGTCGATTTTGCCGGGGATCAGCAGCCAAGTGAAGCTCGCGATGGGATACGAATTCTTGCCGGGCGCATTCGTGATGGAAACGCGGAAATCGTCGGGCATGTTCTTGGCGGCTCCAGCGGCGGCCTCGGATACGGTATTGAAATCCGCCTTCACGAAAGTTCCGGATGCATTGCGTACCTCGCCATAGCTCATTTTGTTCTGCACGACGTAGATGAGTTCCACGTAGCCGATGGAGTTGGGCGTCTGCTTGACCAATCCCGCGACTCCCTCGTTGCCCTTGCCGCCCAGACCGACGGGCCAATTCACCGAGGGTCCCGCGCCGGTCTTGCTTTTCCAGGCCGGGCTGATCTTGGACAGATAATCCGTCCAGACGAAACTGGTGCCGCTGCCATCGGATCGATGGACCACGGTAATTTCTTTGTCCGGCAGGTTCACGCCCGGATTGTCCTTCTTCAGCGCCGCATCGTTCCATTTCTTGATGGTCCCCAGGAAAATGCCGGCCAGCGTGTCTCCGGTGAACTTGAGACTGGCTGAGACGCCATCGATGTTGTAGGTGGGGACCACTCCTCCCATCACAGTTGGAAAATGCAGAACCTTATACTTGGTGATCTTGGAGAGCTGCTCGTCGGTCATCGGCACATCGGACGCGCCGAAATCCACTGTGCCTTCGGTGAGTTGCCGGATTCCGCCGCCCGACCCGATGGATTGATAATTGACCTGCACGTCGTTGTGCAGCTTGCGAAACTCCTCGAACCACTTCTGGTAGATGGGGGCCGGGAAGGTTGCGCCGGCGGCGTTGATGGTCTCGGCGGGCGCTGTTGCGACGGCCGCGATGAGGCCTGCCGCGGCGAGCAGTGAGGGTCCGAACGCATTCCTGTTCATAAGATCGTCTTGAGCATAATCTTGCGACGTTAGCGGCAAATGACAGTTTGGTTAATATCGAGTTACAGAGTGGCGGCGCGCGCAGGCTCCGGGAACTTAACCGATTTGTAACATCGGGTTCATCATGTAGTAATCTCCGCGCCGCTATCGTCAATAGGAAGATCATGTCCAAAGAGGAGAAAAGGATGAGAGCAAGAAGCTTGACTTACATCGGGATGGCCGCGCTACTGGCGCTGGCGCTGACGGGCGGCGCGATCGCCCAGACTGCTTCTGACGACGTAGTTCAGTTGAAGGCGCAAGTCGCCCAGCAACAACGGCAGATCGATGAACTCACCCGCAAGCTGGATGAGTTGATGAACGCCCTCGATCAGAAGCAAGGAATCAAGGCCCCGGGGACGCTGGTGGCCAGCACCAAGCCGATGATTCCGAGCATGCCGGTTCCAGCGGCTGCCACACCGCCTGCATTGAACGCGCAAGATAAACCAGCCGAGCCTGCATCGCCGCTTCAGATCAAGATCGGGGAGGCCACCATCACTCCGGTGGGCTTCATGGATATCACCAATACGTGGCGCAGCACCAATGCCGGTACGAGCCTGCAAACCAACTTTGGAAGCTTTCCCTACAACAACACGGTGCAAGGCCGGCTTACCGAAGATAAATGGAGCGCGGAGAACGCGCGCCTGGGTTTGCGTGTGGACACGAAGGTAAAAGGTGCAAATGTACTTGGGTACTTCGAGGGAGACTTCGTGGGTGGCGTCGGGAGCAATAACACGCAGGTATCCAGCAACAGCATGCTGTTTCGCATCCGGCAATATTATGTCGATGTGCGCAAGGGGTTCTGGGAAGTGTTGGCCGGGCAGGCGTGGAGCATGATCGTGCCGAATCGCAAAGGCATGTCTCCGCTGCCTTCGGACCTGTTCTACACGCAAGTGGTGGACGTGAACTATACCAACGGCTTGTACTGGGGCCGTATTCCAGGGATTCGCTTTATCGGCCATCCCAACAACAAAGTGACTTTCGGGATCGCGCTGGAGAACTCTTCGCAGTACTTCGGCGGCTCCGGCGGCGGCGGTGTTCCTAAGTTGCCGGCTGCGCTCGACCCGCTCTACAACGCCGAAGTCGACAACTCCGTCGCCAATGACAGAACCATCCCGAATGTGCACCCGGACATCATCGCGAAGTTTGTGGTTGAGCCTTCGCCCAGGTTCCATTTCGAGGTGGGCGGCGTGGAGAGCACCGTGAAGACATTCAATCCCAACACGCAGCAGTACTTCACCAAAGCGGGCGGCGCTGGGACTTTGGCGATCAACGCCGAACTGGTGAAGAATTTCCGTCTGGTGACGAATAACTTCTGGAGCGACGGCGGCGGCCGGTATCTCTTCGGCGCTGCACCGAACTTCATTGTTCGCTCGGATGGAAGTCCTTCGCTGGTGCATTCCGGCTCGACCGTCTCCGGGTTCGAGGCAACGATCAAGAACTTTCAGCCTTACATCTACTACGGGGGCGTTTATATCAGCCGCAATGTGGCGCTGGATCTGAACAGGACATCGTTTATTGGTTACGGCTATCCGGGTTCGCTCAACACTCACAATCGCAGTATTCAGGAAGTGACGTTTGGCTGGACCCACACCATCTGGAAGGACGGCAGGTATGGCGCGCTGCAGTGGATGGGGCAGTATGCTTACTTCTTCCGCAATCCCTGGTTCGTCGCAGCGGGCGGGCCCAAGAACGCGCACGAACACGCGCTCTGGTTCAATCTGAGATACGTTCTGCCGGGCACCGCGCCGACGATCAAGTACTAGTTCGGTTTGGTCTGGGATAATCGAGCTTTGAACATCCCCCAAATCACTCGCAAAGGATTGACATGACTTCCACGTGGGAATTCGCGGTCCTCATCATATTCATCGCTCTCGTCTTCGATTTTGCGAACGGGTGGCATGACTCCGCGAACTCGATCGCAACCGTTGTCTCCACGCGCGTACTCACACCGTTACAAGCCGTAGCCTGGGCGGCGTTTTTCAATTTTGTGGCCTTCGCGATATTTGGAACGGCCGTGGCCAAGACCATCGCGGGCGATCTTGTGGACATCAAGAAGATCGCGCCGGAGTGGCAACTGTGGGTGCTGCTCTCGGGTTTGATCGGCGCCATCGTCTGGGATGTCATTACCTGGTATCTGGGTTTGCCGACCAGCTCTTCGCACGCGCTGATTGGGGCTTACGCGGGCGCGGCTGTTACGGCGCATCATGCCTTTACCGGGATTCTGAAGGCCTCTGGATGGACCAAGACACTTGCATTCATCGTGATCTCGCCGGTGGTTGGGCTGATACTCGGGTACGCGATCATGACGGCGATGCTATGGCTATGCCGGAGCCGGAGTCCGTCGCAGGTGGACCGTTTCTTCCGTAAAGGGCAGTTGGTGTCGGCGGCGCTCTACAGTCTCGGGCATGGCGGAGCCGACGCACAAAAGACCATGGGCATCATCGCAGCAGTACTGGTTGCCGCGAATCTCAGTACTACGGCGACCAAAGTCATTCCGCTGTGGGTGGTCCTCAGTTGTCACGCCGCGATGGGACTCGGTACGCTTTCCGGCGGCTGGCGGATCGTGCACACCATGGGTGCCCGGCTGACGCGCCTGAGACCGGTAGGAGGCTTCTCGGCCGAAACGGCCGGCGCGACAAGTCTGTTCATGGCGATCTTCGGCGGCATCCCGGTGAGTACGACGCACACCATTACGGGCGCGATCACGGGCGTCGGTTTGGTGAGGCGCTTTCACGCGGTGCGGTGGAGCGTCGCTCGTAAGGTTTTGTGGGCTTGGATCTTGACGATTCCGTGTTCGGCGGCAATGGCAGCGGCAACTTTCGAGCTCGTTTACTTCTTGCGCACCTTGCAGCATTAACGGAGTGAGGGGCGTTTACACCGTCGGAAGCATCAGCGTAAAGCGCGACCCTTCACCCAGCCTGCTATCCACTGCGACTGTCCCGCCCATCTGTTCCACTGCGTGTTTGACAATCGAAAGCCCCAGGCCCGTGCCGCCCATTTCCCGCGATCGTGCTTTGTCGACGCGATAGAACCGCTCGAAGATGCGCGGAAGGTCTTCGGAGGGAATTCCAATGCCGGTGTCCGCAATCGTCACGCAGACCCTTCCGTCTTTCAATAGGGTCTCCACGCGGACCTCGCCGCCGGGCCGGTTGAATTTGACGGCATTGTCGAGCAGGTTCACGAAGACCTGTTCGAGCCGCAGCTCGTTGCCCATTACTCTCAGATCATCGAGCTTTTCATGAGTCAGCCGGATGCCGCGGGCGCTCGCCGCGGATTCCACGGTGCGCAGCGCGGATTCGAGGGCGGCTGCGAGTGAAACCGATTGGGTACCGGCGCCGCTCGATTCGAGTTGTGAGAGCGTCAAAAGATCCGACGCGATGTTGGTGAGGCGGGCGGCCTGCGCCAGGATGATCTCGACGAATTTCCGGTTGTTGGCCTGGTCCTCGAGCGCGCCCGCGAGCAGCGTTTCGGCGTAACCATGGATGGCCGCCAGCGGAGTTCGCAGCTCGTGGGACACATTGGCGACGAAATCCTTGCGAACGCGTTCCAGGCGTTCCAGCTCGGTGATATCGTGAAAAATCGCGAGCGCTCCGCGTGGGGCCGGTCCGGTGAGCGGCCCGGCGAGAACTTCGAAGGAGCGAGATTCGGCGCCCGCCAGCGTGAGCCGGCGCTCCACGCGCTCGCCCATGTCGATGACGCTGGTCATGATCTCCATAAGTGCGGGGTCGCGGATCAGCTCGAGCAGCGGCGTCCCCGGATTTACAGGAGCGTTCGCGCCCGCAATCCGAGCGAAGGAATGATTGCAGAAGGTGACGCGCAGGTCCTTGTCGACGGCGAGAACGCCCTCCAGCATGCTGGATAGGATCGCTTCGCGCCGGGCTCCTTCGAGTTTGATGTTCTCCACCAGGTTGTGAATGCGCGGGGCCAAGCGCTGCAGCGACTGCGCCAGAAGCCCAAGTTCGTCGCCGGCGGATGGGAGTTCCTCGGCCGGGGCTTGCGGGTCCAGCAGATGGTCCACGTAAGTCCTGAGCTGCACGGCTCGACGGGCGAAGGAGCGCATAAACAGGGACGCGAGCGCCGCGGCCGCCGCGAGAATGAGTACCGATGTTCCCAGCAGCCAGTATCGAAGGCCGGGGACTCGCGACTCCGTCGCCACATACACGTCCAGCGCCAGCAGCGAAAGGCCAAGCAGCAGGAGCGCGCCCAAAAGAATTCTCTTGACGATCAAGCAACGCACTATAGCACGGGATGTTGGCGCTTGTAGGGCAGGTTGTCTAACCTGCGGCCGATTGTCAGAGGCTGCGGAAAAAGTCTCTGTTGCCGTGCCTCAAGCCCACAGGCTGAAGACGTTGCTGAAAAAGTAAGTTGTGGTGTATCCCTAGAACATTTCTGGTCGTCTTTGTAGTATGCGCGGAACTGATCAAGATCAAAGCCGAATGTTCACGTATTTATCGCCGGAGGAAGTGGTTCC
>Ga0209648_10001392_pt1 | contig 19489 bp, 16 predicted proteins | sample GraSoi2013_115cm_FD_185830 | JGI IMG/M metagenome (GOLD analysis project Ga0209648, IMG submission 185830) | Grasslands soil microbial communities from the Angelo Coastal Reserve, California, USA - Sample 9_17_2013_115cm (SPAdes) (version 2) | ecosystem: Environmental > Terrestrial > Soil >...
CCAGCGGTCGTAGTAGCCTCATAAAAAATCGGCGAATTTAGGAACGGTGTACGAGCCACTTCCCAAGAAAATTCCGGCAGTCGTTCGGTGGTCTGAAAAAAAGGATTCACTTGGTAACGAACGAAACCGCTCAGCGTGTAGGCTTCGCCCTTCTTAATGACCTCGACAAAATTGTCCGGCTGCGGATTGGTCTCAAATTCGAACGGATAAAAATCCTGGAGCAGAAACGCGTCACTAAGTTTGTTTACCTCGACCACCGCGGAGATATCGCTTGTGAGAAACGTCCGCGACTCGTAACTGACCCGGTAGCGGCCGGGACTAATCGGCGGTCGTCCCAAAGACGTCTCGTTCAGGTTAGGCTCCTGGTCATTGATGAAAAAAGTCCTTAAGCTGCCGTAGTTCTCGTCGTTGTCGCCAAAACTATACTTGAGATCCAACCCAATCGAGGGACCCCGCAACGTGCTGTAGTTAAGATGTAGAGTCGCATCGGTATAGTCGTTCACCGGAAATTTGATCAGGGTGAACAAGAAGGCGTTGTAGGTGTTGTTGTACCCAAGGCTCGGTAAAATCGAAAATTCGTCGTTCAGCGACTGGTAAAGGTATGGGAACCAAAAGATCGGCGTTGTGCCGACATATAATGTGGCATTGGTGAAGATGACCCGATCATCCGGGTAAATCCGCATGCCTCGGGCTTTGAGGTAGTAATCCGGTTTCGACGAATCGCTCGTGGTCAGCGAGCCATTGTAAACTCTGTATTCGTTCTCCTGAATCGAGGAGAGATTCTCTCCGGTAAACTCAAACGGCGTCTTGGCTCCGCCAAAATCCGCTGCATCCAGTTTTTTGGTTTCGAGGTTATAGACGGCTCGATCACAAACAAACGCATAATCACCCCGATAAACGCGGACGTGATCTTTCAGCAGCACATCATGCGTGTCGGGATTGTATTCAGCGTATTCGCAGTAGATCGCCACATCGCCGTAATGAATGACCACATTTCTTTGGGCAATGGCGATCCCGCCTTCAAATTTGGTTTCGCCGGCCGTAATCTCGACCGGAAATTCGCCGAACTTCGGGAGCTGCGTAATGTCCTCTTGGGCGCGACAGATTGCCGTAAACAAAAGCAAAAGAGAGAAGGCGATTAGCCGGCCAGACATGGGAGAGATCAGCGCATTGAAAATGAATCCAGCGAATCGCGGCTAAACCATAAAAGCAAGGAGAAACCTTTACGCAGACGACTAGATGCGAAGCGGTAAACGGCTTGGCTAGCCTTTGTCCTCCGTTTCTAGTCCGTATACCCGTTGGGGTGTTTGGCGTGCCACGCCCACGCGCTCTTAACAATCTCGTGGATATCCTGAAATTTCGGTGTCCATCCCAGCTGTTTTTTGGCTTTCGCCGATGCTGCAACCAGCCGCGGAGGATCCCCCGGTCGCCGTGGCTTTTGCACAATCGGAATTTTGTGCCCGGTTACTTGGCGGCAAGCTTCGATGACTTCGCAAACGGAGACACCACCCCCGGTCCCTAAGTTGAAATAGCCGCTTTCGGCCGCGGAAAGGGACAGGATATGAGCCTGGGCGAGATCTTGGACATGGATGTAATCGCGGACGCAACTGCCATCTGGAGTGGGGTAATCACTACCAAATATCTCCGCGTGCGTGCCATGCCCAAGAGCAACTGCGAGTATTCGCGGGATCAGATGAGTCTCTATTCGGTGGTGTTCGCCAAATTGCTCGGAAGCTCCTGCTGCGTTGAAGTAACGAAGGGCCACATATTTGATCCCGTGAATTCGATCGAACCACCGCAGGATCTTTTCGAACATCAGTTTCGACTCTCCATACGGGTTAATCGGGTTTTGCGGTGTCTCTTCGTCGATTGGCACGCGTTCCGGGATACCGTATGTGGCACAGGTAGACGAAAAGACGAAGCTTTTCACTCCTGCCTCAACCGCCGCATGCAGCAGGTTAAGAGCGCCGTAAACATTGTTATGAAAATATTTGTACGGATTCTCCATGGACTCGCCAACCAGCGCCTTTGCGGCGAAATGCATAATCGCCTCTGGCCCGGTCGAGCCGACTGCGGAAAAGATCGACTCCGGATCGCATAGATCTCCCGCGATGAATCGAGCGCGCGGATCGACCGCCTGCCGGTGGCCTTCCGAGCAATTATCGAAGACAGTGACTACGTGTCCAAGGTTGAGAAGCTCCTCAACGCAGACGCTCCCGATGTAACCGGCCCCGCCGGTGACGAATACATTCACAGGCGGTGAGCTTAGCCGGATTTTGTGGGCTGCCTAGCCGAAAAAGCGAGAGGTCGTGCGGTGAGGCTTCTAAAAAAAGCGGCGGCCGCCTACCGGCGGTTGCTAGCTTTTGGATTGAAGAATAGTCACCATCCTTCGGATATAGGCGGCTCGACATCGCGGGCGAAGAATCTTCAGACTTTCTTTGTAAGAACCAAGCTCAAGCAGCTCGATCATCACATCTCTTGCGCCCCAGCGTTTCATCATCCCGCGAGTCGGCATATAAAGGTCGATCGTGTTCTTTCCCACCAGGGCAGAGCCGTAGTCGTCAATGACGTAAAGCTGGTTTTGCCCCACTATCTTGAACTTTGTTCCAAGCGGGAACCTCGACCAATCGGCGGCCGCACTGTTGCATCCGCCCGCCGCCAGCTGAGTACCCACCGCATTGTTCCTGCCATAGCGGCGATGGCCGGACTCAGAATGAGTATATGCGGTCGTCCTTACCTGGACGGCTTTATGCGAGCCTTTGATGGATGTCGCAGATTCGTTGTGAAAGTCATCGAAAGCGCAACTTGCAACCAAGAACGACAATCCCACCGAGAGCGGGTGGAACAATTTCATAAAGCCCGGAAAGTTCTTGTTTCCAAAAGGATGTCAATAAATATCTGCAAAATCCACATTGTCGTGAAACTGCCAGAATTGGGGGATTGAGTCCGATTTTACGACAAAACCTATCCGCCTTTTGTCGGAGTTTGGCCGATATTGTACCGAATCGCGCGGTTTGGGAAGCGAAAAAAACGACGGTAACTAACGGGCGTGGTGGCGAGAAAGCGATGACGGACCAAGCTCTTAGTCGCCTCTGCCCACTAATCTACGCCGGTGATGCTATCTTCCTTAATGTCGCTGAATCGCGCAAACGCGCAGATACCGCGTCGAGAGGATCGAATGAAATCCCAGAACTCCTGGACCGGTGCCGGCCAGCTTGTTTCTGCTGCACGGGCTGCCGCCTCAGTGGTTTTCATGCCCGAGTGATACAATAGTTCGTGCGCTTTTTTTACCTCAGTCCGTAAAGCCGAACCGAATCCTGCCCGGCGCAGACCGACGGTATTGATTCCCACAATGCTGTTCATTCCGACCGCGATCGAGAAAGGAGGGATGTCTTTGCTAATCGCGGCGGAACCGGCCACCATTGAGATCGTTCCGATCCGAATGCTCTGGTGAAAAACCGCGCCACCGCCCAGAAACGCCCGGTCGCCCACGTGGACATAGCCTCCAAGCAATACGTTGTTGGCCAGAATGACATGGTTTCCAATTTGCGAGTTATGTCCCAGATGCGCCCCGACCATCAGCATATTGTGGGAACCGACAGTTGTAGCGCTCCCGGGCTTCGTACCACGATGAATGGTACAATGTTCGCGAATCACGTTGGCGTCTCCGATTTCGATCCGGGTCGACGAATTGCGATCAAATCCGAGATCCTGCGGCAGGCCTCCAATGACAGTTCCATAGCCAATCAGGTTTCCAGCTCCGATCCGAACCTCTCCAGTCAGGATGCTATGCGCCTGGACTTCGTTATTCGGCCCCAGGACTACGGGGCCTTCGATTACCACATAGGGTCCGATCTTCGTCCCTGGCCCAAGTTCGGCACGTGAATCGACAATAGCGCTCGGGTGAATCATTCCAGATTAATAAAATGTATCCCCGACAGAAACAACGCCGGTAAACGCCGGTAAACGCCAAACCGCCTTTGGTAGCGGCGACTAGGTTGTCCGACGTAGTCCCGATGTTTACGGGATCCTACCGAAGTCAAACGCGTACCGGGCCGCGAATACCTGGCCGTAAGGAATCAAGCGAAACGCACCATTGAGCGCGGTCGCCACCGCGCGGTTCGCGAAATAGCGGTCAAATGCCCGAGAACGCCAGCAGCAACCGGAACCGCCGGAACCGCCGCCAACCGCAAAACGGCTCGTCACGCTTGACCAATAAGCAATCACCAATACGACGTTCACGGCGCATCCCGCGCGTTATCGGCGTTCTTAGGCCTCGGCCATTGCTGTGTCGACCGTGGCGACGTCACGGCCGCGGTTTTTTGGAACCAACAGCAACAACAGCGACGCGACAGCAAGAAGGACCAGGTTGATTAAGCTCGAGATTACCAAGCCATGAGCGTAGTCTGCTGGCGTGGCATGGGAAGGAATTGCGGAGAAGATGATAGCGCCTATCACCGCGATACCGACAGAATTAGCCACCTGCTGCGCCATCGAGGCAACTCCGGCAGCGGAACCGGCGTCTCGCGCCGGTACTCCGCTGAGTACCGTATTATAAAGCGGAGCAGTAACCAGCCCGCGGCCAACTCCATAGATAAAGCAGATGAAAACAAAAGCGAGGGAAGCCTGGCCGTGGCTTGCGTTGGCCTGCATCGACAGGCAAACAAGAGAGATCGCCAAAATCCCAGCTCCCAGATGCAGCGAGTTCCGCCCGAGAAGGCCGTTGAGCTTGCCAGAAAAAGAAGATCCTACCAGGAAGCCGAATGAGAATGGAGCCAGCAGTAGTCCGGCGTGAAATGGATCTAATCGTAAGCTTAACTGCAAAAACAGGCTGAGCACTAATATCATCGAAGTGTGTCCCGCGAAGTAAATGCAAGTGACTAGAATTCCAACCATGAATCCTCGGTCCTGGAACAGGCGCGGCTCGACCAACGGCGAACCTCCGTCCAGCGAGCAGCGACACTCGAATCTATAGAAAGCCCAAAGCAGGGGGATGCTGGCTGCCAGGGCGCCCCATGCCCATGGTGGCCAGCCAGCATCTGTGCCCTCCATGAAAGGCAATGAAAACAGGAACAAGCCGATGGTAAGCAATATCGTTCCGATGATATCTACGCCGGGTGCCTTTTTGGCCTTCGATTCACCCAGACTGAGAGACGCGGCCAGAATAGTGACGAGTCCAAGTGGAAGGTTGATGAGGAAAATCGGTCTCCAACCCAGATTGAACAGATTGGCTTGGATCAGGAAACCACCCAGGATTTGGCCGACAATCGAACCGAAACCAATCATGGTCCCGTAAATACTGAAGGCCAGGCGCTTCGCCGAACCGGTGAAATTGATCTGAATGAACGAGAGTGCTTGAGGAAACATAACCGCTGCGGCGCATCCCTGCAGCAGTCGGCCAAATACCAACGTTCCGGCATCCCCAGCCCAGCCGCAGAAGGCGGAGGTGGCGGTAAAACCTGCCATTCCGAAGATGAAGACCTTTTTTCGACCAAAGATGTCACCTAACCGGCCTCCGGTGATGAGACAGACGGCATAAGTGAGACCGTATCCGGCAACGATCAGCTCCGCTTCGCTGAATCCCGCGTGTAAAGAGTTCTTGATCGATGGGATGCCAATGTTGGCGATGAAGAAATCAATAACCCCGAGAAAAGGCCCGACTAGCAACACCAGGAGCGATATCCATTTATTTCGCTCGGCCTGACCGGGTCCAGTTTTCCGCGGGTTGCCCATCTTCAGGCCGGCTGCTGGAGACCTGAGATGGTGGGAATCGAAACTCTTTTGGTCCTGAGGGGAATGCGAACGGACCAACAGTCTCATAAGTGCAACCAGACTAATTTGCGCAGATCAATAAGTGAAATAGCTGGTTGCGCATGCTCCTATCTCAAATATAGATTGATCCGGAGGAACAGGCTCCCCTCGCGGCGCCGGCATCGCGACGCTTTGGGCGCGCCCGGCACCTAGGTTTGGAAACGCCACCGGTCTTGCCACGACGCCGGCGCCGCGAGGGGAGCCTGTTCCTCCGGATCAATCTATATTTGAGGATGGAGCTGCGACATCTACGCTATTTCAAAACCGTCGCGGAAGAACTGAGCTTTACCCGAGCGTCGTCGCTCCTCCACGTCGCTCAATCCGCAGTGAGCGCCCAAATTCGAGATCTGGAAGCGGAACTCAGCATCGCTCTGTTCGAGCGCAATAGTCGTCAGGTTCAACTCACCGCAGCCGGCAAAATCTTCTTAGACGGAGTCGATCAAGTTTTCCGGACGTTGGAAGATGCCGGACGAAAACTCCGCCGGATAGGTCGAGGTGATGCTGCCTCCCTTGCGATCGGCTTTATCGGTGCTCAGAGCCACGAGTGGATGCCACAAGTGCTGAAGCGGTTCCGAGTGGAGCATCCGGGTGTTGAGGTCACGTTAGCGGAGATGGTGCCTTCTCAGCAAATGGAAGCGCTGCTTGCGCGCACTCTGGATATCGGACTGGTTGGCCCGATTGATGGAAAACCGCCGCCAGGGCTCCGACTTGAATGCATCACGGAAGAAGACCCAATGGTTGGGGTACCTAGCGATCATCCCATCGCAAGGATGGATTCGGTCTCTCTCGCGCAGCTCCGCGATGAACCATTTATTTTTACATCCAGTAAGAATTCTCCGAACTACCGGGCCTGGTTATCCCGTTTGTTTAGCCGGGCGGGTTTCACGCCCAGAGTTGTGCAGGAGGTGGATCGGGCGCGCACCGGTGTCCAGTATGTTGCCGCGGGATTCGGCATCTCCATTTTTTCGGAACATATCAGCCGGCTGCCAGCCCCAGGTGTGAATTTTGTGCCGCTCAAGCCGGTCGGCCCAAAGATTCGATACGGAATTGCTTGGCGGAGAGGACCGGTGACCGAAATGGTCACGCGTTTTATCCAGTACGCGAAGGACCAGTATCGAAAGAAATAACGCTGGCGACTGCGCTTTACGGTCGCGCCACGCGAGCAGCTTCGGTTGAATTTTGCGGTGTCGCCGAGTCAAGCTGCTAGAGGGGATCCGACATCGTCCTAACGAAGCAATGCAACCCCATAAACATCGAGACTATGTCGGACAGGCTAGTCGCTGCTACCAATCAGCGTTCCCGGCGCTAGTTCCCGGCGCCACCGGCGTTGTCGGCGTTGTCGGCGTTCCCGTGCGTCCCTCTAGGCGATCACTCCGGCTTCCTTGAAACTGAAATACCCGCTACTGCCGTTTCGCGGCGTCCCGATAATTACATGATCGTGTAGCGTGATTTGCAAGATTCTTGAGGCTTCGGCGACGCGTCGGGTTAATCTGCCGTCGGCCTCGCTCGGTGAAGGATCTCCGGAAGGATGGTTGTGAACGAGAATGAACGAGAATGCGGAATGCGTGATTGCGGCTTTGAAAATCTCTCGAGGATGAGCCAGGCTTTCGTTAAGAGTTCCAAGCGAGATCTCTGGCACGGTGATGAGCCGTTGCTTGGCATCGAGTAGCACGGCTCGCAGGGACTCGCGGTCTAAAAGACGCATTTCTGGCCCCAGCAGATCGTAAACTGTCTGCGGGTTATCGATCGGCTCATTCCTGATCCGCTCTGCCGCGAGGCGAGCTCCGACCGCGAATGACGCAGACAGCTGGATTCCTTTCGCTAAGCCGATACCTTTTACCTTCGCTAATTCCAGGACCGGAGTTCGAGCGAGACCGGCAAATGATCCGAATCGTTGCAAGAGCTGTTCCGCCAACGCGATGACGTTGGTACCGCGAGTCCCTGTCCTCAGTAGAATGGCGATTAGTTCAGCGTCGCTCAGCGCAGAAACACCGCGCGATAATAGTTTTTCTCGCGGTCGCTCCTGTAAAGGTAGCTCATGAATGGTGCAGTCAAACACGTGAGAACACATCAATAAAGAGTTATGATAACTGGCGCAAGCGCTTTCGCAGCAGAAAAGGACTGGAGCACTGCACCGAAACCAAAACCCCTTTGTGGCGCTATTCTCAATTTTGGCAAGCAAACCGGAAGTTCTGCGCCTACAATGGCAGCGCTATGAAAAAACTGTTGCTCAGTTTGTTATCAATTGGTGCGCTCGTTTGTAGCGCTAATGCAATGGGCCCTTTAGGGCCGTCTATGATCAAGCACGATCACCAAGGTGATCGACGCACGATAATTGTTCCGTTCACGGATTCTACCTACAAAAGCGCGGTTCTGGGCCCGATTCATCCCTGCGGCTTAGCAGTCCTGGGGCCGATCCATCCGTGTGGCCTGGCGGTGTTGGGGCCGATCCATCCGTGTGGCCTGGCTTAGGATGCGCCTCCTTGATTCCGGCCGGAGTCGTAGCATTTCGGCTAGGAATCAGGGCGTAATAAAAGTGGCGTGATCGGTCACGACTTTCCAGCCGTCTGCAAATTTCCGGAAAACGGAGGTGTCGGTGGAATAGGAGTTGCGGCCGCCGCATCGGATCGTCCACCAAGTCAGAGCAAGCGCCAAATCAGGACCTAGGCTTTGAATCTTCACCCGTTCGAGAGTCAGGACCCCCATTTCGTTGCGATTCGGATAACTGCGCTGATAGGTCGCTAGGAGGTTATTCCAGCCAAGAATTTGTTCTCCGTCCGACACAATCAAGAGATTGTCCGAGTTCCAAAAGCATTCCAAGTAGTGTTCAATGTCATGAGCATTCCATAGTGCTACCATTTGGTTGATCACTCCGTAAATTTCCTGGTCGTCAGCGTGCGGCGACATTGATGGAGTGGACGGCTTGTTGGAATCGAAGGTCCATTGGCCGTATGGCTGACCATCCTCTGCGACCAAAGGCTGCAACAGTGAGAGCAGCAGGATGGCAAGAAGAATTCGCATACGGTTGATAAAGGTCCGGCGATTTCTGACCCGGCCCACTGAGGGTAGCAGGCCGAAAGTCGAACGCTATCTAATATGTAAAGTTTTTCAGATCAAGGAGTCGCAGTATCGATAATAACGATTGTTCAGGCGGTTCATCTGGCTTGCGATCGGCTCCCTCCTCGTCTCAGCGCCACTCCGTCTTCCGAGGGCAAGAGGAGGAGAAACGACCTTTCGATGGGACTCGCACTGGGGTTGAGTCAGCCGAGCAATCCAAGACCGAGCTGAGGGAATATGCCGAAAAGGAAAATTAGAAGCACTAGCGCGGAGATTGTCACCGTCGAGAGCCGGCTCACCGGGATCACCGAGTTGTTGCCGGCTGCGGATTGCCAGTACATGGCCCTGACCACTTTTAGATAGTAGTAGAATCCGCAACCCACGGTGATGATGCCTAGTACCAGGAGCAGGAATTGTTGTGATTCGTACGCGACCTTGAACACCAGGAATTTACCAAAAAAGCCGGCGGTCAGCGGTATACCGGAGAGCGACATCATGGCGACGAGCAGACCAAAAGCGAGAAAAGGAGAACGTTTTCCCAGACCATTGAAGTGGGCAATATCATCGCCCTCGGAATGCTTCGCGACGATGATCAAAATAAGAAACGAGAGCAGAGTCATCAAGAGATAGGCCGCCAGGTAGACAACTACCGCCAAGCCGGCATCGAAAGCACCGACGCTCGCTACGGCCATAAGCAAGTAGCCCGCGTGTCCGATACTCGAGTAACCAAGAAGCCTCTTGAAATTGGTTTGGGGTAGAGCCGCGAAATTACCGTAGATCAATGTCGCAGCAGCCAAGACGACCATCGCCACAATCAATTTATCGCCAACGGCCGGTAAACGCTGGAAGGTTTCAACGACCCGCAGAAGGACGATGAATCCGACCGCCTTCGATCCCACCGAGAGAAACGCCGTGATCGGAGTCGGTGCGCCCTGGTAGACATCCGGAACCCAAAACTGAAACGGCGCTGCCGCCACTTTGAATCCGAGACCAACCACGACCAACATCACGCCAAACAACAAACCGTGCAGATTACCTGCCGGAATCGAGCTGAGCGACTGACCGATATCTGCCAAGTTGGTGTGGCGGGTAATTCCGTAAATCCAGGTCACACCATAGACAAAAAATCCGGTCGACAACGCACCGAGAATCAAATATTTCGCTCCTGCTTCCAAGGATGCGGCATTTTTCCGCATGAAAGCGACGAGGGTGTAGAAAGAGACAGTGACCAGTTCCAAGGATACAAAGATCAAGATAAAATCGGTGGCCGAAGCCATCCACATCATTCCTGCGCAAGTAAGTATCGGTATGGAGTAGAATTCTCCCAGACCGGCCTGCAGCGATGTTCCATGGACGAAAGCGCGGAGGGTGTCGGCATAGTCAAGCGACATCACCAGGATAACGATCGTGGTCAGCACCACGAATTTCTTAAAGAAAACAGCGGCGGCATCCTGAGTATAGCCGGCTACGCCGCTGTGGCTCGAAACTTTACCAAACTGCAAAAGCAAAAATACCACGACCAACCCGATAATGCCCAGCCAAGCGACCAGGTCGCGATTTTGCTTTTCGGCGAATGCCTCAAATAGAAGGAGGAACAATCCCAAACCGAGAACCAACAGCTCTAGAATAATGGGCGACATAAAGGCTATTTGAGGAAGTAGCGAAATCCCGGTTCAACCGCCTGAAGGATGATCTGAGGAGCAAACCCAAAAAGCAGGAGCACAGCTACTAACATCACCACTGGCCAACCCACGGCTAAGCTGACGTCTCGTACGCTGCTCCAACGCTGCGAACGTTCGCCGAAGAATATTCCACGATACGCCCGCAGCATGTAAACCGCGGAGATAACTAGGCCCCACAACCCGCAAACCGCTGCCCATTGATAGCCGTTGAATACCGAGCCGGGAGTCGCGGTCTTAAAGGCGCCGAAAAAGACCAGAAGTTCGGAAGCAAAGTTGGCGAAGCCCGGCAGCCCGATCGAGGCAAAGGTTGCGAGGCCGAAAAGAAAGCTCAGTAACGGCATCGATTTGGCCAGGCCACCCAGATCGCGGTAATCCAGTGTTCCGGTTTGTTTCCGCAACTCGCCGCTGATGGCGAATAACGCGGCGATCGACAAACCGTGCGCCAGCATGAGCAAGGCAGCGCCATCAACTCCAATCAGATTTGCGCTCACCACGCCAAGAAAGATATAGCCCATGTGCATCACGCTGGAGTAGCCCAGAGTGAGATCGAGTTGCTTCTGCGCAATAGTTACTAGACCGACAAAAATGATATTCCCAACCAACAGCAGCAGAATCAGCCAGGTCCAGTGTCGAGCTGCTTCTGGCATTAGCGGGAACGCGATCTGCAACAGTCCGTATAGCCCAAACTTTTTGAGTACACCGGCATGAAGCATCGAGACTGGAACTGGGGCCGAAGCGTAGGCTTGTGGTGCCCAGGTGTGAAAAGGGAAGAGAGAGACCAGCGTGCCGAAGCCGATCAGCAAAAGCAGAAATATCGAATTGGCTCCCGCTCCGGCAAAAACACCCGAAGCGGCCATCGCCTGCAATCGCGGAATATCAAAAGTGCGCTGCTGATCTGGAACCAGCAGATAAAGACCGATCAATCCGACCAACAGGATAATGCTACCGATCGAAAGATAGATTGTGATTTTCCAGGCGGCCGTCTGGCGATTACCGGTTCCCCAAATTCCAATCATCAAAAACGTCGGAATCAGCGCGAGCTCGTGAAACGCGTAGAAAAAGAAAAGGTCAAGCGACGCAAACGCGCCGGCGGCAGCGGCGGCAATGAACATGATGCACGCCATATAACGATGAGAGTACTCCTCGACCGTCGGTGATACCCAGGTCGCCGCCAGGGCGACCAGCGCCGTAAGCAAAAGCATCGTCGCATTCAGGCCATTTACTCCGACGATGAATTTCAGATCCCAAGAGACGGCCAACGGAAACCCGGAGACAAACTGATACCCACCGGCGTGGTGATCGTAGCCGAGGAAAACGATCAGCGCTGAGACCAGAGCCACGATGGTGCCAGTGATAGCCGTCTTGCGAGCGGGTAGTCCGGCCAGAATCGCGAGTCCGGCAACCAATGGCCCGAGGTAAGTGAGGTGAACCAGCAGCGTAATCATGATGCGAACAGGATGAGATAGAGCAGCAGGACTACTCCTAAACCGAAAAGGAACGCATACGCTTGGAGATTCCCGATTTGCAGAAACCGGAGGGCAAACCCGCAACTCCAGGTCACGCCGCCGAGCCCGCGAACAATTCCACCGTCAATGACCCACCGGTCGACAAAACCGGCAATTTGAGCAAACAAATCCTGAGTCCACTTGACCAGCGCAGAGTAAAATTGGTCGATGTAAAAACGGTTAGCAAAGAGCGGAATCAAAATCGGATCTTTCGATTTTTCTCGATAAAGAGTGAATCCGAGAAAGCTGCCGGCCAAAAACACAACGAGCGAAGCCAGAATCGCCAACATCGGTACGCCTTCGCGTTCCGGCACCTGCAGGAAGAATGTGGATAATGCAGGAAAACCGATAATCGCCGCCGGAATCGCCAGCAGCACCAGCGGAATCGTCATTACCGGCGGTGATTCCTGGGCGTGACTAGCGGCATCGGATCGATGCGCGCCGAGAAACGCGACCACAAAAAGGCGCGCCATATAATATGCCGTGAAGAACGACGCCAACTCGATGACCAAGGCAGCTGCGATGTTGTGGTCGAAAGCGGAAGCAACAATTCCGTCTTTGCTCCAGAATCCGGCCAACGGAGGACAACCGGCTAGCGCCAGCGCACCGATCAGAAAGGTCCAGAACGTGACCGGCATTTTGCGCTGCAATCCACCCATCTGCCAGATGTTCTGCTCGTGATGCAGACTGATAATCACCGAGCCCGCTCCCAAGAAAAGAAGGGCCTTGAAAAACGCGTGGGTGAATAGGTGAAGCAGCGCCGCCTCAGGCACTCCCAACCCCACGGCAGCGACCATCAAGCCGAGTTGAGAGAGCGTCGAGTACGCCAAGATGCGCTTGATATCATCCTGTTGGGTGGCCATCAAAGCGGCCAGCAGCGAGGTGATCAGACCGATCCAGAGAACCACGCTCAAAGCAACCGGAGCTGGCTCAAAGAGGAAAAAAACTCGAGCTAGCATGAACACGCCGGCTGCGACCATGGTGGCCGCGTGGATCAGTGCGGAAACCGGCGTCGGACCTTCCATTGCGTCAGGCAACCAAACGTGAAGTGGGAATTGAGCAGATTTGCCGACCGCGCCGCAGAAGATAAAAATGGCGGCCGCGTTAATGTAAATCGGGTTCAAACCGAGAGTGGACCATTTCGGTCCCAGCTCCTCAAACATCACTGTGCCGGACGCCGACCAAACCATCAGGATTCCAATCATGAACCCGAAGTCACCGAGCCGATTCACGATAAATGCTTTATTTCCAGCGTCGGCGGCGCTCGCCCGGGTGAACCAATGGCTGATCAAGATATAGGAGCTGACGCCGACCAACTCCCAAAAGATGAACATCATGATGAAGTTGTTGGCGAGTACGATGCCGAGCATCGAAAACATGAACAGCGATAGGGCGGCGAAATAGCGCGAACGCCCGCGCTCATCTTTCATGTAACCGATCGAATAAATGTGGATGAGCAATCCGACGCCAGTCACTACCAGGAGCATCATCTTACTCAACTCATCGATGAGGTAACCCAGTCGAACCTGGAAGACGCCGAGATCGATCCAATTAATGCTGGCCTCTTGGTTTGGACCCGCAAAAACCGTGAGACTGGCAAGGAACGAAATTGCCACTGCTGCTACTGAAAGATAGGAGCTAGCCTTTCGGAATGGCTGAGTGACGACCGTGATTAGCGCGGCGGCGATCAGTGGCGAAAAAAGGATGATCCAAGGCGCCGAGTCGTTCATTTCATTAGAATTTCAAAGAGTTGAGATCTTCGACGTGGGTAGTATGTCGAGCGCGATAAAGCGCCACAATGATCGCCAGCCCAACGGCGACCTCAGCCGCCGCGACCGTGACGATGAAGAATACCAAAATCTGCGCGTTGTAATCAGGTAGCCCGTTTCGAACGTTGAACCTGGAAAAACCGATCAAGGAGAGATTGGCCGCGTTAAGCATCAACTCCAGAGCCATGAAAATAGCAATCAGATTGCGCCGCAGCAGAACGCCGGCAAAACCGATCGCGAAGAGCAATCCGCTGACAATCAAATAGTCGTTCAACGTGACCATGTCTATTTCAACTCTCGTTTGCTCAATATCACGACGCCGATAGTTGCGACCACGATCAGAGTCCCGATGATCTGGAGCTGCAACTTATACTGCTGGAAAATTGTGAGCCCGATATACCAGACATCTGGTTGTTGCCCGTGCTGGATCGCAGGAAATGAGGCGGATCCGTCCTGGAAGCCATAGCTCACATCAAAAAGAACCTTAACAAATAAAGCGATAACAACGATGCCGCCAAAAAAGGCAGGCAAATTCAGCCTTCGACGCTCCTCCGCTTTGAGATCCAGCAACATGATGATGAAGAGGAAAAGAACCATCACCGCTCCGGCATAGACCAGGATCTGAATGACTCCGATGAAGAAAGCATCGAGCGATACGTACAGGGCAGCGAGAGCCAGGAAGCAAACGACTAAGCTGAGCGCGCTGGTTACCAGATTGCGCCAGATGATGACCATCAAACCAAAAAGCAACATGATCGCCGAGAAGGTCCAGAATAGCGGGGGAGCCATAAGGTTACTTCTTCTCGTTCCACTTGTTGACCAGGCCGGTCATCACGCCGCCTAGTTCATACAAGCGCTTTTTGTCATGCACCATTTCGGCCCGGGTCAGCCCGGTGACCGCATAATCCTTTCGTAAAAAGATGGCTTGTTCGGGACAAACTTCTTCGCAGAGCCCGCAATAGATGCAGCGAATCATATCGATGTCGAACTCTTCGGGATATTTCTCCACCTTCCGCCACCGATCCTTCTCCGGTATTTCTCCCGGCTTGATCGTGATCGCTCGAGGCGGGCAAATAAACTCGCAGAGCTGGCAGGCAACACACCGTTCCCGACCGTAGTCATCCTTCACCAGAGTCGGAGCACCGCGATAGTGAGGCGGTAGATGCGTATCCCATTTTTCGTCGGGATACTGCATGGTCACTTTTTTCTTACCGGACAGAATAGCAAAAAAGTGTCTGATAGTGATGCCGAGACCGGTTAGCAGAGCCGGTACGTAAGCCTTTTCGGCCAGACTCAATTTTGGGCGCGGAATGGTATAAGCCATAGGGTCCTTTACTTGGGCATTATCGCGAGAATGATGGCCACGAGCAGGATATTCACGAGCGCAATCTCAAAGAAGAAATACCAGCCGAGTCGCATCAGCTGATCGTAGCGGAAACGGGGCAAGGTCCAACGGACCCAAATAAAGAAAAATAGCAGAACCGCAACTTTCACGAAAAAAGCCACGATATGAGCAAGACCAAGCAGGACACCGGGCCAAAACGAAAGCTGTTCCGGTGCCGTCGGAAGTAAAGGAATATGCCAGGCGCCGAAGAATAGCGTCACGATAACTGCAGAGCCTGCGATCATGGCAGCGTATTCGCCCAAAAAAAACAAGGCGAATTTCATCGACGAGTACTCGGTGTGATAACCGCCGACCAGTTCGGTCTCTGACTCTGGCAAATCGAAAGGAAGGCGATTGGTTTCGGCGAACATGGAAACCAGGAAAACGATGAAGGAAAGGAAAAGCGGAATCCAAAGCAGGAGTTTCCAGATGCTGAGAGAACCGATCAATTCCGGAAAGTTGATTCCGGTCAGAGAGATGCCTTTTAGCCAAATCGGCGAGATGAACCAGCCGTTTTCGATTTGGTATTTTACGATTGCCGGCAAATTCAGAGTCCCGCAAATGAGGAAAATCGGAATGACCGACAAACCGAGCGATAGCTCGTATGAAATCATCTGGGAACTTGAGCGGATGCCCCCGAGAAAGGGATACTTGGAATTGGACGACCAACCGGCCAAAACAATTCCATATACCCCGAGCGATGAGACGGCGAACACCCAGAGCACCCCGACATCGACATTGGCGACTACCATCGGCTGGCCAAACCACGTGCTGCCATAAGGAACTACCGCCAGCGCCATGATCGAAGGCGCCATCGCGCAAGCCGGCGCAAGCCAATAGTAAAATTTGTTTACATGAGCCGGCGTGAAATCCTCTTTCAAGAGCAACTTCACGGCATCAGCGATCGGTTGGACGAGACCGTACGGACCCACTCGATTCGGACCGACCCGATCCTGAATCAAGGCACTTACTCGGCGCTCAGCGTACACCGTGTAAGAGACCATCGGCAGAATGACAGCGAACAATAGTCCGAGCGTTTTCAGTAACGAGATGGCGATACCGATGAGAAGATCGCTCATACGTGAACGTTTTCTGGTGCGCCCGTTTCGACATCGTTCGTTTCAAGCTGAGTCCCAAGATCCCTGATCTTGCTCAAGCTAAGGCCATGCAGTTGTGGGATCGCTTCCGCCATCTGCTTGAAGACATCTTCGATGAGATAGATGCCATTGGATCCGGTGAATTTTTGGAGAAGGTCTCGTAAGATCTCCCAATCATCCCGCGATTCGCCCGGCCCACGAACCGCCCGATTTAATCGTTGCAGGCGGCCTTTGATGTTAATCATCGAGCCTCGTTTTTCAGCAGACGAGTAACCAGGTAGTAACGTTGTCGCGTATGCACTCGTTCGGTTTGGAAGAATGTCGATCGCGATAAAAGCTTCGAGTTTTTCGACATCGGCCGTGCTTAGCCCCGCGTTCATTAGGTCTTCATTCAAGGCCAGAACCGCTTTGATGCTGCCAGTTTGCACTCGCCGAAAAATCTCCGGCAGCAGGCTTCCCGGTTCGTCCTGAGCAACCCCCAAAAGGTGTGCTCCGACGATATTCGGATTGCGATAACTACTGAGAAGTATATCGTCACTTTCTCCCACTCGCGGGACGATGTCGCGGTACTTGATCCCGAGAGCTTCGATCAGCTGCTTGGTGAGCCAGAGCTCTTCATTGGTCATTTTACCAGAGGCAATGACGGCGATTTCGTCCCCCTTGAATCGACGGAGATCATCGACCGCGCGAGCGATCGCGGTCGTCCAGCTCGCGTCTTCCTGCGCTGAGCCCAGCCGAACGCGCGGTTTGGTTAATCGTTCCGGCGAGTTGACATAGTGAAAGTTGTGCCGGCCATAATCACACATCCACGAAGAATTGACGCTGTTGTTTTCGCGCGGAGTCTGGCGATAGATGACGTTTTCGCGGGTGCCAATAATCGTATTGCACCCCGTCGCACAGCTTGTGCAGATGCTTTTCGTTTCCTTCAGAAACCATACCCGCATCTTGAAACGGAAATCGGTATCGGTCAGTGCGCCGACCGGACAAATATCCACTGTGTTTAGCGAGTAATTGCTATCCAGTTTTCGACCGGGATGCGCGGTGAGATAGGTGTGGCTACCCCGGCTGGCAAACCCAAGGACATCGTCCTTCGCCACTTCTTTCATGAAACGAATACAGCGGGAGCAAAGAATACAACGCTCATCATCCAGGGTGACCCGTGGCCCAAGCTCCACTCTTTTCGGCTTTTTGACTTTTTCCTCGAGAAAGCGCGACCCACCGGTGCCATATTGCACGCTGAACTCTTGTAGCTGGCATTCGCCGGCCTGATCGCAAATCGGACAGTCAAGCGGATGATTGATCAGAAGGAATTCCATTACGCCGTGGCGGCATTCACGGACCAGCGGCGAATCGGTTCGGACGCCCATCCCCTCCGCAATATCCTGTGCGCATGAGATCTGGGGACGCGGGATCCAGTTGATAGTCGGCTTGCCATCCTCTCCAGTTTCCGGTTTGCGGTCCGGACCGAGTTTCGGCATTCCCATCTCGATCAGACACATGCGGCAGTTTCCCGGAGAGCTGAGCTTTGGATGGTAACAATAGTGAGGGACGAATTTGCCAGCCTTGGAGCATGCTTCGATCACCCGGGTTCCTTTTGGGAACTGATGCCATACGCCATCGATCTGTACGTTCAAAAGTTCTGCGGAAGCACTCATAACCTTGAATCAATCCTGCCCTGCCGTGGAGCCATTCTTTGCGGCGTAGGCCGCAAATTCATCAGGAAACTTGGCGACAAAACTCTGAGTCGGCCACGCGCACGCCTCGCCAAAAGCGCAAATCGTTCGTCCTGCGATGTTATCCGCGACGCTTTTTAGGACATCCGGATCTCTCGGGTCGCCTCCGCCTTGAAGCATCCGGCCTGTCATCTTGCTCATCCAGAGCGAGCCTTCGCGGCAGGGAGTACATTGGCCGCAACTTTCGTGCGCATAGAACTCGTTGATATTATTCAAAGCCCAGACCATATCCCTTGAGTCGTCCATCACAATCACCCCACCGGAGCCCGCCATGGAACCGACTGCAGCCAGTGAATCAAAATCCATCAGAATGTCATCGATCCCGATTTCCTGCTCGGTCGTCGTACCATCAGGTTGCTTATTCTTTATTTTGTAACGGTCGTCAGCTCGTAACACTTTCGCCGAGCTTCCTCCCGGAATTACGGCTTTCAGCTTGCGTCCCGGTTTCATTCCGCCGCAGACATCATAAATCAGTTCTCCCATCGTCAGGCCGCCCACTTCCAGTTCGTAATATCCCGGCCGTTGCACGTCGCCGCTCACGCAGAGAAGACGAGTTCCGGTATTGTTGGGACGTCCAATCTTGGCAAACTCAGCGCCGCCCATCCGGACGATATGCTTCACGTTGCAAAGGGTTTCCACGTTGTTGACGATCGTTGGGCTCAGGTAAAGCCCTAGGACTGCCGGAAAATAGGGGGGCTTAATACGCGGGTATGGACGCTTCCCTTCCAAAGATTCGATGAGCCCGGTCTCTTCGCCGCAGATGTAAGCTCCGGCCCCGCGATGGACGTAAATCTCAAGATCAAAACCGCTGCCTAAAATGTTCGAACCGATATAGCCGCGACTTTTTGCTTCAGCGATCGCTTGTTCGAGAATCTTCGCGCCGAGTGGAAATTCTCCTCGAATATAGATGTATGCCAGCCGGGCATTTACCGCGTAGCAGGAGATGATCATCCCCTCCAGCAACTGATGCGGATCCTGGTGGATGATGTACCGATCTTTGAACGTACCCGGCTCTGATTCATCCGCGTTGCAGATCAGGTAAACCGGTTTGGAACCGCCCGGCTTGATAAATCCCCATTTGGCACCACAAGGAAAGCCGGCGCCACCTCGTCCCCGCAGACCAGAGGTTTTAACCTCGTTGACGATTTTTTCGGGCGCCATCTGGAACGCGGCGCGCAAATCTTCGTAGCCGCCATCTTTCTCGTAGCAATCGATGTCGAGTGTCCAACCTTCGCGGTCGATGTTCTTGAAGATGATCCGCTTTTCGCGAGGATGCGGGGTTCGTTGAATCGCTGCCATGGCTATTGATAGTTTTGAAGCAATTGCGGGACTTCGTCCTCCGAAGTGGCTTCGTAGAAATCGTCATCAATCATGCAAACGGGACCCGTACCGCAGCTGGCAAGTCACTCGACAAATTCAACACTGTATTTTCCGTCCTGGCTCTTGAGCAC
>Ga0209648_10001393_pt1 | contig 19485 bp, 12 predicted proteins | sample GraSoi2013_115cm_FD_185830 | JGI IMG/M metagenome (GOLD analysis project Ga0209648, IMG submission 185830) | Grasslands soil microbial communities from the Angelo Coastal Reserve, California, USA - Sample 9_17_2013_115cm (SPAdes) (version 2) | ecosystem: Environmental > Terrestrial > Soil >...
CCGCCGCCGTCACCGTGCTCCGGCAAGTGTTGGCCCGCTTCCCCGAGCGCCTCGACGCGCCCGACCTCGGCGCCGCCCGCGCGTTGCTTGCCGCTGTGCCGATCCTCGCCGCCTGACTGCTTACGCCTGCAGCACGGCAAGCGCCGCCTCCAGCGCCGAGGTCAGGGCGCTTTGGATCCAGGCCTGTTCGGCCGAGCAGTGCTCGCCGGCGAAATACACCCGCGCCTCCGGCCGCTTGGCGTCGACATACGTCGTCTCCAGCTGGCCCGGCAGAAGGTAGGCGATGTCGCCGCCCGCCGCGATTCCTCGAAGGAAGCTGAGGGTCATTTCCGCGACGCGCTGGCGCTCGCCGAGCAGTGCGGCATGCGGCCCCTTATCGCCCACTGCCATCTGGGCCTCGGCAAGCTCTACCGGCGCACGGGCACTTTCGAGCAGGCGCAGGAGCACGTCGCGACGGCGACCACCATGTACCGCGAGATGGACAAGCGATTCTGGCTGGAGCAGGCGGAGGTCGAGGCGAGCAGCTGATATGAGGGTGCGGTCTCCGCGCGTCATGACATTCGCCTACGGTATCGAAATAGGTGGCGACGTCCGGTTCTGGCACAAATGCGAAGTGCCGACCGGGTCCGGAAATGTCTGCTGTTTGGGGTACGCGTATGCGCATCGGCGCGGGACAGCGATCCTGCATTTTTCACCGCACAACCGCAAGATTTAACGCAGCAGTAACGTTCTACTAACGCTGAGGCCTACGGCGACAAGCTCCAATGCCGGTCGATCGGGCAGGAACGGCAATAGACCGAGGGGGAGGTTTTCATGCTGCAGCAGTTGAAATGGGACGGATTACTGTTGCAGACGGGAGGACCGACCCAACACGACGTAGAGCAGCTCATGCGCCCATCCGCACAAACGCGGCCGGCGCGCCTTTCCTTGCTTGTTATGCAAATCGCTCGGCGGGTCACGGCCGCGCGCGATGAGCGTGCTTTACCTTGGTATGACGACCCAAGCGCGTCGCGGGGGCTGTAGAAGCCTAAGTTTGGCGTGTGTGGGAAAACCTCACAGAACTCGCCGAACGAGTGTGGTCGAAGGAAAGTGTTGCATGATCTGTGGAGGCAAGGATGGACCGAGCCGAGAAGCAGACCTCAGGGACGACTGGTAAGTTCTCCAGGCTGGATTGGCCGACACCGGAAATACTCCGAGCTGCGCATCGCGCCAGAGGCAAAGCGTTGCGCGACATGGCGTTGGCCCTTGGATCTTGGCTGACGCGAAAATAACCCAGCCCATTCTTGCCGTCAGCCGAAAGCGGGAAACGACAAACCTCGGTCGATCCCCCGTCGCCGACGGTTGAGGTCCAGCGAGTGTCGTTGAATGCACGGGCAGAGCTGCTGGAACTTGCTCTTTGCACGACGCGCCGCGAAGGGCGCGGATGTGAATTGGAGGAAACCCTGAAGTCAACTTGGCGGGGAGCTGGGTGTCATGGATTTAGGGGAATTGTTCGGCTACCTGGCTTCGTTTCTCGTTTTCATCGCGTTCTACATGAGACGCATGCTTCCGCTGCGTATCATTGCCATTGCGAGCAATCTGGCATTCATCAGTTACGCCTGGATTGACGGGCTGACGCCTATTCTTCTTTTGCACGGCGCATTGTTGCCGTTGAACGTACTGCGGCTGTTCGAGCTTCAGCGGATCGCTGCCGAGGTCGCAACAGCTGCGAATGAGGAATTCTCAGTCGAGGCGCTGCTGCCGCTCATGAAGCGGATCACCGTAGACGCCCATCAAACCTTGTTCGAGATCAACGAACCAGCAGATGAACTCTATTATATTCTGGAGGGGACGCTTTTGCTTCCCGAGCTTCGAAGAGAAATCGGCCCCGGTTCCTTTCTCGGCGAATTTGCCCTGTTCTCGGGATCGGGGTGCAGAACGGCAACGGCGATCGCCCGGACCCATTGCGTTGCGATGGTCCTGACCAAGCAGGCGGCGCTTTCCGCACTCGTGCAGCATCCCCAATTCGCGATCCATCTTCTTCGGTTGATCACCATGAGGATGCTGCAAAATGCGGAGCCGCACAGCCATACCTGGCCTCCGTCGGCACAGGACGAGCAGCTCAGTATCGCGCCAACGATGGCCTATCCTGCCGTCGCCCTCAAAGCTCCGGAGCGCGCCGGAGCCGGTGAATAGGGGTTCGACGTCGGCTTAGGTCGACTAAGGGATCGCCGCGCCCTACCTGTAAGCCTCCGCCCTGGATCGGAATGCCGCGGTTGGGAGCATGCGATATCGGGTGGGTGCAACTCGTGGGCGTGTCGCCCCTCAGAGGCTTGCCACCAATGTCCGGTCAGAGCACTGGATTATCATCATACGGCGACTCCGCTAACTACATGCCGGATGTCCGCTTTTGGCACAAATGCGAAATACCGACTGACTCTGAAATTGTCTGCTTATCGGGTTAAACCGGAAGTGATCGGCGCACAGTCAGAATGACGCGAATGACCCAAAGCAGACATCACCGACTGGCTTGGACGCTCGCCGACAACAACAAGTTTCGCGTAACCCACGCTATCCGGTGGCGCCCGGGGCCGCTAGGATCGCTGCCGAATGTAGGATCGTTGCCGAATGGCTCCCATACAGCGCAAACTGGCCGCAATTCTCGCCGCCGACGTCCATCAGTTCTCCAAGCTGATGGGCGACGATGAGGCCGGGACGTTGGCCGACCTGCGGGCCTGCCGGCAGATCGTCGATGCCATCATCGCCGAGCATCATGGCCGCATCTTCGGCTCGGCGGGCGACTCGGTCGTCGCCGAGTTCGCCAGCGCCGTTTCGGCGGTGCTCTGCGCCGTCGAGTGCCAACGGGCCATCGCCCAGCGCAACGCCCAGGCCGATGCCCGGCCCTTGCAGTTCCGCATCGGCGTCAATATCGGCGACGTCATCGTCGAGGGTGACAATCTCTACGGCGACGGCGTCAACGTCGCGGCCCGTCTCGAATCGGTCGCCCGTCCCGGCGCGGTCTGCGTCTCGGCCAAGGTCTATGACGAGGTCCGCCGCAAGCTGTCGGACATCCGCTTCGTCGACGGCGGCGCGCAGAAGCTCAAGAACATCGAGGACCCGGTCGCCATCTGGCATGTCGGCCCGACCGGCGCGGCAGCGCCCGGCCAGGCGGCACCCGTCGCCGCTTCCGCCGCTGTGCCGACGATGGCGCAGAAGCCGGTGGTCGCCGTGCAGGCGATCCGTCTCATCAGCGGCGACGACGAGGCGAAGGCGCTGGCCGAGGGGCTGACCGACGCGATCGGCGATGCGCTGGCCCGTCAGACGGCGCTCACGGTGAGGTCGGGCGATGCGGCGGGCGCCGACTTCGTCCTCAAGGGTTCGGTGCAGGCGGCCGGCAAGCGGCTGCGCCTGTCGTTCGGGCTGGGGGAAGGCGTTTCGGCCACGCAGGTCTGGACGCAGCGCTACGACCGCCAGCTCGACGACGTCTTCGGCCTGCAGGATGAGATCGTCCTGCATGTCGCCGCCGCCATCCGCATCAGGGTCAAGGCGCAGCTCTTCGAACGCCTGCGCGACGCCGACAACGGCACACTCGCCGTGCCGCAGCTCCTCGACAAGGCGGCCGGCATCTTCATCCGTTCGCTCGACAGGGGCGGCGAGGCCGTATCGACCTTGCGGCTCACCGTCGAGCGCGCGCCCGGGAATTCGATGGCGCACGCCATGCTCGGCTTCGGCCTGTTCCGCGTCGCCGACTACTGCGCCACGTCCATGCCCGAAGGAACGCGCGACGAGATCGTGTTGGCGCTCGACCGCGCCATCGTGCTCGATCCGCGCAGCTATTTCGCGCGCGCCATGAAGGCGCTCGCGCTGCAGGATCTGCTGGGCGATGCGCGTGCCGCTCACGAGCAGACCAGCGAGGCCCTGAAATACAACGCCAACTTCATCCCGGCCAAGGGCATGCTGGCGATCGCCGAGATCCATCTCGGCAATGTCGCCGAGGGCATGCGCCTCCTGCAGGAGGTGATGGAGGCAAGTCCCGACGATGCCAATCAGCACCGCCATCGCCGCGAGCTCGCCATCGCCCATCTGCTGGCCGGCAATGCCGGCGAGGCGGTGCGGGTGGCGTCCAGGCTGTGGGAAGAGATGCCCGACATGAAGCGCAATGCGCTGGTGCTGGCGGGCCTGCTTGCGGCCGCCGGCGACACCGAAGCGGCGAGACGGCACGTTGCGGCGCTGAAGGCCGAGACGCCTGGGCTGACTCTCGAAACGGCTCGCTTGCCGCATTTCGGTGACCAGTCCGCCGGCGGGAGGTTCCGAACGCTTTTGAGGGACTCAGGGCTCTAGGATGGCGGTAATCAGAATTTGATTCCGTGCCGGAGCGTACGATTGCCGTTTTGCTTGCCTTCGCTGGCAACGTCGTGGCCCAAGACAGATTTCCCTAGATCGCAATGGGATGGTGTCCCGTCGGCCGAGTTGGGGTGGTCGCCGGCACTGCTCGCGGAAGTGCAGGAGAAGTCAGCTCGACTTCACTTGACCGCAGTCATGGTGATCCATCACCGTACCGTGGTCGCGCAGTGGGGCGACACGACGAAACGAGACCGACGGCCAATTCGGCAAGATCGTCGTCTCGCTCTAGCCGGAGCACGATCTGTGGACACAGAGGAGAACACCCGATGAAGACCACCGATATTGAATATCGCGACGGCGCCCTGACCTGCCGCGGCTTTCTTGCCTATGACGAGACGAAGACCGGGCGCCGCCCCGGCGTACTGGTCGTGCACGAGGCTTTCGGCCTCGGCAAGCATGCGATGGATCGGGCAAAGATGCTGGTCGAACTTGGCTATGTCGCCTTCGCCGCTGACATGTTCGGCGACCGCATGCAGGTGACCGAGCTGCCGAAGGCGATCGAGATCATCACAGATTTGCTGGGCAATCCGCCGAAGCTGCTGGCGCGGGCCGACGCGGCGCTCGAGGTGCTGCGTCAGCGGCCCGAGGTCGACGCCGCGCGGCTCGGTGGGATCGGCTTCTGCTTCGGCGGCTCGACCGCGCTGCAGCTCGCGCGCAGCGGCGCTGACCTCAAGGGCGTGGTCAGCTTCCACGGCGCGCTCTCGACCAAGGCGCCGGCCAAGGCGGGAAGCGTCAAGGCGGGGATCCTCTCCTGCACCGGGGCGGACGATCCGATGATCCCGGCCGATCAAGTCGTCGCCTTCGAGGAGGAGATGCGCGCCGCCAAGGCCGACTGGCAGGTCATTCTATATGGCAACACCCTGCACAGCTTCACCAACCCCGAGGCCGACGGCTCGCTCAACCCGGCGATCCTCTATAACGAGAAGACCGACAAGCGCTCGTGGGCTGCGATGCGCGACTTCTTCCAGGAGAAGTTCGGAGCGTAGAGTCCCAATTGCACCCGGCAAGGACCCTCTTCCCGTGCGCGGGAGAGGGCAGGATGAGGTGGTCACTGCTTTTGCGCCCTTCCCCACGCGTTCCATTATCCGGCCGTGTGCCTCTTCTAGTCGTCGCGAGCATCCAGGTGGCGCCCCTGATATCGCTCATGACCAAGGTCGGTAAGCTTCACTCGCCCCTCATTCTCATCGACCAGATGAAGGCAGACCAAATAGGCCACGTCGCGCGACCGCAATCGTTTTGCCTTCGAAATACCAAGGGCGATGCGGCGCAGGGTGACTTCCTCATGCGGACTGAGTGGTGCCCGAAGACCACGATCCATGGCTTGCCCCCAAGCTCATGTTTGGTGGAAGTTTGGGCGCAAACTGGCGGCGAGTCACCGCTCTGTCCGCATGCGGACTGTTGGCTTCCCGGGCGTCACCTCTCCAGGGGCTGGGCGTTCCCGTATTAGAGCGTAGGCATCCCCAAGCACGCTCCGACCCGCCTCCCCATGGGTCAGGCCCGCAAAGCGTACGCAGGGAGCGCCGGCATCGCGAGGTGCGGGAGGACCTCCACCAAGCGACCGTCCTTTATATAGTCGGTGACGGTCATGCGAAGCTGATAGGCGATACCGGCCGAGTTAAGGGCGGCATGGCGGATCGAACCGCTGTCGTCCGTATCGAACTGGCCGTCCGGAACGATGCTTTCACCGCTGGCGAACTCGAAGGGCCAAGGCCGACCGCCCGTCAGATAGCGCACGCAGGAATGCGAGCGCAGGTCTTCGATGGTCTCCGGCCGTCCTCGCTTCGCCAGATAGAGGGGTGACGCCACAAGGATCCAATGGAGATCGGCAAGCTTGCGACCGATGAGCCCCGTATCCCGCAGTGAGCCCATCCGGATCGCCAGATCGTACCCTTCCCGAATGATATCGACGTTTCGATCGGTGACATTCAGCTCCAGCTTCAGCCCGGATGACGCGCCAGGAATTCCGGCGCCCAGCACGCGACGAGTAACCGGCCGAACTCCTGTGGCGCGGACACGCGAAGCAGCCCCTTTGCCTCGGAGGCGACCTGGACGACGTCTTCCGCCTCCTCAATGGCGCGGAGCAGCGGTGCCACCCGCTCGTAATAGGCCGTCCCCTCCGCCGTGAGACCGAGTGTCCGTGTCGAGCGCTGGATGAGCCGCACGCCCAAGCGGCGTTCCAACCGAGCGACGCTCTTCGAGACCGCGGACTGGCTTGAGCCGATAAGTCTGCTGGCGGCGCTGAACGAGCCGGCATCGACGGTCCGGACGAACGCGACCAGGCCCGTCGTCTTCTCGAGGATTGTGGCCATTTACGATCTTGAGGAATAAGTGAAGCGACCGAGACGGCATTTCCAGGAACATTTGGCTGAACCACTTTGAGAGGGCCGTCAACAGGAGGCCCCCATGCCCGACGATCAACATCCCACAGTTCGCGACGATGTTCTGGCCAATGACCATGCTTCGATCGATGGACACACGGACCTCGGAGCGTTGCCGACGCCGTCGGGACATCCAGGCCATACGCGGTTGCGAACTGCAGTGGCGGTCAGTGCCCTGATCAGAGACTACCCGAAGTTAACTTGAACCTCCCGGCAAAGCTGTCGTTCCGATCGAATGGCGAACAGATGACAGACCGATCAACATCCAGATCATCAGCACCGGGTCGATCGAAGGGCGGGCGATCCGGGAGTAGTGGGACGCCAGCTCCGCGTGGACCGAGGACGGGTCCACAACGGCACGGCCTTGCGTCACCGGTCAGATCCTCGAGCCGCCACCGCCCATTGCCCAGGTCGCCAAACAGCAGCCGCGCGTAGCACTGGCTGTGGTTGGGCGCGAAGTTCACCGTCACCAGCCGCCGCTCGTCATCCCAGGTCGAGTTGCCCTTCCACGTACCAGCGATGTCGATGTCGCCCGTCGACTTCGACCCAGTCCCCTCAACCAGCCGCACCACCAACCTCGCTAGCCTTCCGGTGTTTCGGTCCTCGCCTACCGCAAGGCCGAGTGCACGATGGCGAACCCGCTGATCGCCAGTGCAATTGCAAATATTCGGCTGAGACGTTCGGCACTTATGCGCGCTGCAAGCCCGGCGCCAAACCATGCCGCGATGGCCTGCGCCGGAGCGATGCATGCCCAGATGGCATAGTCGATGCTGCCGATCTGGGTAGGCTGGATCGCCTTGGAAGCAAAGGCCGCAACAATCGTCGCCGGAATGCTGACAACGACACCGGCGGCGGCCGCACGACCGATACTCTTGTGCATCGGCAATCCCGACAGCGTCATGACGATGTTGGTGAGAATGCCGCCCCCCACTCCGGCGAAGCCGGAGACAGCGCCGATGCCCAGGCCCGCGACGTCGCGGAAGTGGCCACCCGGCGGCTGATCGACCAGTGGCCTGAAGCGCTGCGGAAACGCGAACCGAACGGCAAAGATGAGGCAAAGAAAACCGAACAACGCGGCCAGTAGCCTGCCGTCCACATACGGCGCGGTGGCCTGGGCGGCGACTACACCAATGGCGATGCCAGGTCCCCACTGGCGCAAAAAGCCGAGATCGGCGTTGCCGGCCCGCCAGTGCGCCAGGAACGAGACAATGGACGCCGGCAGGATCGCCGCGAGAGAAGTGGCAACGGCTATATGCACCGCCTGATCCACGGAAAGCCCTGAATCGATGAGACCGTAATAGACGACCGGGACCACGACGATGCCACCGCCGATCCCGACGAGTCCCGCGAGCAGTCCGGCTCCGGTGCCAGCCATTGCCCCCAGCAAGATCAACCACAGGGGACTCATAGCCACTCCTGTAGGACAACGGCAGGGAGCACCAAGAGAAGTGGTTCATGGGCGACCATCAAAGGCCCCCTTTTGCTTGAAGCTGTCGCGCCGGATTGCTCGATTGACCTGTTCATGTCGTTGGCGGTCAGTTCTCAAGCCATACGCGGGCAAGAGCCTCCATGGTGGACAGCGGGTCGCGATAACGCAGCGCCTGATGCTCCCGGCAGCCCGCCCGGCGCGCCGACAAGTCCAAGTCGAGGGATGTCGGAACCCTCTTGCTGGTGTTCGTGGCTGCCGCGTTTGTTGCGAAGCTTGCTAGCGGGCCGGTCGTCAAACCCTTCAACTTGCGCCAGACGGCCGCCGTCATGTCGCGCACCGCTTCGGCTCTGGCACGGCGGGCGTCCAAGAGCCGTTCCGGACTCGGCCAATCCAATACCCCCGCGTACTTGCCTGTTGTCTCGCGTGCCGGACCCTTTGCGTGGGTGTCGATCTTCGCCTTCTCGATTACAGGTGATTGAACGCGTGCCGGAGGTGCCGCGACCTTCACCGGTTCTGCAGGTTGAGCACGCTCATGGCGCGCGGCCGTGACCCGCCGTGTGAATTGCATAACGAGTGAGGTGAGGGGCGCTGGCCGCGTGCGCAGCACTACGTTTTGGCTCTGACCTTCGGCCTGCGACAGTAGTCGGTCCCATTGCAACGGTTGCAGCATGAATGCCTCCCCCCGGGTCGGTTGCAGTTCCTGCCCGATTCGAGCGGCATTGGAGTCTGTCGCCGTAGGCCTCAGCGTCAGCGGGGCGTTACTGCCGCGTTAAAACTGTGACCGCTGCGCTAAATCTTGCGGTTGTGCTGCAAAAAATGCAGGCTCCGCTGGTCTCGCCGATGGCTGCCCCCCGCCGATGTGCGAATCACCCGGCCAGGGATGAAGGACGTGTTGCTGCCGAAATACAGTCTCAAGCTTCTCGGGCGCTTCGAGCTGTCAGGGCCCGAGGGACCCGTCGAGCTGGCCAACAAGAAGCTTGCGGCGCTGCTGGCATACCTGGCCTGCTCCGCACCCGAGCCGCAGTCGCGCGAGAAGCTCGCGACCCTGCTCTGGGGCTCGCATTTCGAGACCCAGGCCCAACAGAACCTGCGCCAGGCCCTGTTCAGGTTGCGCCGCGCATTGGGCCACCATGCCCTCATGAGCGACGGCGACGATGTCTGGCTCGCGCCCGGTGTGATCGATTGCGATGTGAGCCGGCTCGAGGCGCTGAGCGGCGAAGGAAGCCGCGCTTCGCTCGCTGCCGCTGCCGACCTCTACCAGGATCCGCTGCTGGTTGACGTGAATATCGCAGAGGAGGCCTGGGCGGATTGGCTCAATACAGAGCGACGGCGGCTGGAGGGCTTGGCGCTCGATGCCATGATCAGGTACGCCGAGCAGGCGTTGCAGTCGGGCAACGCGGAGTCCGCGTTCAAAGCCGCCAAGCGGGCAATCTCGGTGAATGCCCTGCGTGAAGATGCGCATCGGCTGATCGTACAGGCGCTGGCCGCCGCGGGACGCAAGGCTGAAGCGCTCAAGCACTACCAAGAGCTCTTTGCGCTGCTCAAGCGCGAGCTGAACACGGAACCCGATGCAGCGACCAGGGCGCTCGCCGCCGAGCTTCGCAGCGCACAGCCGCCGGGCAGATCGCCGACTGTCAATGGGATCACCAGACCCGCACGGCCGCAGTCCGCAGCACGAGAGGACGAGCCATCGCCTGCGATGGCGGTCCGCCCCGTCAGCTCCCCGGGCAGCCCCGAGCGGCGACAGCTGACGATCATGGCTTGCAACATGGTCGACTCGATGTCCCTTTCGGCACGTCTTGACCCCGAGGATATGCGCGATCTGATTGCCTCTTTCCACAAAGAGGTCGCCGATGTGGTGTCGCGCTTCGATGGATTTGTCGCCCAGTACCTGGGCGATGGCGTGCTGGTCTATTTGGGCTACCCGGCGGCTCATGAGCATGACACGGAGCAGGCCGTGCGCGCCGGCCTTGCGATCCTCGACGCTGTCGGCACGCTGAAGGCCGCTTCCGGCGTGACCCTTCAGGCGCGCGTCGGCATCGCTACCGGCCTGGTTGTGGTCGGCGAGCAGTTGGGGACCGGCGATACACGGCAGCGCGTTGCGATCGGCGAGACGCCGGACCTGGCAGCGCGGCTGCAGGCCGCCGCAGCGCCCGGCCAGGTGGTGATCGCCGCCAGCACGCGGCGGTTGGTGGGGCGGATGTTCGACTGCCGCGCGCTCGGTGCCGACGAGGTCAAGGGCCCGCCGCTATCGGTGGAAGCGTGGCAGGTGCGCGGCGAGACGGCCGGCGTCAGCCGGTTCGAGGCGCGGCGTGCCGGCGCGCTGTCCCCGCTCGTTGGCCGGCAGGAGGAGATGGAGCTGCTGCTGCGCCGTTGGGGCCAGGCCAAGCGCGGTGAGGGTCGGGTCGTTGTGCTCTCGGGCGAGCCCGGCATCGGCAAATCGCGCATTGCTGAAAGCCTGCTGACCAGGCTCGAAGCCGAGCCGCAGGCGCGCCTTCGCTATTTCTGCTCACCTCACCACACGCACAGCCCGCTCTACCCGTTCATCACGCAGCTCGAGCGGGCGGCGGGCTTCGAGCCCGGCAGCGACGCCAGCGCGAAGCTCGACAGACTAGAGGCCCTGCTCAAGCCAACGGCGAGGAATGTGCCACGGGATCTGGCGCTGATAGCCGATCTCCTGTCTGTGCCGACGGACGGGCGCTACCCGGCGTTGGCGGTCAGCCCGCAGCAGAAGCGGGGGATGACTCTCACGGCTATTCTCGACCAGCTCGACGCCATGGCGGCGCCGGGTCCCGTGCTGATCGTGGTCGAGGACGGCCACTGGATCGATCCGACGTCGCAGGATTTGCTCGACCGACTGGTTGCCCGCATCGCCGACCTGCCGGTGCTGATGGTCCTCACGGTCCGGCCGGAGCTCCAGCCAACTTGGATCGGCCAGCCGTATGTGACGATGCTGCCCTTGAGTCGTCTTGGCCGTCGCGACAGCGCGGCCATCATTGACGGCGTCACCGGGGACAAGGGACTGCCCGATACCGTCGTCGAGCAGGTCCTTGCGCGCACCGACGGCGTACCTCTATTCATCGAAGAGCTGACCAGCACGCTGCTCGAGAGCGGGCTGTTGCGTGAGACGACGGACCGCTACGTGCTCGACGGACCGCTGCCGCGGCTCGCCATACCGACGACGCTACAGGCTTCGCTGGTTGCCCGCCTCGACCGCCTCGGGTCGGTCAATGATGTGGCCCAGATCGGCGCCGCGATCGGACGGCAATTCTCCCACGAGCTGGCTGCCGCGGTGTCGGACCTGGCACCGATGGACCTCGCCGCAAGGCTGGAGCGGCTGACGGGTTCCGGCCTCGTCTCCCGGCGCGGAACGCCGCCGGACGCGGCCTACTCTTTCAAGCACGCGCTGGTACAGGACGCCGCCTACGGCACGCTGCTCAAGAGCCGCCGTCGGCAGCTGCATTCGAACATCGCCAAAGTGCTGGTCGAGCGGTTCCCGGCGATGGCCGAAAGCCAGCCCGAGGTCGTCGCCCACCATTTCACCGAGGCCGGCCTGGCGAGCGAGGCGATCGCCTCTTGGCGCAGGGCGGGTCAGCTCGCAGCCGCACGATCCGCCAACCGCGAGGCTGTCGCATCATTCGAGCGGGCGCTGCATCTCCTCGAGACGCAGCCGGAGACGCGCGAGCGTCTGGAGCTGGCCATCGATCTTCGCTTCGACCTTCGCGCCGCGCACTTTCAACTTGGCGAAGGGTTCGAGCGGGTTCTCGCCTACCTTTACGAAGCCGAAGGCCTAGCAAGGCGGCTGAATGACCAACGGCGGTTAGGGCAACTGTCCGACTATCTTTGTCACATCCGCATCAATTCTGGTCATCCGCGGGAGGCGATCGGGTTCGGCCAGAACGCCCAGGCCATTGCCGAGTCCCTCGGCGATCTTGCGCTCCAGGTGACGACTAATCTCAACCTCGGCTGGGCCTACCACTTCGCGGCGGATGATCGATCGGCGGAGCAGCTTATCCGCAAGGTCCTCGGTTTGCTTGAAGGTGATCGGCGGCGGGAACGCTTTGGCCAGACCATTTTTCCCGCCGTGGCGGCCCTCGGTTATTTGACTTGGATTTTGGCCGAACAGGGAAGGTTCGCGGAAGCGATCGCTCGCGGTGAGGAAGCTACTCGGCTCGCCGAGGCGCTCGATCACCCCTATAGCCTGGCCTTCGCATTATGGTGTGTCGCCCGGCCGCACATCGTCAAGGGAGATTTCGGCGATGCCGTCCGATTGCTCGAGCGCGGGGTGGCGCTCAGTCGCGAGCGGAACCTGATGTTCCTGTCAGTCCTCACCACAATGGGCCTGGGCTATGGCTACGCACTCTCGGGTCGGATCGATGAGGCCATCGCATTGCTGAAGCAGGCGCTGAAGGGCGATGAGGCTGCGCGGGAAGAAGCCATGCTGCCGCTCTGCCTGATTTTTCTCGGCGAAGCCTACGTTCTCGCCGGGCGGCTCGACGACGCTCTCCCACTCGTCAGGCGAGCCCTGACTCTGGCCACGGAGCACGGCCAAGGTGGTTACGAAGTGCGGGCCCTGCACCTCCTTGGCGAGATCACCGCCCGCAGCAATTCCCTACAGCAGGCCGAGGGCCACTACCGCGACGCCCTTGCACTCGCCGAGAAAATCGACTTTCGCCCGACCGCCGCCCACTGCCACCTCAGCCTCGCCAAGCTCTACCGGCGCACGGGCCAGCGTAAGCAGGCGCAGGAGCACCTCGACATGGCGACGACGATGTACCGCGAGATGGATATGCCCTTCTGGCTGGAGCAGGCCGAGTCGGAGATGCACTGACGCTTTTGCCCCTTAGCTTTTTTGTGGTTGTCCTTGAACGGCTGCGCGTCGGCACGCGGCGGCCAATGCTCGAGACTTTCGCGGCCGGAGTACCGGGCACGTCGCTAGCATGACGCCAATGAAACCTTTCGCCGTCGGCCCCGCGTCAGTCCAGCTGCACAGATGTTTTTCTCTTCGGAGGGGCGTGAAAAGCGTAGAATGCGTTTCCTGGAAGGGGGCATTATCGTGCGAATCCCGCGTGCGTCGATGAACGGCGCGCCGTCCCCAAAGTTTAGTCTTGCGTTGCTGGGACGCTTCGAGCTGACCGGGCCGCAAGGCGTCGTCGAGCTGCCGAGTAAGAAGCTCGCGGGCTTGTTGACCTATCTGGCTTGTACGGCGCCCCGGCCGCAGTCACGTGAGAAGCTGTCGACCCTGCTGTGGGGCTCCCACTTTGACGTGCAGGCAAAGCAGAACCTGCGCCAGGCCCTCTCGCGGCTGCGCAAACTGCTCGGTCAGGACGCTCTGCAGAGCGACGGCGAGGTCGTATGGCTCAATGCGGCGGCCGTTCAATGCGATATCAGCCGGTTCGAGGCGCTGGTCCATGAGGGCAGCCGTGATGCTTTGAGTGAGGCAGCCGGCCTCTACCGGGGCGGGCTGATCGACGACGTTGCGGTCAGCGAGGAGGGCTGGAGCGAATGGCTGACGGGTGAGCGCGAGAGGTTACTGGAACTCGCCCTTGGCGCCATGGTGCGGCTCGGCGAACAGGAGCTGGCCGCCGGTCGCGCCGAACATGCTCTGAAGGCCGGCCGTCGCGCCATCGCGCTGAATAACATGCGCGAGGACGCCCATCGGCTGATCGTACAGGCGCTGGCCGCCACGGGACGCAAGGCCGAAGCGCTCAAACACTATCAAGACCTCGTTGCGCTGCTCAAGCGCGAGCTGAATACGGAGCCCGATGCGGCAATCAGGTCGCTCGTCGCCGAGTTGCGCAGCACGCAGCCGCCGGGTGGGTCGCCCGCAGCCAAGACCGCCAAGCCCGCGCTTACCGACAACCAAGCAGCACGGGACGATGAGCCATCACCTGCGGCGGCGGTCCGTTCGGGCGGTCCCGAGCGGCGACAACTCACGATCATGGCCTGCAACATGGTCGACTCGGCGGCCCTTTCGGCACGTCTTGACCCCGAGGACATGCGTGATCTGATCGCCTCTTTCCACAAAGGGATCGCCGATGTGGTGGCGCGCTTCGATGGATTTGTCGCCCAGTACCTGGGCGATGGCGTGCTCGTCTATTTTGGTTACCCTGCCGCTCATGAGCATGACACTGAGCAGGCCGTGCGCGCCGGCCTTGCCATCCTCGACGCTGTCGGCACGCTGAAGGTCGCTTCCGACATGACCGTTCAGGCGCGCGTCGGCATCGCCACAGGGCTGGTTGTGGTCGGCGAGCCGCTGGGGACCGGCGATACACGGCAGCATGTTGCGATCGGCGAGACGCCAGACCTGGCGGCGCGGCTGCAGGCCGCGGCATCGCCCGGCGAGGTCGTGATCGCCGCCAGCACGCGGCGGTTGGTGGGGCGGATGTTCGACTGCCGCGCGCTCTCTGCCGTCGAGTTGAAAGGGCTGCCGCAACCGGTGGAGGCGTGGCAGGTGCGCGGCGAGACGGCCGGGGTCAGCCGCTTCGAGGCGCGGCGCGCGGGCGCGCTGTCCCCGCTTGTTGGCCGGCAAGAGGAGATCGAGCTGCTGCTGCGCCGTTGGGATCAGGCCAAGCACGGTGAGGGTGGGGTCGTGCTGCTCTCGGGCGAGCCCGGCATCGGCAAGTCGCGCATCGCTGAAAGCCTGCTGGCGAGGCTCGAGGGTGAGCCGCATGCGCGCCTTCGCTATTTCTGCTCTCCCCACCACACGCACAGCCCGCTCTACCCGGTCATTGCCCAGCTCGAGCGGGCCGCGGGCTTCGAGCCGGGCAGCAGTGCCGGTGCAAAGCTCGACAAGTTGGAGGCCTTGCTCAAGCCGACGGCTAAAAATTTGCCGCGCGATGTGGCCCTCATTGCCGAGCTGCTGGGGGTGCCAGTGGAGGGACGCTATCCGGCGTTGGCGGCCAACGCGCATCAGAAGCGCGAGATGACACTCACCGCGCTCCTCGACCGGCTCGACGGCGCAGCGGGGCTGGGGCCCGTCCTGATCGTGGTCGAGGACGCCCACTGGATCGATCCGACGTCGCAGGATCTGGTCGATCGCATGGTTGCCCACACCGCCAGCCGGCCGGTGCTGCTGGTCGTCACGTTCCGGCCGGAGTTCCAGCCGACGGCCTGGGTTGGCCAGCCGCACGTCTCGATGCTGCCGCTCAGCCGGCTTGGTCGCCGCGACAGCGCTGCCATCGTCGGCGGCGTCACCCGGAACAAGAAGCTGCCCGACGCCATCGTCGAGCAGGTCCTTGCGGCCGCGGATGGCGTGCCGCTGTTCATCGAGGAACTCACGACCACGCTGCTCGAGAGCGGGCTGTTGCGCGAGACGACGGACAGCTACGCGCTCGACGGGCCGCTGGCGCCGCTCGCCGTACCGACGACACTGCAGGCCTCGCTGACGGCCCGCCTCGACCGGCTTGGCTCGGGCAAGGACGTGGCGGTGATCGGCGCGGCGATCGGACGGGAGTTCTCCCATGAGCTGGCTGCCGCGCTGTCGGCGCTGGGCGCCAACGATCTCGACGCGGCGCTGGAGCGGCTGACGCGTTCCGGGCTCGTCTCCCGGCGCGGAACGCCGCCGGACGCGACCTACTCGTTCAAGCACGCGCTGGTGCAGGACGCCGCCTACGCCGCGATGCTCAGGAGCCGGCGGCGGCAGTTGCATGCGGGCATCGCCAAAGTGCTGGTCGAGCAGTTCCCGGCGTCGGCCGAAAGCCAGCCCGAAGTCGTCGCCCGGCATTTCACTGAGGCCGGGCTTGCCAGCGAGGCGATCGGCTATTGGGTCAAGGCGGGCCGGCTTGCGCACGCGCGATGGGCCAACCGCGAGGCTGTCGAATTCTTCGAGCAGGCGCTGCATGTCCTCAAGGCGCTGCCGGAGAGCCCGCCAATGCAGGAGCGGGCCTTTGACATCCTGCTCGAGCAGCGGCCGGTACTGATCCAACTCGGCGAACCCCGGCTGGCGCTGGAGCGCCTGCGGGAAGCCGAGACGCTCGCCGAGCGGCTGAGTGACGACCGTCGGCGGGGGTGGATCTGTGCCCTCATGACGAACGTCCACTCACTGGTCCGCGAACTGGACGAGGCGCAGACCTCCGGGACCCGCGCGCTCGAGATCGCCGGGCGCCTCGGGGATTTGAGACTCCGCATTCCTGCCACAAGTTATCTCGAGCAGACGCACTACTACCGGGGCGAGTACAAGCCGGTGGTTGCTCTTGCCACCGACAACCTCGCTGTGCTGCCCGCCGCTTGGGTCGATGAGAGCTTTGGGATGGCCGTTCCGCCGGCGGTCTGGGACCGCTGCTACCTGATGCTGAGCCTTGCCCAGCTCGGCCGATTTGCCGAAGCAGCCGAGCCCGAAGCCGAAGCGATCCGGCTCGCGGAAGCGACGCAGCAGGTGTACGCCATCGGCCTGGTCCACTTCGTCGCAGGCTGGGTCCACCTTCTCAGGGGAAACTGGGCGCAGGCGCACCGACCCATCGAGCATGCGACTGCGGTGTGGAGGGCGGGGAACGTCGCTAACATGCTTCCCACATCGATCGCCTACTCCGCCTGGGTCCTGGCGCAGCTCGGCGAGGTGAGTGAAGCTCTGAGCCGGCTGCGGGAGGGCGAGCGACTTTTCGAGCGTCATGCCACGGGCAGATACTTCACCGAATTCGGAATATTACATGCGTTGGGACATGGCGGGCTTGTGCTCGGCAGACTAGACGAGGCGGAGCGCCTCGGTGAGCGTGCAATCGAACTCTACTCCCATCACCACGGGTGGCGGGCCCATGTGCTGCACCTGCTCGGCGACATCGCGACCCATCCCGACCGATTCAATGCCGAGAGCGGCGAGGCCTACTACCGCCAGGCCCTGGCGCTCGCCGAGCCGCGCGGCATGCGCCCCCTCATCGCCCACTGCCACCTCGGCCTTGGCAAGCTCTATCAGCGTACACAAAAGCAAGAGCAAGTCCGCGAGCACCTTACCACCGCAATAGCGTTGTACCGCGATATGGACATGCGCTTCTGGCTGGAGCAGGCGCAGGCCGAGACTAGCGGCTGACATGGGCGCGCGACCCTCAGCGCGTCAGGACACGCGCTCGCAGGTATCCAAGAAAGTTTGGGTGGTGTCCGCTTTTGGCACTTCTGCGACATGGCAAAATACGCGAACGAAGGCCGCTTTTAGCCCGGGAGCAGACATCCTTGCGCTGGTCCGAGTAGAGCCCGTTTATGGGTTCACGGCTTAGTCCGTCCATTTGGCGCTGGGCGTGCTGAACGCAAGCGATGCATCCAGTCCGCGGCGAGCGTTCGGCCTCCAGGTCAGCGCGCGATCGCGAGGCCGGCGGCGGTGAACTGGCGGGTCATGTGGTCGTGGCCCATCTTGGCGTATTCGAACGGCGGCGCCTTGACCGGATCCTGCTCGACTTCGACCACCGCCCAGCCGCTGTAGCCGATATCGGCCAGCAGGCGGGTAAAGGCGGCGAAATCGACGCCGCCGTCGCCCGGCGCCGTGAACACGCCGGCCACCACGGCATCGAGGAAGCTCCAGTCTTCGGCTCGCACCTGCGCCAGCACAGCCGGACGCACGTCCTTGCAATGGACGTGGTTGATGCGCGCACCGTGTCGCCTGGTCACGGCCAGGCAGTCGCCGCCGGCGTAGGCGATATGGCCGGTGTCGACCAGCAGGCCCACCGCAGCGCCGGTATGGGTCATCAGCAGGTCGATCTCGGCATCGGCCTCCACGATGGTGCCCATATGGTGATGATAGGTCATGGCCACGCCGCGTTCGGCCATGTATTCCGCCAGCGTCGTCAGACGGGCGCCATACTCCTTGAACGCGTCGGCGGCCAGCCGCGGGCGGCGGCTGACGGGCGTCTGCCGCGCGGTCTGCACGCTGCCGGTCGTTTCGGCATAGACCATGACCGGCGCGCCCAGCGCCCTGAATGTCGCGAGCTGCCGCTCCATGCGCTCCTTTTCCCGCCCGATGGAACCCTCCAGCAGGCGGCCCGAAAACCAGCCGGAGACAAGCTTCAGCCCGTGCGCGGCGAGGAGGGGACCAAGCTTGGCGGCATCCATCGGAAACTTGCCGCCGGTTTCCGTTCCGCTGAAGCCGGCGGCGCGGCTCTCCTTCAGGCAGGTTTCCAGCGGCGTGTCGCGGCCGAGCTCCGGCAGGTCGTCGTTGGACCACGCAATCGGCGCGACGCCGAGGCTTATCGTCATGGGCGTATGGTCATGGCTACACTCCGGTGCGCTGCTTCTTCTTGTCCTCGGCGTGCTGGGCCGCAGCTTCGCGCACGCTCTGCCGCGCGCTGACCTCGGGCATGCCGACGTCCCACCAGGCGTCGCCCGGCGTCCACTCGGTGGCGCTGACCTTGATCTCGATGACGTAGGTACGGTCGGCCGCCTTGGCGCGCTCGAAGGCCTGCTCCAGCTCGACGATCGACGTCACGCGCTCCGCCAGCGCGCCCAGGGATCGCGCGTGGCCGGCGAAGTCCACGCCGACCTGCCGCACGCCACGGCAATGCTCGAAGAGGTTGTTGAAGGAAGGGCTGCCTTTGAAGTTCTGCAGCCGGTCGATCACGGCATAGCCGCCATTGTCGCAGACCACGACGATGAGCTTATGGCCGGTCAGCACCGTGCTGTAGATGTCGGAGTTCATCATGAGATAGGAGCCGTCGCCCACGAACACCACGACGTCACGGTCGGCGTGCGCCATCTTGATGCCCCAGCCGCCGGCGATCTCGTACCCCATGCACGAGAAGCCGAACTCGCAATCGAAGGTGTCCACCGACTTGACGCGCCAGTTCTTGCTGAGCTCCCCCGGCAGGCCGCCGGCCGCCGTGACGACGATGTCGCTGGCCGCCGCCTTGCGGTTGATGGCGCCGACGACATGGGCGTAGGACGGCAGCGACGCATTGGTAGGGCCCGAATGCTGGTCGACCGTGCGGTTCCACGCGGCGGTCTCCTGCTCGGCGCGGCGCCGCCAACCGTCGGGCGCGCGCCAGTCCCCCAGGCCGGCCGAGAGCTCCGCGAGACCTGCCCGGGCGTCACCGACGACGGCCAGTGCGCGGTGCTTGTGGGCATCGAAGCGGGCCGCATTCAGGGCGATCAGGCGAAAATCCGGGTTCTGGAACACGGTCCACGAGCCGGTGGTGAAATCCTGCAATCGCGTGCCGACCGCCAGCACGACATCGGCCGCCGCCGCCAGCGCGTTGGCCGAGGCCGCGCCGATGACGCCGATCGGTCCGACATTCAGCGGATGCTCATGCAGCAGGACGCCGCGCCCGGCGACGGTCTCGGCGACCGGGATGTTATGGCGCTCGGCGAAGGCGG
>Ga0209648_10001394_pt1 | contig 19481 bp, 14 predicted proteins | sample GraSoi2013_115cm_FD_185830 | JGI IMG/M metagenome (GOLD analysis project Ga0209648, IMG submission 185830) | Grasslands soil microbial communities from the Angelo Coastal Reserve, California, USA - Sample 9_17_2013_115cm (SPAdes) (version 2) | ecosystem: Environmental > Terrestrial > Soil >...
ACCAACCGAGAGGCGAAAAGGCTTTCGTGATGCACAGTGGCGACTACGCTTACCTTCCGTCCCATCACCAGCACCGAGGAATGTGTCGAGGTCCAGAACCATGCATTGGTTATTTGTATTCGGATGCAGCTGCAGATGTTCACTGGATCGATGAGCACGGCAACGAGATTTCAGTCACAGATGCTCTAAAGGCGGTGATCTTGGCAATTGTAAAGGCAAACGCGAAGAGCTGTGGTTTGGCAACGATCGCACCGCACGATTTGCGACGGACCTGTGCACGACTATGCCATCAGGCAGGAGGCGAGTTGGAACAAATTCAGTTCCTGCTAGGTCACGTTTCGATTCAAACGACGGAGCAACACCTCGGGTGCCAGCAGCGTTTCCGCGATGCGGTCAATGATCACATTGGCCTGGAACCACATGCGTCATCTACTGGAAGCAGGCGCGGATCTGCGAACCATCCAGATGTTGCTAGGGCATCGCGATCTGGAAGAAACCACCCTCTACCTCCATCTCTCTGAACGTCACCTCAGTGCGACCGCGAGTCCTCTGGACTCACTGAAGCTAAAAGACCGGCCACCACAGGACGAGTAGATGGATCGGCCACCGCTCGAGGTGGCCGATCTGGTCCGCGCTCCAGGAAACGCATTCATCGAACGAAGCCGTAAGTGGATCACCTGGAAGCACGTCCAAGTGCTCCTGGCTATGGCGCGGTGTCGTACCGCCATGCTCGGCGGGCATCTCGATGAGTGCACTCGCTGCGGACATCGCGCCATCTCCTACAACTCGTGTAGAAATCGCCACTGCCCGAAGTGTCAGGCAGGTGCTCGCGAACGTTGGCTGGAAAAGCGTCGCCGGGAACTTCTTCCGACGCAGTACGTGCATGTGGTCTTCACGCTACCTCGCCAGTTAGCCTCACTGACTCTTCAGAATAAGAAGGTCGTCTACGACCTCCTGTTCCGAACCAGTGCAGAAACACTGCTCGAAGTTGCCCGCGATCCCAGACATCTTGGCGCAGAGATTGGCTTCTTCAGCGTGCTGCACACGTGGAGTCAAAAACTCGAACTTCACCCGCAGGTACATTGCGTGGTGCCGGCCGGCGGACTCTCTGCCGATCGCACGCGCTGGATCAAACCACGCTACGACTTCTTTCTTCCCGTCGAGGTGCTCGGCGCTGTCTTTCGCGGCAAGTTCTACGAAGCGCTCAAGCGCGCCTTTCATGACGGCAAGCTCAACTTTCATGGAGACTTGCAGCTCCTCGCTCAGCCGAAAACCTTTGCTGCGTGGCTCAGATCACTGGGCCGTTACACCCATCGCGTAGCTATTTCCAATCATCGACTGGTCTCGTTTGCTGAGCAGAAGGTCAGCTTCCGCTGGCGCGACTCCGCTCACAAAAACGAACAGCGCCTGATGACTCTCTCGCTCGATGAATTCCTGCGTCGCTTCCTGTTGCACCTGCTTCCGGACGGCTTCGTACGCATCCGACATTTTGGATTCCTGGCCAACCGGCGACGTGCCACTCTCTTGCCTCTTTGCTTTCAGTCGCTCGGCTCGGCACCACAGACAGAGCAAGACACGCCCGGCACCAAGGACTCCAGTGATCCTTGGCTCTGCCCCAAGTGCGCTGGACCGATGGTGGTGGTCGAAAGGCTCACCGCTGCCCAGATACAACTTCGTTCTCCACCTGAGGTCACCGCTGTGGCATGAAACAACTCTTCGCATCTGGAAAACTCTGCGTGCTTCGTCACGGACCGTCGTTGTTCGCCTTATCGCTGGAGAAGTTTCTTCTTCTCGCCTCCTCAGCGGTCCGCTTTGCAACATTTCCTCGCTGTAGGCAGCTACCGAGCGCACTAGGTGAATCGGTTGTACTCCACCACCCATCTCCGGCGCACCTCGACGCCAGCCCTTCCCTCTATACAATTTCCATAGGGCCCGCGTCTGCCGCAAACCCCGGGCGGCTTCCTTCAAATCGTTGAATCGAAAGCGCGCGAACACGCCGCACTCGTGCACTCTCCTTGCCTCGCGCTTCCGATTCAACCCTAAGACTTACCGGGAGTTAGCTCACTTTTTTCTTCCAGAAAATTCGCAATCGACTACCGCAATCTCGCGTACTCTGTCTTGGCTTCCTTCAGGATGGGGATGTCCGGGTCGGCGTCTTTCCAGAGGGTGAGGAAATCCTGATAGGCTTTTCCGGCTTTTGCCGGGTCGCCAGCGAGCACGGAGGCGCGCGCCAGGCCCAGGTAGGAAAGCGAGTAGAACTGTCCCCGATAGGGGCGTTGCCAAGCACTGCCCCAATTGGCGCCCTTGTGATCCAGGATCTTTTCGAACTCAGCCGCTGCCTCAGCGCCTTCACGCAGACCCAGGTAAGCCAAGCCCCGCAGGTACACCGCCTCGGGGTAAGCACGCTCGTACGACGAGGCGGATGCCAGCAGTTCCACGGCTTTGGCGGGCTGATCGCGCTTGAGCGCGATCACAGCACGAATCGCGGGCAGCTGCACCGCATTCCAGAGGGTTCCGTTTGGAAACAGCTTCGAAGTCTCCCCGGCGAGCTTCTCGGCTTGGGCCGCATCGCCGCACATGGCCAGTGCCGACGCAGGACACCCCAGTCGCCGCACGGTCTGGCAATTACCCGACAGCGCGTCCGCACGCGCATCGGCCTCTTCAAATTCGGCGGCGGCGTTCCGGAGCCCATGGCGCAGCGCTGTCTCCGCGGCTCGCTGGTACAGTTTGCTCGACTCGCGACGCTGGCCAAGAGCATTCTGATTGGCCGCTTGCAAGCCAAAGCTGAGGTACTCCACCGGCTTGCCTGCGAACCATTGAATCTCCCGCGCAGCGGCCGCATCATCGCCCTCGACGTAAGCGATTTCGAGGAAGCGCTGGTGGATCCTCGCTCCGCCGAGTCCCTGCGCCCGCAGTTTCTCCGCTAATTGCTTCGCCTCGGCGAGCCGATCCAGGCACATGTAGGCGTCCAGTTGGCGCCGGTACGGAGGTTCAACGTTCGCCTGTAGCCCAGTCGCTTCCTGGCCCTCCTTGAGCCCCTCTTCGAATTGTCCCTGGTCAATGTACTCGACACTCAACTGGTTATGGAATCCCCACGCGCGGGGATAATCCCGAATACCCAACCGATAGGCGTCAATCGCTTTGTCAGACTGGCCGACATACGAGTAGTAGGTGCCCGTAATAAGGTCACGCTCATACTCGGAAACTCGGTCGATTAAACCTAAAGCTTTTTGTGTGTATTCCCGGCTGCGCTCTAAGTCCCCGGCATTCTCGAACGCGACGCCACGGAAAAAATAAGCCATCGCGAAATTTGGATCGAGCGAGGTGGCGCGCTCAAAAAATGGAAAAGCGGCTATAAATTGGCCGTGGATCATCTCGGAATAACCCGCGGTGTAGTTCTGGAGAGCTTCCAGCGAAGGAGTGGTCGCTTGTTCGAGCGGACGATTCAACTTCTGGATCGAGTTGAGCGACTCTCCCAGCTTGGCCCGCATGGCCGTGGCGGCGGTTCCCAACGCGTTCAACACGTGCTCTTTGTCGCCCGCTTGAATCTGTTCCCGAGCCAGCGTCGCGCCACCCTGGCACGTGATTGCCTGGAGCGTGATGACGTAGTCCTTCCCCAGGCTCTCGACGGAGCCGTCTATCGTAGCCGCAACTCCTTCTCGCACGCAGATATCATGCGCGATCTGGTTTGTGATGCGTCGCCCGGCAGGCAGGCTCAGGATGCGTCGCATCATCTGCGCCGCCATGGCAAAAAACTGCGCGCGCTCGTGCCATTCGACCTTGGTCACGTCAACCAGGCGGAGGTACACCTCATGCACCAATGCTGTAGTCTGGAGAGTATTGGCTTGGCGTTCATTCTTCATATATCGGCGCGCCATGAGGCGCAATTCGGGATATACCCGCTCCGCCAGCCGCGCCAAGGCAGCCTGGTCGCCGCTGCTCCAGGCTTTCAACAGACCCGTGATTCCGGCAGAGGATGGGCTGTTGGACGACACCGTTCTCCCCATGGGGCAAAATATATATCAAATCGTGGCCGCTTTTGCCGTCCGCTTCCGCCTGTATCAGCGGAAGGAGAACACGCTCCTACAATGATCTCCTCCAAAAAAATAGGAGGCACCCATGAAACACATAGCAACGCTGGCATTGATGCTCCAGCTCGGTGTCGCAAGCTTCTACGCACAACAGAATCCCGTAAAGATGAACTATTCGGGAAGTAATGTGGCCACTACGATCAATCTACAGGACGGCACAGTTACCGACGAAGAGATTTTAGCCGGTAACGGTACGCTAGGTCCGTTCACCTATCGTGAACTGCACGCTGACACAACTTCTCCCCAACCTCCCAGTACTTGCTCCGGCCCGACTCAGCTCTATTTTCCAATTGTGGCCGGCGCGGGCGTATTTCGCTTCCAAGACGGAAGTCTATTGACGGTCAACGTCACGGAGGGAGCCATTTGCGTGGATCTCACGGCTGTGGTGGGCCACCTTAACCTGACCTATCAGATCACAGGTGGAACCGGGCGTTTCAAGGGTGCGTCTGGCGCCCTTACATTGACGGGGCTGTTGAACCCGGTGTTGTTCGACGCCTCTGGCAATCCGAAACTCTTAACGAATACGGGAAAGTTTGAGGGAACAGTTCTCGGAGTTGCCGTAGGGGAGGAAGGGCAAGACAAGCAGCAATAGGAAAAGGCATATGCGCGTGCTCCTACTCGCTGTGCTCTTAGGTGCAACGAGTCCAATCGGAGAATCAGGCGGAGAGTCGATCCGGTAATGTCTGCCTGCACAAACAGGGTGCGGCGACCGTCAGGCTCCTGAGCGGCGACACAGCGCATCGGTGCTGGTGGACTGTCCCGGGAAAGGGCTCTTCCGGCGATTGGCGATTCGGGGCCGATAAACGGGCTCGCCCGCCCGATCAGCTTGGCCCAGAACATATTCGCGAGTATTCAAGCAGCATGGTTCACCCGGTGGAAGTTGGCATCGAATACCGTAACGCAGCGGCTCGCGGCCTTGCGCTTCTTTTACGTGCAGGTCTTAAAACGAGGCTGGAGCGTCGCTGAGACGCCATACCCGAAGAAGGTTCTGCACTTACCTCAAGTGCTCAGTCCAGAAGAAGTGGCACGTCTGATCGACGCGGCGGAGTTTCCCTTTCATCGCATCCTGTTGATGATGCTCTATGCCACGGGTGCACGCCGTGAAGAAGTCGCGCACTTGAAGGTCAGTGATATCGACAGCCAACGCATGGTCGTTCACATCCGGGGAGGCAAGGGTCGCAAGGACCGTGATGTCAGCTTGCGCTCTCGCAACAGATACGCTTGATAGGTTCGAAGTTCGTTGGGGCCGAGCTTGTCGGGGGACTTGCCAAAATACCTGGCGAAGTCGGCCATGCGCGGGTGGCACTCGATAAGAGCGAAGGCGATGTCAAGAGACACCTTTCCTCCAGCGGGTAGGCCAGCCTCTGTGCGCCGCACCGCTTGGCAGGTGGGCAACCTTTGTGCAACGAGAGGGGGTGCCGCATCCCTGCGGGTTCCAGGGTGCGGATTTTGACTCTCTTACAGGATCGGCTCGCCGGTGTGACGGCCAATGGCGGCTCGAGTGGCGTCCCGCAGGCGAATGAGTTCATGCCACTCGGAGGAACCGGCGGCGTCCTTGACGCCCTTGCTGGGATAGATGGGCGGAGACACGGTGATGGTGACGCTGGTTGGACGAGGCAAGTAGGTGCCATCCCGCAAAAACTTGCGAGTGCCGGCAAGGGACACGGGAACGATCGGCGCACCGGCCGCCACGGCGGCCTTGAAGGCCCCAAGTTGAAAGGGCCGCACGCCATCCTCTCGGGTGAAAGTGCCTTCCGGAAAAATGAAAACAGAATCGCCAGTGCGCAAGAGTACTTCAATCTCTTGCGCCTGGCGCAACCGGGATCCCGGATCGGTGCGCTCAAACTTGAGATGTCCCATGCGGTCCAGGAAGGTGCCGATGAAAGGCATGCGGCCAACTTCCATTTTCGAAACGAACCGGTACGGGACTCCCAGGCCGAGCATAAGAGTCAACACGTCGAAGTAGCTCGTATGATTGGAGGCGTAAATTTTTGCGCCCGGCGTTTCCATGTGCTCCTTGCCGACGACACGGACAGGGCAGGCGATGAGGGCAAAGAGGACTTTGAGAGCGGCAGAAGTGAAACGTCCCGCTTTTCTGTGATCCTTGATAAATTGCACCATCACCCAGGTAGGAACGATCCATAGCAAGAACGCAAAGAAGAAGTACACGCCGTAAAGAATCTCGAGCCCGCGAGCGATGCCCGCAAGGATTTCGTGGCCGAGGTTTCGCAAGGCGGTCCCCGTTCCCAGACGCACGATTTGCAGCCAGGCCGGCGCGCGGCTAGCGGAAAGAGTTCCTGCGAGATACAGCTTCTTAGTTTCTTCGCGGCGCAATTTACCGCTCGAAGTTTTCGGGATGCTCCCCGGTGGGATCAACTCCACGCGATCCGGAGGAAGCCCCAAGCCGCGCGAAACCAGATCGGTGACCGCGGAAGCGAGCACTGCACGCCGCGCCGCGTCACGTTCGCGCGTCTCAGCGACCACTACTAATTTTTCCGTGCCCGTGGCTTCGTCCGTCAAGCCCAATGCGACGATACAACCCTTGCGAATTCCATCCACGCGCGCGGCAAGCTCCTCGACTTCGTGGGGATACAAATTGCGTCCGCCCTTAATGATGATGTCCTTCACGCGACCGGTTACATAGACTTCACCATCGGCGCGATACGCGCGGTCGCCCGAGTTCACCCAGGCACATTCGCCCGGAGCTGTTTGCGGACCGCGTGGCAACAGCGCTTCGGTCGCTTTTGGATTGCGGTAGTAGCCGGCGGTCGCCGAGGGACCGCGAAACCACAGGAATCCTTCGGTGCGGTCCGGGACTTCGTTGCCGCTATCGTCCACGATGCGAACTTCGTGGCGCGGCAAGGCTTTTCCGGAAGAAACAAAGGCGATCGCAGTTTCGTCTGCGGGGGGAGCGGGCACCGCGCGGCCTTGGGACGTGAACGTCTCGCGTTCCACGCGATCCACTAACGGGCCGCGATTCAGCGGTGGTATGGTGACTGCAAGAGCAGACTCCGCCAAGCCGTAGACGGGAAGCTGCGCTTCACGGCGGAAGCCGTAACTTGCGAAACGCTCCGCAAAACGGTCGAGCGTCTCCGGATTCACCGGCTCAGCGCCATTCAGCGCCGCGCGCCAGGAGCTGAGGTCCACCCCTTTGATATCTTTGTCCGCGATCTTGCGCACACAAAGTTCGTAGGCGAAATTTGGGGCGGCGGACATCGTGCCGCCGTATTTTTGAAATGCCTGCAGCCAGCGCTCCGGGCGCGTCAAAAAAGCCAGCGGGGACATCACCGCTAGCGGGGTGCCGAAATACAGCAGCGTAAGCCACGCGCCAATCAAGCCCATGTCGTGGTAGAGAGGGAGCCAGCTGATGCCGACGTCGTCCGCCCGGATTTGAACGGCTTCGCCAATCGCGCGCATGTTGGCGAGCAGGTTGGCGTGGGTGAGCATCACCCCTTTGGGATCGCCCGTGGAACCGGAGGTGTACTGCAGCAGCGCGATGTCACTGCCTTTGCGCGCACGGGTGCCAGAGAGATGCAGCGGCAACGCGCCGGGCGCTGGTGGTGCAGCTTTGTCCGCCGCTTCGATTAGTTTTTCCGCGTCCGCCACTCCCGTGAGTGAATGCACGCGGGGACGCAGCAATTTGGCTACGGCTTCCGCGCGGTGGAACGTTAGCAGCAGGCAAACCTCGGCATTGTTCAGGATTGCAGTTTGTCGCGCAGCGTATTCCTCGATGCGGTCGGCGCGAAAGGGAGGATAAATCGGAACAGGAATCGCACCCGCGAGAAGAATCCCAGCGTACGAAACGAAGAACGCCCTCGACGTCGGCAACATCACAGCTACGCGCCCGCCCACCGGAACGCCGCGCCGCGCCAGCTCCATGGCGCATCGTTGCCCGGCGGCGTAGAGTTCGCCGAAGGTCAGCGTAACGCTGCGTTCGCCGTCGTCGCTATCTTCGTTGATGAGCAAGTGTGTGCGTTCGGCGTCGTGCACCGCGCGATACCGCAGCACATCAATGAGAGTTTCGGCGGCGAAAACTCCCTCATCCGTGGCCGCGAGGTGTAGCTTCTGAACTGTTACCGAAGCCCGCAACGCGGAGCGGATCTCCTCGTCTTCCGCAGTGGCTCCCGGTACGGTCAGAATCGCTCGCGCCAAATCCTCCGGAGTGTTAGCCTCCGAAACGACACGGTCCGGCAAACGGATATGGAATGCGGTTTCCAGCCGCGCCAGCAATTCCACGCGTTCCAGGCTGCCGAGTCCCAAGTCGCGGTCGAGTTGCGAGGCGGGGTTGAGCATCGGCAGCGCACCCTGGCTACCCAGTTCGTCCAGCAGGCCGCGGATTACTTCCAATACGCGTACGCGAACGGTCGAGCGGTCGAGTTGGGTGGTGGGAGTTGCCATGGGACTCGCCAATAACTCGTATTCTTCCGCGAGAGGCTACCACGTCAAAACGCGAATTGCCATCCAGGAGCGTCGAAAGCGGCTCTAAGCGCTCTTCTTCACGGCTTGCGGCGCCGAAAAGTCTTTCGGCAGCAGCGCCGTGGAGAGGTCGACACCGGAAAGATCCGCGCCGGTCAAATCCGTCTCCCGAAGAATCGCGACGCCCATGTCTGCACCTGAAAATTTTGCGCCGGTCACGTTGGCGAGTCGTAAATTAACATTTCTCAGGTGCGCTCGCTGGAAGTTAACATTCGAAAGATCGCAGCGAAAAAATTCCACGCCGCTGGCTTGCGCTTCGGACAAATCGGCGCCGGGAAGAATCGCTTCCGTCATATCCGTGTTGCGAAGGTCGGCCTTGCGCAAATTGGCGCCACCAGAGAGGTCGGCGCCGGGGAGTTTTGCCTTGCGCAAATCCGTGCCCTCCAGATTTGCGTTGCGGAGAATCGCTCCACTCAAGTTTACTCCGGTCAGGTCAGCGTGGGAAAGATCCGCGCCGGTCAGGTCAGCGCGTGCTCCGCCGTCTTTGCCGCGGAAAAAACGTTCGTGGGCCTCGAGGATATCCGCGAGCGGCTTTCCGTTGTGCTTGATGCTTTTTGGTTTTCTGAGTCCCATAGTTCGGTTCGAATCGATGATATCAGAGCCATAGTTTACTCGATGTGGCGGTTGCGCGGAACTCCGTGGCGCGCTTCCGTTTGCGCTCCACACAAGTGACAGGGTTATGTAAGTGGTTTCGAATTACCCGGAGTGGTTGCGTGGCGTGAAGGCTCTTGCAAGGCGCACATTCCGGGTGGAGTATTGGAAGGCCATGTCAGGACGCATTCGAACGGTCTGTCTACACCTTCGCGCGGCTTTGCTCCGGCGAACCACCCTTTTTCTTTTGTGTGGCTTTCTGGGTGCCTTCGCTTTTAACGCTTCAGCCCAGACACAACAAGAAGAGGAAATCGTCGCCAATCTCGCCGGTGGGCGCGTCATCGTTCATGTCGCCAAAGAAATCATTGTCTTTGCGGCGATCGACCGGCCCGTGGAGCGAAATTCCATTCCTCCGAGGGTGATGAACCTCGACACCACGCACATCGGCGTCCTTTTCGGGGCTTCGGAGTGGCGCATTCCCGCGGACCCAAAGCCCATTCGAATGGACCGCAATTTTCAGCGTGTCTCCCGGGGCGACCCACGCTATCAGGCGGCTCCCGGTCAGGGCGAGACGGACTTAGAGACGATCGGCATCGCTTTCCTTGAAAAGCTGCGCCCGCTCGTCAGCCAGCTCCACCATAAACTCGATTATTCCCCCGACGAACCGATTTTCCAGCTCGTGATGATCGGATACGCCCCCAACGACTACGGCCCCGAGGTGTGGGTGGTGGAGTATCGTATTGAGCAGGAACAAGTAGCCACGCGCGGGGATTATTGGCAGACGCGCATCATGCGCCCTCGTTTCAACCAGCTCTATCCCCCGGAAAAGCATGCCCCGCGCACTATCGTCGAGAGCCGCTTTCCCCCTGACGCCAAAGGCCCGACCCTATCTGAGTTGATCCAAGGGAACGACCCCCACATTACGCACCTCGGCTCGGGCGAGCCGCGGTTCGCAAAAGTGCTCGAAAATATCCGCGGCGGCCAAGCTCAAAAGGCGGCGGCGATTGACTCCGCCGATTTCATGCGCGCGGTACTGCCCTTGATTGCAGGGGACGCCCAGTTTGTCCTGGGAACGATGGAGGAACGGCGCGGTTTCGAATGGATTGTTCCACCCGCCGAGCCCGTCGAAAAAGCGCAGGAAGACAAGAACGGCCCGCCCGATGCGCCCACGCTTCGGCGAACTCCCAAGCCTTAACGCGCATTCTCTCCGAATTCTCCCGGCATTCAACCGTCTCCTGCGGCATGCTTCAGACGCAGTTATTGTTCGGGCTAGCGAAGGAAAAAAAGCGGCGGCAAGCCGCCGCACTCCAAAATAATTGTCAGGAAAGTTTTTCGATGGGGTCGCCTCGGCGGATCACGCCGCCTTCCAACACGCGGCACAGCATACCCCGCCGTCCCCAAAGTTCTTTGCGAAGCCCCGGCCGGATAGTCTCCATCAGATCGCAAGGGGAGCACACCATACTGACTTCCAGACGTGCTTGGCCGACGCGGAGGTGTTGCCCGGGCTGAAGGCTATTCACGTTCAGCCCGTCGGTGGTGATGTTCTCGTAGATAATTCCGGGCTGGAGGTCCATGGCCTCCAAAGTTTCGCGATCCACGAGCAAGACTTGACGTTTGCTCCCAGGCCGCGCATGAGCGCAGCATTCAAAGCCGGTGTCGCTCACCGCGCGGACTTCCGAAAGCTCTTCCATCGGCAGGTGTTTCTTTGGAGCGATGAAAAGATTTTGGACTCTCGCCATAGGGACTAATCTCCGGCAGCTTTCAGTCGAGGCGCCTTGGCACCTATGTCTTTCCGATAGTGCATGCCGTCAAAGTGAATTCTTGAGGCAGCTTGATAGGCTATCTCCAAGGCGGCTGCAAGCGACGCGGCCGCCGCAGTTACGCCGAGCACTCTGCCGCCGTTTGTCACCACAGCTTCTGCAACTAACTTCGTTCCGGCATGCAGGACCTTCGCACCGGTATTTTGTTCGGCGGCGGCTAGGCCTTCGATCGCGTTGCCCTGCGCAAACTTTCCCGGGTAGCCCCCGGACGTCAACACGATGCAGACGCTGGCTCCCGGCTTCCAGTGCAGCTTCGATGTGTCCAGCTGACCTGCGGCTACGTCGCGTAGGACTTCGGCCAAATCAAAATCCATCCGTGCCAGGATCGCCTGTGCTTCGGGATCACCCAGCCGGCAGTTGAACTCCAGAACTCTCGGCCCAGAGCTTGTCAGCATCAACCCGATATACAAGAAGCCTTGATAACGGATGCCGTCGGCGGCCAGCCCACGCAAGGTCGGTTCGACAATCGTCGAGATGACGGTTTTTCGAAGACCATCTGGAAGCAGTTCATCGGTGGAGTACGCGCCCATGCCTCCGGTGTTAGGGCCGTGGTTCCCGTCGAAGACGCTCTTATGATCGCGCGTCGGCACAAGCGGGGCGTAGCGCTCTCCATCAGTGAGAAGGATGAACGAAAGCTCTTCGCCCTCAAGAGCCTCCTCCAGAAGAATTCGCTTTCCACCCGAGCCCAGTTCGTTCTTTTCCATGACGCGTTCGACAAAATCTTTCGCGGCAGGCAAATCTGGCGCCAGAAAAACTCCCTTGCCGGCACACAATCCGTCCGCCTTGATCACCACCGGCCAAGACACGGAATTCAACGCCTTGTAGGCATCTGCGGGAGAGTCATACGTCCCGTGCATCTTTGCGGTGGGGATGCCGTGCCGCGCCAGAAACTCTTTCGAGAAAACTTTGCTTCCTTCGAGTTGCGCCGCCTGTTGAGAAGGCCCAACGATGGCCCAATTCCGTTGCCGGAATGCATCGGTTAGCCCGTTCACCAGTGGCAGCTCCGGACCTACGATTGTCAAGTCCGGACGAATGTTTTCGGCCAGCGCGACGATTGCCGCAACGTCGCCTGCATCGACAGCCAAGCACTCCACTTCCGACGCAATGCCGCCGTTCCCGGGGGCGCACCAGATTCTTTCCACGTGCGGGCTCTGACTTAGTTTCCACACTAGGGCGTGTTCGCGTCCGCCGCCGCCAATCACCAGAATCTTCATCCACAATTCCTCGCGAACGACTCTTTCGAACGATAGACGGCCCTTGTAGACGTGTCAACTTAACCGTGCGATGGGTGGTGGGTCACTTTCCGGTAAGCGCGCTGTTAATCAGGCATATGGATTCCGAATCGCCGACAATCCGGGAGTTATCGCCTGGCGGCTCGAATCGAAATGCCAAATACAATCACTTATCGCTCGCGCGTTATACGTCAACCTGACTCAGTCTTGGTAAACACTGCGCGAATTATGAGGAGTGCTGTGGATAACCCGCGGCAACCATCTGCGAATGAGCCGACTTACCATTCTTGGTGCGATGGGGATTCCGCAGCAGAAATCTGTGATTCGCCCCGGCGGTGTCCGACAACACTTACCGACACTCTGTCATTTCGGAATTGGCCTTGCCGGGTTCTGGTTGACTGCCCTCCCCGCGCCGACTTCCAGCTGGCTGCCGCAGGTTCGCGCACTCGGATTTTAGGTTCTTTACGCATGGAGTTGCCAAAATCGGCCCTGTTCAAACGCTGAGAAAGATCCTTACTGCGAGAGGCCAATACGGCGCAACAAGTCGGCAAAACGTGGGTCGGAGCGCAAAGGATCCCAGATCGCGTGCACTTTGAGGTAGGCGAGAAAATTGGTGCGCTCTTCGCAAGCCTTCTCCAGCCACGTGAAGGCCTGCTCCTTCTCGCCCAGCCCGACATAAACGAGGGCGTAGGAAACGGCAGGCACGTACCTTTGTGTCGAAGCCGCCCTAAGCTGCTCGAGCACGCGGAGCGCCTGGTTTCGCTCACCTAATCGGGCATGTGCGTACCCCAGATCGGCTAGCGCCAGGGGGTTGCCTGGGCTTAATGCTGCGTACTTTTCATACTCAGTCAGAGCTTCCCGGTACATCCCTTTTGCTGCATACGCGTCCCCTAGCACCCAGTGCGTAGGGGGGAAGTTTGGATCCATCTCCTGCGTCTTCCGGCACTGTTCAATCGCTTGGTCGAATCGCCTAGCAAAGTAAAGCTGCACCGCCATCATATGGTCGGTGACCGGGGAAGCTGGGTCTAGCTCCAGGGCGCGTTTCATCTCTGCCAGGGCTTCCTCCGACCGTCCGAGAGCGCCAAGATAGAGAGAATAAGCGACATGTGCATCGCCATAAGCTGGATTCAGGGCGAGGGCTCGCTCAAAATGCTTTCCAGCAACCGGCCAATCCCGATCGTACGCGAAGCTGACCAATCCGTGTGAAACGTGGGCTTCGGCGAGGCGGTCGTCGAGTTCCAGCGCCTTCACGGCCGCGGCCTTCGCTTTAGGCATCACCTCCCGAGATGGAAGCACATTGAAAAACGAAAGCCCGTTGTAGGTGTCAGCCAACCCCGCATAAGCCAGCGCGTAGCTTGGGTCTTTGTCAATGGCCTGCTGGAAGTATTCAATGGCTTTCTGATCCCCTTCCGGGGTTATTTTATAATAGTAGTAGCGACCTTTCAGATAAAGTTGGTAAGCCTCGGGGTCAATCGGGCGTGTGTTAGGCAGCCGCACCTGCTCGGGCCTGGTTATTTTCACCCGAATCTCACTGACGATGGCGCGTGTGACCTCGTCTTGCAGGGATAGCACGTCACGCAGATCACGCTCATAACTCGCCGCCCAGAGATGGCGATCCGTTGGCCCCTCGATCAACTGCGCGCTGATGCGCACGCGACCGCCCACGCGGATCACCGCGCCTTCGATAACCGCATCCACGCCCAACTCCCTAGCAATTTCTCGAAGCGGCTTCTTAGTAGTCTTGTACCGCATGGCCGATGTTCGTGAAATCACCTTCAAGGCGCTGATCTCAGCGAGATTGGTGATGAGCTGGTCGGTCATCCCATCCGCGAAGTACTCCTGCGCCGGGTCACCGGAGAGGTTTTCGAGCGGCAGCACGGCGATGGAGTCAATCCGGGGGCGAGCCTGCCCCCTGAGGTGCCAATTCCATGCAATCAGGCCGAGGAGTGCGGCTACTAGCGCCGCTCCCACGAGCGCCACTGCCCACTGTCCCCGCCAACGCGGTTCGGGAAGACCCCGTGCAGCCCGAGGTTCTTCGGGCGAGGCCCCACCGGCCATTGCAGTGCCGGCACCCGCTCGCTCGACTGGCGCGATGAAGCGGTAACCGCGGCGGGGCAGGGTTTCGACGAAGCGCGGAGTATCGGCGGAGTCGTCCAACGCTTCCCGAATCTTCATGATGGCCTTGTTGAGGCCCGTGTCGAAATCGACGAAGGTCTCGGCGGGCCAGAGCCTCTTTTGCAGCTCCTCCCGCGAGACCATCTCACCCGGTCGCTCCAGCAGGGCTGCCAGAACCTGAAACGGCTGCTCCTGCACACTAATCTTGAGGCCGTTTTTTCTCAGTTCGCCCGTGCACAACTCGGCCTCGAAAACCCCAAAACGGACTAACGTCGGCGGACCGTTTGCCTCTTCCATCGTCGAGCTCCCAGCCGTCGCAATATAGCACGCGGGCTGAGCCGATCAAAGCGGGTCCAATAGGTAACTTGACCCTGCAAGCTCTTCGTTTCGCGGCCAGTTATCGGAGAATTCATATTCCAGATAGATGGAACCTGCCGGCCATTGAAGCCTGGGTTCGTCCGATGCGAAGGTAGCTGCTCGAGCGAAGCGGATGCGCTTTAGCACGATAGTGGTGGCAATTAACCACGAGCGAAAACTTTCAAGGGAGGCAACATGAAGAAACAAAGTTGGAGAATTCCCATGGTTGCAGTTGTCCTGACGATCCTTTTGGGCATGTCCGGCGTACTTGTCTCAAGCCCGCGGGCAAAAGCTCATCCCATCGCTATCACGGAAGAAGAGCGGGCGGATGGAACGTGCTCGAATCGAACTCTTCGAGGCGATTACGGATTCGCCATCGAAGGCCAGTTCCTCGCCCCCGCACCCGTGGCCGGCCAGCTCCGTGGCGTAGCCATGACTCACTTCGACGGCGAAGGCAATCTGAGCCAGGTGGTCCACATAGTTCTCAATGGCACGGCGCCACCGATCGAGTTTACCCCCCAAAGCGGCACGTACACCATCAATCCGGATTGCACCGGAACAATGCGGACCGACCAGGTCGGTAGCCCTTTCCCGCCTGTACTCCAGACCTTGGTGGTGGTCAGACAAGGCAGAGAAATCCACACCGTGGTCGATAATACGGGCGGGGCTGTCACCAGCGTCGGCATCAAACGAGATTAGTTTGCGACGGTTACGGCGCGGCAAACTACGAACGGCCGGGTCGTCCTCAACATCGAGGACGACCCGGCGAATTTCTTCCGGCTGAATCTTTGGCTGCATCCAGCCCACCACGACCTTTGTCTTTTTTTCTTCAGCTGCTTGACCGTTTTGATTCGTCGCGGAGCGGCCCTGTAGGCCCCGGAGCGACGAGGCCCCCATCCTTCTTTCCCATCCCGGTAGTTTCATGTTCGCTGTGATGACGGCGCCATTCGGTTCTCTGAAACTCGTAAGCGAAGGTGGTTGCAGAGTTGCCAACCATGGTCCTATCGGAGACTCTTGGCCTATAGCTTTCTTGGGTCATGCGAGAGGGCATAGGGTAATCCTGGAGACTCGGTGCCGAAGCACACAAATCGCCTAACTTCCGGCTGGATACTCTCTCTCGACCCGAGCGTCTCAACAAGAACCCGACTGGCCACCGCCAAGGATGTGATTTTCCCCAGGGATGGAACGGACTCTCTGCCCGAGACGCGCAAGCTGCTTGCGGTTTCAGTTGTTCAGCGTCGAAATGCGCTCCTTTCTTCCAAACGACTAAAGTGATCGCCGCAATCTTCCGCGCTAAGGTGAGGCGAGCCATCGAAGGCCTCATGCCTTTGGTGAGCAAAGCCTCGTAGAAATCGTGGAAGGGTCCAGCACCGCCGCTGGCCTTTGTAGCTGCACCTTTGAAGATGGCTTTCAGATCATGATTGTGATTTCGATTGAGCCCACGAAGCTGCTGTGGTTTTTTCGATCGTTGCAGTTGTCCGGCCACGTAGCGGTATTGCGCACTGTCGTGCGTCTCAATCGCCAGACCGCTGTAGGCCCATAGTTGCCGCTTGGTGCGGAAGCGGTGCGGTGTCTGAATCAGCGCCATCAGCAGAGCCGCCCGGATCGGACCAATCGAAGGAATCTGGCGTAACAATTTCCTCTCGCTATGCTTTCGACTCTCCGCCAAGAGATCTCGCCGCACTTGTTGGCGCAAAGCCTGCAGGGCATCGAGCTGCTGGTAGAAGAACTCGGCCCGACGGCGCACGCCGGCTTCCGTTATTTTGCCGAGCCATTCCGAACGATGGCGCGGTGCGTAGACGGTCGCACCTTCGCAGGAAATGCCCCATCCCCGGTAGAGAGCCTTGAGCCGATTCATGACGCGCGTGAGATCTTTGCTGATCGTCAGATAACTGCGCGACAACTCCTTCAGCGTTCGTAGGCCGTTCCCCCCATGGTAGACCGGCCGGAGAAGCCCAGCGCGTAGCAGCTCGGCCAGCTTGCGCGCATCAACCTGGTCACCCTGGTTGCCTTCTTTCAGCAAGGCATTCCTTCGCGGATCGCACACCACGATTTTCGTGACGTGCGGCTTCAACAGGTCGTACAACCAAGCGGCCCAGGTTCCCTCTTCAAATGTGACCTGCAAGTTTCCGCGCAGCCCTTGAATAAGCTGCAGAATCGTTGCCGCTTTCGTTTCGAGGATGGACTCCACCACTAGCTTGCCGGCGGAATTCATCACCGCGATCGAAACGGTTTCCTTGTGCACATCCATGCCGATATACTTTGTACTGTCCATTTAGGGTGCTCCTTTCGGTAGGGGATGAGGTCAGCGCTCAAAACCTACTCCAAAAGGGGCGCCCTTTCATAATGCGTAATCCCGTTTTATCCGTCACGCGGCCCGCCATAATCCATTTAAGCCGTTTTGGAGCCATCGACTTTGGCTGCAATTCCCAGTGCAACCTACGGGGTCCTCAGCGCATCTGAACTGCAAACGAGAAAAAAGTGCGGATTCGTGCTTACCTGCCTTGGGCATGCCGCAAACTCGGGGGTGAAGTAAATCGTTTCCTGGCCCGCGAGCAAAATCTAATTCATTACGGAGGTTCCATGAAGCTCAGATTCATTGTGTCTTTGCTTGCTCTTGTCACCATTTTTGGACTATCGGCCAAAGCGCAGGAGCTCCCGAAGATAGATGCATCGGTCAGTTACTCCTATTTTCGGGCTATGCCTACAACTCCGGGATTCCAAGATTTCAATCTACACGGTGGCAGCGCTTCAGCGGCCTATAATTTCCGGGACTGGCTGAGCGGTGTCGCCGATTTCGGAGGCTATCACCTGGGCAGTAATAATAATGGCGTGAGCGTGGACGACCATCTGCTGACGTATCTGTTCGGCCCACGCGTCACCTATCGCGCATCCCGGCGATTCTCGCCGTTCGCCCAAGTCTTGGTCGGCGGGGCGCGTGCCGGTTCGGGAGTTTTCGCAACTAGCAATTCCCACACGGCGTTCGCGTCGGACTTCGGCGTGGGCGTCGATTGGAACGTGAAGGATCGTTTCTCGATCCGCCCGTTTCAATTCGACTACTTGTTGACGCATCTGCCGGAAGTCACCAACGGCAGCAATCTAACTCAGAACAACCTGCGCGTTTCCACCGGAATCGTTTTCCATTTCAAGTAACTCTTCCGGAGAAAAACACAAGAATCGGTTGCCCAGTGCAGGCAGAGGGGCCGCGGTCAAGGCAGACGCGGCCTCTTGCACTTTTTGGCATTCCCTCGGCGCAGTTCGCACGGGCCTCAGTGCTGCAGCACATACACCACGGTGATGTACGTATCAATTTCCACCGCTTGGCCATTCAGGTACGCTGGTTTGTAATGCCATTGCCGAACTGCTTCCATCGCCGATTGCAGAAACATCGGATCGCCGGCTACGACCTGTAGCGATTGAATGTTGCCGTCGGTGCCGATCATGGCGCGCAATTCCACGCGCCCTTCGCGGCGTGTCTGCCTCGCCAGCGGCGGATACAGCGGCTCGACGCGATGAATGAGCATCGCCGGATCAATGGTGGTAACACGCACGATCTGCGGCCTCGTGGGGTGGTGTTCTGCGTTGCTCGGGGGCACGACTCTTTGTCGCGGGTCCATCAGTGGAATGGCTCCGTCTATCGCTCCCGGTATGGTGTCTCCAATTCCCGTCGGTGCGTCGTCCGTCTGACTCGCGGTTGCTGCCGGGTCGCGCATCACAATCGTCAGCGGGATATTTGTGGGGGGACAGATCCGGCATGGGTTTTTCGGGCCCCTTTGACGTTGTGGCGGCGCGGCCGAATTGTGCGTCGCGCTATGATAGGCAGAGTAAGGGGGAATGGGAGTAACAAGGGTGAGCGAAATGCGCTCCTTTTCCAAAGAGCGGCGCACAAGGATCAGCGTCGCTAGAACAGCACTCTGCAATGCGATCGAAATGGCCAGCGCGCGGCGCCGTACGCGGCGTTCCCCGCGGAGTTGTTCCGCGTCACCTTCGACAAGGCACCCGCGCAGAGAACCTAATCCTTCTTCGAGACGTTTCTCAGAAGCTTTTTTGTCCTCGGACGACATCACACACCTCCACATTTTTTTGTGCGAGCGTCCAGCGCTCCACGGTCTCTTTGGAACGGAGCTACGGAAATTTTGCGGCGCCGATTTCCTGGGGGTTGCTCTAGATCTCCAGGAGACCGGCGCCGCGCTCGCAGGGATGTGAGGTTGCGCGCGTCCTCACTGCGTTGGACACCAAGTGTACGCACAAGTTCCCTTGGAACCCTGGAAGGACCCTCTTTACAGCCAAGGAAAAACGCATCTGGGCTCTTAATGTGGCATTAAGTGTATTTTAATGAATCAGTTACAGAAACCGCATCCAAGTACCATCCTGGCGCATCTCATCCTACGTGGACGTGGATCTCAGGAGGTTGACCCCCATGGGCCGGCGTAATCTCGAAACAGTAGGTGTGCGCCGCACCGGCTGGGCCGCTCTGGACCGCGATCCGCAGCAGGACACGGTGGAATTCATCTGTCCGCACTGCGGTGCGCGGGACAAGAAGAATGCCCGGCGCGAGCGTGCGCTATATCATTTCACGGATGGCTTTTTGCAGGACTTGCAAGGCGAAGTCACGCAGTGCCATGCCTGCAAACAATATCTGCGCGTTGTGCCTATCGTGATGTTGCACGATCAGGATGAAACGCGCCGCTTCGAGGCTGTTTTTTCTGATGAACATTTGGTGAGTTCGCACTAATTCTTCTTCGCATTGTAAAAACGAAACGGGGCGCTGGCTGAGGCGGGCGCCCCGTTTCGTTTTT
>Ga0209648_10001395_pt1 | contig 19475 bp, 13 predicted proteins | sample GraSoi2013_115cm_FD_185830 | JGI IMG/M metagenome (GOLD analysis project Ga0209648, IMG submission 185830) | Grasslands soil microbial communities from the Angelo Coastal Reserve, California, USA - Sample 9_17_2013_115cm (SPAdes) (version 2) | ecosystem: Environmental > Terrestrial > Soil >...
CGCCATGGCGCACCAATCGGTGGTCCGACGAGCGGGCATCACATATCCGATGGCCATCGCCGGAAGTGTGCCAAATTTTTCTTCCACATTGCCGCGCCGCTCCTCGGCTTGTTCGGGCTCACTGGGATCAGCGAACGGTGGCGGCGCTCCCGCGGGAATATCGGCAAAATATTTCTTTGCCAAGGCAATGCCCTCTTCCGGCTTCACGTCGCCCAGTATCAGCAAGACGGCATTGTTCGGCACGTAGTAGGTCTTGAAAAAAGCTTGTACGTCTTTCAGATCCGCGGCATCGAGATCGGCAAAATCGCCGTAAAAATTGTGCGCGTTAGCCCAATTGCGGAAAGCTACTGGCGGCATGTCGAGCCACGGGAAACCGCCGTAGGGCTGGTTCATCACGTTGACGCGAACTTCTTCCTTCACCACGTCACGCTGATTTTTCAGATTTTCATCATCTACTTTTAAGGCGCGCATGCGGTCCGCTTCAAGCCACAGCACGCGCTCCAGGGCATTCGAAGGGACGGCTTCGTAATAGTTCGTCACATCGTAACTCGTTGAGCCATTCAGCACGCCGCCACTGGAATTGATCAGCTTGATGTGCTGCATCTTGGGCGCATTCGCGGAGCCTTGAAACATCATGTGTTCAAACAGGTGGGCAAAGCCGCTGCGCCCTTGCGGTTCGAGCCGAAATCCGATTTTGTAATAGATGCCGACGGTGACTACTGGCGCGGTGGAATTCGGCGCGACCACGACGTCCAATCCGTTTGCCAGTTTGGTACTTTCCATTTCAATGTGGAATCGGTTCACGCACTTCCCCCTATCACTTTTGCCTTTGGTTTCTGGTCCACAGAATTCTTTTCCAGTTCAGCCAACATCCCGGCGGAACCTTGTGAGAGCACGCGCGCTGCCAGACGATTCAGCGCTTCATACGCATCCATGAATTCGCCCGGCAATTCTCGAAGTGCGTTCGAGTGCGCGCGCACTACTTTGTAATCTCCACGAGACAGCGGCCCTGTCCACGCGGCGCGTGGCCCCAGTCTTTCGAAATTCTCCAACACCTGGCGGGACAGGGGCAACAGCGCGCGAACGGCTTCGCCGCGCTTCATCCCCAAGGAAACGAGTAACTGGGTGGCTGCTTCTTCCACCGCGAGCACATGACCGGCGGCCATCGCCGCTGCGGCGTGATACAAAAGCTTCTTGCTCCCCGCGATGCGCACAGGCGATGCACCGAGCGCCCGGGCGATCCGCCGCGCCACTCGAACTGCCTGCGTTTCCCCTTCAATCGCAAATACCTTACCTTCCAGAGATGGCACAGCAACTCCACTGAAAGACTGAAGCGGATGCATCGAACCGACCGCTGCGCCCCGATGGCGCGCGGTTTCGAGCGCCGCCGAATCCAGCGCGCCGCTGGTGTGCAGAACAATTCTACCGCGCAGCTCCTCCTCGCCAATCCGCGCAAGCTCTTGCGCAACAACCGCGATACGATCGTCGGGCGTGGCGATCAGGATCACCGGCGACGCGAGAATCTGCCGGGTGAGTCCTGCGAAGGCCCTCCCTGCTCCGATAAATCGAACGGCTTTCCGCGCGCTGGCCTCGCTGCGAGTAACAACGGCGCCGATTTTCCAGCCCAGTTCGCGCAACCGGCGTCCCAGCGCCCGTCCCACGCGCCCCGCCCCGATGATGGCCAGGCTATTTTGCATCACGTGTTAGCATAACCTGAGGATTACATTCCACGCCAATCACCATGCACCTATTCGGACTGATTCTCTTTGCATTGATCGCTTCTTTTTGGGTTTTCTACGGCCTCCACATTGCTTACGGCGCACTGCGTCTCCCGGTGATTAGGGATATTGCTCCTGCGTCCGACGTAGATTGCCCGCGCATTTCCATTCTTCTGGCCGCGCGGGACGAAGAAGAGAAATTGCCCGCCGCACTTGTTACACTGATGGAAATCGATTATCCGAATCTGGAAGTCATCGCCGTGGACGACCGTTCGCAGGATGCCACGGCCCGGATCCTGGATGAATTCGCCGCTTGCCATCCGCGGCTTCGTGTAGTTCATGTCGTCGATCTTGCGCCCGGCTGGCTCGGCAAGCCACATGCCCTCCAGAAAGCCTACGAAGCCGCTACAGGGGAATGGCTGCTTTTTACGGACGCGGACGTGCGCTTCAAACCCGATGTTCTGCGCCGCGCGGTTGCTTTTGCGAGGCAGCAGAACCTGGACCACCTTTCGCTATTCTGCGACGTTGAAATGGTGGGATTCTGGGAAAAGGCGTTCATCACTTTCTTCGTCGCGGTCTTCCACCTCGCCACGAACCCCCGTTTGGTCGGAAATCATGGTTCTCCCTTCTATGTGGGAATTGGAGCCTTCCAGTTGCTGAAGCGTTCCACTTACGAGGCTTGCGGTACGCATCGACGACTGGCCATGGAAGTCATCGACGATATGAAGCTCGGAAAAGTCGTCAAGCGCTCAGGATTTCATTCCGGCGTGGTAATCGCGCAGGATAGCGTGGTCGTCCGTTGGTACGACGGAATCGGCAATGTCGTCCGCGGAGTTACCAAGAATTTCTTCGCCGGCTTCGGATACAATCTGGGCTTTGTGGCGGCCGGAATTAGCAGCCTCCTTCTCCTCAACGTAGCACCATTCCTCGGCATTGTCTTCGGCCACGGCTGGATTCGTATTTTCGCCGCCATCGCATTGGTTATCACCCTGTGCTTCTATAGCGGGACCGCCGCCAGCATGCGCGTGTCGCCGCTTTATTCCTTGACGTATCCGTTAGGCGCCATGCTCTTGAGTTACATGCTACTCCGCTCCGCCGTTGTTACGCTCAAGCAGGGTGGGATCATTTGGCGTGACACATTCTACCCGCTCGAGGAATTGAAACGCGGCCTTGTTTAGTCTGCCCGCTCCGCCGGGGCAGGAGCTGTTTCCACCGAAAAGAGTCCCGTCACATCCTTCTGTTTTAATGAGCGGATGCGGTCGCGGAGCTGTGCGGCTTTTTCAAATTCGAACTTTTTGGCAGCTTCGCGCATTTGTATTTCCAGTTGCTGCAACATTTCCGCGAGTTGCTGCTCGTTTTTGATATTGGCCGCGGCGGCGTCGAGGCTGGCGTCGTCCACCGGCACGGTCACGTAATCGGCTTCGACGATTCTCGCCAGCTCCATGTCCACGGACTTGATGATGGACATCGGGGTGATGTTGTTCTCTTTGTTGTAGGCGACTTGTTTCGCGCGGCGACGGTTTGTTTCGTCGATGGCTTGATTCATCGAGTCGGTGCGACGGTCGGCATACAGAATCGCCCTGCCCTCGATGTGCCGGGCGCAACGTCCTATCGTCTGGATGAGAGACGTGGTGCTGCGCAAGAATCCTTCCTTGTCAGCGTCTAAAATAGCGACGAGCGAAACTTCCGGCAAATCCAAACCTTCGCGCAGCAAGTTGATGCCAATGAGCACATCAAATTCGCCGCGCCGCAAGTCGCGCAGGATTTTGATGCGGTCGAGCGTTTCCACTTCCGAGTGCAGATAGCGGCAGCGGACGCCAATCTCCGTGAAATACTCGGACAAATCCTCCGCCATGCGTTTCGTGAGCGTTGTCACGAGAACGCGCTCATTTTTCTCCGAGCGGACGCGAATCTCTTCGAGCAGGTCATCCACCTGGCCCTTCACGGGACGAATTTCCACTTGTGGGTCCACGAGTCCGGTCGGACGAATGACCTGTTCGACGACCACCCCGCCCGCCTTGGTGAGTTCATACGGCCCGGGAGTTGCAGAGACGTACACCACCTGATTGACCCGGTGCTCAAACTCCTCGAAGGTCAGGGGGCGGTTATCCAGGGCCGAAGGCATGCGAAAGCCGTAGTCCACGAGCGTCTGCTTGCGCGCGCGGTCCCCATTGAACATTCCACGCACTTGACCGACCGTCTGGTGCGATTCATCGATAAAGAGCAAATAATCCTGCGGGACATAATCCAGCAGCGTCGGCGGCGCCTCACCGGGCAAACGACCGCTCAAATGACGGGAATAATTTTCAACGCCATGGCAGTAGCCAATGGTGCGCATCATTTCGATGTCAAACATGGTGCGCTGGACCACGCGCTGGGCCTCGACAAATTTTCCTTGTTTCTCCAATTCTTTTTTCCACCACCAAAGCTCTTCCTGAATGGTGACGATGGCGCGGTCTCTTTGTTCCTGCGGCATCACGTAGTGGGTCTTCGGAAAAATCGTGACCCGCGGCAGGTTCTCCTGGCCGGAGTTCACCTCGCCGGTCAGCGGATCGATCTGCCTGATGGTATCGATCTGCTCGCCCCACATCTCGAGCCGGAAGCCTTCGTCCTGATATGGAGGATAAATTTCGATCATGTCGCCGCGCACGCGAAATGTTCCGCGGCGCAAATCCTCGGAACGTTCGTATTGAATGTCCACCAGCCGCCGTAGGAGGGCTTCGCGCGAGGTCTGCTGCCCTTTTTCCAGAGTGACCAGCATTCCGTAATAGGCTTCAGGCGAACCGATGCCGTAGATGCAGGAGACAGAGGCCACGATAACAACGTCGCGGCGTTCGAAAAGGGAGCGCGTTGCGCTCATGCGCAGCTTGTCCAGCTCGTCGTTGATGGTGGCTTCTTTGTCGATGTAGATGTCCGCGGAGGGAACGTACGCTTCGGGCTGGTAAAAGTCGTAGTAGCTGACGAAATATTCGACGGCGTTCTCGGGGAAGAAGCCCTTGAATTCGTGATACAACTGCGCCGCCAGAGTTTTATTGTGGGCCAGCACCAAAGCGGGACGATTGGCTTGCTCAATCAGCTTAGCCATCGCGAAGGTCTTGCCCGACCCAGTCACGCCGAGCAACACCTGATGCTTCTCACCGGCTTCGACGCCGGCATAGAGCTGATCAATCGCAGCCGGTTGATCGCCGCGTGGCTGATAGTTGCTGTGCAGCTTGAATTTCATGGGAAGGGTCTCCTGCAGCTTCGCCGGCCGACGCCGAATCCTTGATTATACTCCGGGATGCAAGTTGTGGCTTCTTTGGGGGAGGTTGGGGGAAGTGACGGCGTTTCGAATCAAGGTTGATTCAGCGGCGTTTCCGTCACCAAGAGCACCTGCGCATGGCTCTTGGCATCAACGTTGAAGTGCACGCGGTTCGAACCATCGGTTTTGGCAACAACAACGTCCATAAATTGAGTTGCCTCTTCCGTAGCGCGCACGACAAGACCACTGTTCAGAGAAACATAGGTGATGATTTCGTTGGTCCCTTTTGCGGTTCCCATGGTGCGCAACTCGTGCAGCTTGAAATCCTCTGGGGTCGCATCTTTCGATGACGAATTCTGCTTGAGCTTTGCGGTCGTCAGCAGAACCGCGCACATATCGGAAGGGCCGCTGGAGGGAGAGACCTCTCCCATTAGTGAAAGTTGGCTCGTCCGACATGGCTCGTCGCGCACATAAGTGGAATCGCGCGCCCATTGCAATCCAGCGATGGGAGTACTTGACTGTTCGGCTTGCTCCGACTTCCATTTTTCGCCGGACTTCATTCCGTTCGGAGGAAGCGTCCATGCGAGGGCGAACCGGGCCACCCATTGCTGCCAGGCTTGCTGCTGCTCGGGAAAAAGAGAATCAAGACCTCTTACGTCGTTTGCGGAGCCGTCCGGAGAAATCGTGAACTCGATGCTCTTTCCTTCGGGGTCCACGCGCTGCTTATCCCAATTGGGTTTTTTGTTACGCGGCCCCTTAATCCAGACGCCAGTGTCCAGAGTCAGAAACTGACCGCGCGCGTGAATTGCGGGCCTGGTGGCTGTTTGTTGAACGTCGAGGATCTCAATCCGCAGCAAGCCGTGAGCATCAATTTGCGCGGCGTTCGGCACCATCGGAGCGACGACTTTGCTTTCCGTCTTGACGGTTTTGTCGCTCTGAAAGCGGATGAGGTAGGTGATGGTTTGGCCGGGCTGCAATTTTGGAATAAGGTTCACGCGACGGTCACCAGCGCAGAGAGTGGTGGCGGCGAGTAACAGTAAACCGGCAGTACGCTGTAGTTTGTGTGTCATGGTGTCTGCTGCCGCCTGGAGAAATCCTGGGAGAACTTTGCCCTGTGATACCGAAAATAAATATATTCAATTTCCGGGAGTCTTGAAATGGTGGTCGAAGAAATCGCTTGCCGCGTGATAAGCCGCAAGCCAGTTTCTGTGTAGCAGAAAATCGTGCACATCATCCGGGAAAACGAGTTGTTCGATCGTCACGCCTTTTTCCCGGAGCCTTGCCACGAGGTCCACCGTTTGCGTGAAGTAAACGTTGCGGTCGTCGTCACCATGAATGAAAAGCACGGGAGACTTCCAGGTGGTCACGGAGGTCACAGGTGAAGAATCATGCGCCAGTTTGTTGAGTTCCGCGGGGATATTCTTTCCGTCCCAATTGTCGGTGGGCCAGTCGTGCACGCCATGGAGGTCCACACCGGCCGCGAACAAATCTGAATTGCGCCCCAGGCCGAGCGCGGTCAGATAGCCGCCGTAACTCCCGCCCCACAAGCCGATATGCTTTGCATCGACATCGTTGCGGCTCTGCAAATATTTTCCAGCGGCCACGACATCCTGATACTCCGCCGCGCCGCGTCCGGCTCGCCCAGGGGCTTCGCGGAACGCGCGGCCATGGCCAATTCCGCTACGATAATTCAGCGCCAAAACGATGTATCCGCGGCTGGCGAGGTACTGATTCATGGCGTAGGAATTTGAGTAATAGTACATGTAGTGCCAGCCGAGGAGCATTTGACGGATCGGTCCGCCATGAAGAAAAATCAGCGCGGGCCGCTTCTCTCCCGCTTTCATTCCCGCGGGGACGAACAATTGACCATGAATCTCCAGCCCATCCCCCGACTTGAAAATGGCTTGCTGAGGTACGACCAGACGATTGGAAGGAAAATCCTTGGGCCAGGTTTCTGGCGCGAGGGGAGGCTTTGATTTGGCGGCAGAATCGCTCACGACCGCTCTTGCGGGATGAGTCGCGTCGGAGGTCAGATAGGCGAATGTCTGACCGTCGCCAAGCATGATGGGGCTCCATTCAAGCCCCTCGCCACGCGTCCATTGAATGGGAGCATTTCCGGATACGCTGACATTCCACAAGTGGCGGCGATCCACATCACCACAATTTGAATTAAAGAGCACCGCGCTTTTGTCAGGCGCGAGCGACCACTGCTCTACCTCACAGTTTCCAGGGGTAAGAAGCTTCGGCATACCTCCGCCGCCGGACAACGCATACAAATGCTGCCAGCCGTCTTCTTCGGAAGCGATGACGAGTTGATTGCCGACGGCCCAATTGATTACACCACCGCCAGTCTCCTCCGCCATGTGTGGAAACGATCCTTGCGGCGTGGCGCTGCCGTGCCATATTTCTTTGGCCGATCCGGTGGCGGCGTCCGCGATCCAGATGGCCCACGGATGCGGCTTATCCGGGGCAATGAAGAAGCCCTGGGGAGAATCTCGCGTCTCCCCCGGTCGCCGCACAAAGGCGATGCGCCTTCCGTCCAACGACCACGCGGGATTACCATCGGAATCGACCGATGGGCCCATGAATTCCACGGTCTTAGCCGCAACGTCATAGACGGCGATGAATGCGTGGTCCGTTCGAACGGAGACGAAGGCTAGTCGGCTTCCGTCCGGAGACCATTGCGGATCGAAGTTCTGCCCGCGCACAAACAACTGGTGCGGCTTTTCCGCCCCGTCGAGAGGTCCGATCCAGATTTGCCCATCTTTCGCATAAGCAATCATTCCGAGTTCAGAAATCTTCGGAAAGTGGCCAGCATCAACGCGTTTCGGCTCGCCGCCGCTCCACGACACCGTCCAGACGGCCTGCTCTGTTCCCGCGGGATTGCTGGTAGGGTTTGGCACCTGGCCGGCGGAGTTCTTCGCTTCACCGCGTACGAAAACAATCGTATTGGAGTCCGCAGAAAAACCCAGATCCGATAACTCTTGCCCGTCGTCGCTGTTGTACGTTGTAAGCTGTCTCGCAATGAATGCCGGCCCTTCAGCCACCCAGATATTTCGCCGGCCCTCTTGATTGAGTGTCCAGGCGATGCGATTGCTTTTCTTTGCGGCCGTCAAATTCGATGGGAACGGCGCACTCATCACCTGCTCCAGCGTGATGGGTTTCTGCGCGTTGGCGTTGAGCGTCAGAATCAGCAGTCCCACTGCGCACAACAGAGCATGACGAGTCATTGATCCATTTCCTCCACCGCTAGACTTATTTCACTCCAAGCTGCCAAAGGTCAATCCGCAGGCTGCCGCACGCCGGACTTTTCTACCGAAACCGTTGGGCCATCGAGCGGCCCAGAAATCTTCAGCACGTGCCCAGCGCTGAAATTACTTGTCCCGCGATCTTTGGATTTTGGTGCGTTCACCGTTTCGATTGACAAGTCAGCATTCTGCCCAAAGCTGAGCGTTCCATTCACGAGCGTCGACTGTTTACCGCCATCAAGCCGGAAGTCATCGAGAAAGATACTGCTGTCCCGCAAGAGCAGCGAACATTCACCCGTGGCCCAATACGACACGCCTGTGCGAGCCGCGCCGTCCGCAACGCTCGCGTTCACGTCCCATCCACGAAACTCCACCTTGTTCAAGTGAAACTCACCGCGGCCTGCCAGCTTCCTCAAGAGTTCATCGCGGCCGACGCCTTCGGTTTTCAACTGGAGGGTTCCCGACGCAACGCCCCCCAATCGCTCCGCGTTGTGGCCCCCTCCTGGCAATTGCGCCAGATTCACGCGCTCCAATTTAGCAGCAATCTCATAGACAGGGCGCGGCAAAAACTTTGCATTTATTTTTGCTTGTACTTTGCCCCCCGCCCACTCCGCTTGTGCTTCGCGCAGCTCGAGCTGGAGGTCGTGCAGGGAACCCTTCGCAACCACTTGCTCCAGTTTCAACTTTTCGATGGTCAGCTTGGTTATTTTCAGCTCCCCTTCCGCGTCCACGCGGCGCACCAGCTCACTCGCCGGCGGGCTTGGCGCCGTTCCTCCCAAAAGCGTCGGAAGCAGCCTCTGGAGCCAGTTCGGCCGCGCTCTTGGGCCAACCCAGCGATCCAAGTCCGCCGCATCTAACTTGTCGACGGTCAAATGAAATTTCCATTGCTGCCCATTTTCGGGATCGCTCCGAGATGTTTCCTCGATGTTTCCGGTCCACATCCCGCCAAATCCTTCCACTTTTCCTACACGTGCGGCGCGATGACCGTCAATCCAATCCAATTCACCCTCAGATATCTTCAAGGGCTGGTTCAACCCAGCAACCGTCAGATTCGCTTTGTTGAAACCTATCTTGCCATTCCACTGACCGTCGAGCGGCTTCGTCCACTCCCATTTCATGACCGCCGCGGCCTGTCCACTCAACTCCCATCCATGATTCAGCTGATGCCCAAGCGCCGCGGACAGCTTCAGAAAATCCTCTGCCTTAAGGATATTTCCCTCGATACTGATGCTCCCTGCCTGGGTATTCAGATCGTGCGCAAACATCAGGTCCCCGGCGTTTTCCGGCGCCACGCGGCGGCGCTTCGACAGGGTTACGTCGCGAGGTTCGCCGCCGAGGGCCACCCGTATCGGGCCCATAGTCAGCTGTCCTCGTTCGCGCCCTCCGCTAACGGGACCGATTCGCAAAGGCTCCGCAAAACCCGGCGCCTTCAAGATCCCTTCACTGCTCGAAAGGGCCGCTGATTCCAGCGCAAACGGCCACCCGCGCCATATCATCCCGCCCGTGAAATATTGTTCGACCGTCACTCCCTCGTCTACACCTGGATGGAACGCGCGATACCAGGCCAGCAAGTCCGAGGCCTGAATTCCCAGTGAATCCAGGCGCAGTTCCATCGATGGTATGTTCCCGCACGCGAGACGGAACATTCCGCGGAGATTCGATCTCGGGCCCTCCACGGCGATTTCCTCTGCGTCCAGGCTCCCCGCGCCGACGTTCCAACGTCCGTTTACGTTCACGTTCAGGCGCGGGTTATCGGCGCGTTCCGTCAAGTTCCACCGATGAATCTGTCCAGCGCGTCCATGCACCGAAAATTTCCAGTCTCCTGGACCGTATTCCTTGGCGGTCCCGCTTTTCGCTGCGGCGTCCAGCGCAAACACTCCGCGCAATCCGTAATCCTGTCCACGTAAGAGGCGGAAGACGTCCGCCAGCGACGCTCCGCTCCAATGCAAGGTGATTTCCGCGGGCTGCAACCGCGTCGAAGTACCCGCGACGTCGCCCAACACTTTTATCGTTCCCGCCGATTGCAGCGAAACTCCACTCCGCCACGGCTGGGCTTCCAGGTGCAATTGCCAACGTCCGGGCGAGATCTGCTCCACACTCCCAGAGACACTTGTGAACGCAAAGGGCAACTTGTCATCCCCGGCCTTAAAATTGATTCGCCCCTCATCGAAATCGATTTTTTGAAGCCGGTTGACGGGAGCGGCCGGTGAGGGCGGCCCGTAGGAACGCGGGCTTTGCAAGGCCTCGGGTCTCGCCGGAGGCAGCCACCCTTCCAAATTCCAGCGGCCTTGCCAATTTCGCACCAGAATCAAGCTCGGCTTGTTGAGCGACATGGTTCCAAATTCAAAATGGCCCTTCAACAAGCCCGTCCACCGCAGACCGGCACTAAGGCGTTCTGCGCGAAGAAAGTATTCGTGGCCGAATGACGGGTCTTCTCCAACGGTCACACCGTTGGCATCCAGTTGGGGACTCGGCAGAATCCGCGCATCGAAACTTACAACTTCCACCTCTCGTCCGAACGCTCGTTCGAGGTGTGCTACCAAGTAGGCATGTACACGGTGGGTTCGCGCCAGGAGAGACACCCCGGCCTGCAATACAATGACGAGCACTACCATCCCTAGTGCTGGTTTCCACCACTTTTGCAGCTTGGTCATCCCGCTCGGAAGTTTCGCAGAGTCATCCGCAAAAGGGTAGGGGCAGCGCCTTACTCAGGGCAAGACAAAACAGTTTCTGACAATTGCATTTGGATCGCCTTCAACTCTAATGCACCGTACGGAGCATGCGGCTCCATCTCGTGCGAGTTGGCAAATGGGCGAGCGTTTCAAAAATGCCCGCCAACCTCGACCAAAAGGTGCTTTCCATGTTGTAGTCGCTGCTCTTCGCTTCTACCGACCAATAAATCAGGAACGGCCTCCCCATGATGGCATCGCGGTCCACAAATCCCCAGTAACGGCTGTCCTGGCTGTGATCGCGGTTGTCACCCATCGCAAAGTACTTCCCTGGCGGAACAACAAGCTCGTCCCCATGGACATACTTGCGGATCTCCGGCTTCCACTCCGGGATCGCGTTGGGGGACATCATCTGTCCGCGGGCGGGGGGGAAAGAGTAGTTGAACGGGTCGGCAAACACCGATGAATCGTGGACAGCGTAAGGTTCGTTTAAGCGCTTGCCATTGACGTGTACGTCCCCGTCCACAACCTTGAGATGGTCTCCCGGGAGACCGATGACCCGTTTCACGAAATGCTGGTGGTCGGCATAGGGATACTTGAAAACAATAATGTCGCCGCGTTGCAATTGACGATAGGGCAGAATCTTTTCGTACCAAGCGCCCGTTCCGCCAAAAATGAACTTATTTACCAGCAGGTGGTCGCCGATCAGAAGGGTGCCTTCCATCGAAGCCGATGGGATCTTGAAAGCTTGAACGATAAAGCTAGTGCCAAACAAGGCCAGAATCACCGTCACGAGCAACGATTCCAGGTATTCGGACAGCGTGGTCTGGTCCTCGTGGTGCTCTTGTTTTTTCTCCGCTGGTTTGTCTTCAGCCTGTGTCAGAGTTTCTTCCGGCATTCCGCCTCAACCTTTCGCTTCCGCGCGTTCGAGTAATTCGAGAGCCGTACGGGCCGCGCGCTGTTCGGCTTCTTTTTTCGTGCTGCCAGCACCTGTCGCCATGTATTCCCCGTCAATCCAAACTTCAATCTGGAAAACCTTTTGGTGGTCAGGGCCGCTCTCTCCGGCGACGCGATACTCCGCCGGTGCCCGCCCCTGTCCTTGCAAAAGTTCCTGCAGCGCAGACTTGCGATCGGACTCGGAGATGCGTTCGCCGCGCTCCTCAAGCGCGTGCTCGAAGAGACCTTTTCGCAACACCTCGCGGGCAGCTCCCAATCCCCCATCGAGGTAAACCGCGGCTACCACGGCCTCGAACGCGTCGGCCAGCAGGGTCTGTTTCTCCCTCCCGCCGGTTTTCTCTTCTCCGCGCCCCAAACGCAAATGCTCTCCTAGGTGCAGCCGCCGGGCGGCCATCTCCAGAGAACCAGCGTTGACGATGCGCGCTCGGCTTTTGGAAAGTTGACCTTCCCTCCACTCCGGAAAAGTCGCCAGAAGATATTCGCTCGTAAGCAGTTCGAGGACGGCATCTCCGAGAAACTCGAGCCGCTCATTGTCCCGGGGAAGCAAGGCGGAGACTGCTTCTTCAGCCCCTGCGGTGTGCAATTCGGGCACTGCGGAACTATGCGTCAGCGCCCTTTCGAGAAGCTCTCTTGTTGAAAACCTGTGCCCTAGGCGCTCCTCAAACGCTCCGTCCGCGATCCGCATAGTTTCTTGCATAATTCCGCCCGTCGGCGGCCTGCCTCACTTCGGCGCGCTTAGTTGCGTCGCGCCTTGCTTCTTCGCATCTTCCGCCTGCACCTTGCAGGTTCCCTGCAGCGGCCCCGTCATTGTGGCACACTTGTTAAAGACCGCTATCGCGTCATCGAAATGCGATGTGGCTTTATTCGCCATCCCGAGCAAATAATAGTTCACTGGGTCAGGGTTCGGATCCATTTTAACGGCCTGTTCAAGTTCGGGAATCGCTTCCGCATTCTTCCCGCGCCGCACGAAGACCAATCCCAAGCCGCTATGGGCCATCGCCAGCGCTTGATTCTTGGCGGACGCAAAGCCTTCCTCGGTCATGCCCTCTGGACGAGGGAGTGTCGGCGCAATCTCGATGGCTTGTTTGGAATATTGTTCCGCCTTGGCCAGCACTTGCATGGCATCGGGAGCGCTCGGCTTCCAGCTCCGCGGCAGGGTCTGTCCCATCAGCGATAGGGTGGACACATCATTCGGCATCAACGCTATCTCTTTTTCTCCCACTTCCCGCATCTTTTCCATGTTTCCGACCTGTACGTAGGCGAAAGTCAAGGCGCCGTACACGGGCGACTTGTACCGGCTCTCCGGATATTTCTGCATAAACGCTTCGCCGAGCTCAATCTTCTTGGCGGCATCATTCTGAATCACGCCTGCAAAGGCTTTGTACGCGGCATCTTCTTCCGCGCTCGCTGGTGCCGGCGCGTCCAGCGTCAGCGGCGTAACTTCCGGAGTTTTATTCTTGTCCGTCTGCTGCGCCGGTGGCTGGCTCTGGCTTCCCTGGCCGGATTGAGAACCCTGCGCCATGGCGACTCCGATCATGCATGTGAGCAACCCCATGAGGGTTGCCGCTCCGAACCAAGTTTTGCACTCTTTTCTCATACTTTTTCTCCTCTTTACTTCCAGCGTCAGTCAAGATTCGCAAATCAAGCTCCCTCGCTCCGCAGCCATCTCCGCGCGGCAACAAATCGAACTTTACGGCCGGGCCACCGGCGTCCCCGCTCCCATGGCAGCCAACTCTCTTTGTGCCGTTTGCTTCGCCTGTTCCGGAGCGCCTTCCACAGCCAGCGCGGACTCATATTCGGTCTTCACTACTTGCGGATTCCCTTCATCATCATAAATCCGCGCCAAGTAAATATGAGACCATGCCAGCACCATGGGATCTTGCGTCGCCGCATGCTCGCCGACCGTCAGCCGCCCAAATACCTGCTTGGCCCTTGCCGCATCGTGATCCAGCATCGCGACTAATCCGATTCCGTACCATGCCCGTGCCTGGTCCGGATATTTCGTCAGCACTTTTTGAAAAGCCGCCTCTGCCGCGCGCGGATTTTTCTCCGCGATCCGCCGCTCGCCCTCCGTCAGCGCCGTGAGGACTTCGGCATCGTTCGGCACCGTCGTTGGTACCATCTTCTTCTCGCGCGCGATCTTTTCAGCCGTTGTCTCATCTTCTACAGTCGCTGTCTCGGCGGGCGCAAATTTCACCGCCGTCAGCCGCTTGGCCTCGGCTCCCACATCGATGGCTCTCACCAAATCCGGAAAAAAAAGTTTCATCGAGGGTTCGGAGTTTTCGAATTTGGGCAGCGCAGCCGCTTGGCCTCGGCTCCCACATCGATGGCTCTCACCAAATCCGGGAAAAATAGTTTCATCGAAGGTTCGGAGTTTTCGAATTTGGGCAGCGCCGCGAAGAGCGGTTTCACCAGAACGTAACCTTCTTCATCATCACGGCTCAACGCCGCCTCTCGCTCGCCGGGAGATATGCGCTTGAGTTTCAGCTCCACCGCGCGCACCGTGCATTCCGCAAAGTACGACGCGTAGTCGTCCTTTAACTCCGGCGCAAGGCGGGGAGCCGTGGCTGCCTTCTCAAATATCGGGCGTTTCACCGCCGTAACGTGAGGATACATCAGCGGCAGCGGGTCCAGCAGGAAGTGCAGAAACGCGTGACGCACTATGTCAGTCGGAATCTCTTCTCCTCCGCTCAACACCAGCGCATAGTGATTCCCAAAATTTCGTACGTTGGTGATGCGCCCCACCAGCGGTTCGACGACGATTAAAAATGTCCGCGGCCCGGACTGCTCGAGGATTTCGCGCAAATACGCCGTGGCAACGAACACCACCTGCGAGACCGGATCATGCAGCCGCTCAACTTCGCGCTCATAAATCGGCTGCACTTGCCGCCACATTTGCCCAATTTTCTGTTCCTGATAATAGTTCGAAAGAATTTCGCTGAAGCCCTCAAGCGCTATTACTTCGGGCGGCAGTTCATCCCGCCGCAAGACCGCTTGGAACCCGGGCGCAGGCCCGGACACCAGGCCAAACCACAGATAGCGCGAAAGCGTCGCTCCGGGATCGCGTAGCTCGTGCTGCCGGTAAAACTCCCGCATCGCCTCGACCGCTGGGCCCTGCTGGTGTCGCAAGCGCTCGCGCATCTGCGCACGGAACGCTGTCCAATGGTCAGCGCTCACGTTCGATTCAAAACCCGCGGCCAGCAGCGCGCACATGGTCGTAAACATCGCCTCGCTGCCATCCACACTGACAGTACTCTGTGGCGCGGTTCTCGTTCGCGGCTGCGGCACTTGCACCGGGGGAGCGGTTTGCGTTTGCACCTGCCCGGGCACTGGCGCCTGTGCTTGTCCGGCGGCCGGGAGCGCCATCACCGCGCACAGTCCAATCATCGCCAACTGTTGCTGAAGTTTTTTCATGCCTTTTGCCGCAGTCCTCACTCGATCCAGCTGCTGTTTTTGTCTCCGCCTGTCGCGGTTCCACGCACGGAAGGGCATATCTGGGAGCGGTCCATGTCCTGTCACTTTGCTACGGCATCTTGCCAATCTACAAGCCCGCATACACTCAGTCAAGGAATCCCGCTACTTCATTTACGAATTTACGAGCGCCCCGCAGCCTCCACGTCCGTGCACTATCATTGTCCTTCATTCTGAAATGCGCTGACGATATGGACAACGCTTGCCCTGTGCCGGGGCATCTGCTTAGAGTGGAGATGCTGCCTGGCCTTGCGCGGGATGGCCGCTCCTATGATTCGACCTCTCATGAGAATTCTGCCATTCATTCTGGGATGTTTGCTCGCCGCAATAGCTTTACCAAGTCCTCTCCATGCGCAACTCGTCCGCGAAAATGCCGCGTCGCCGCCCCCGCAAGTTTCCGCCAAGCAAGACGCGCAAAACGCCGCGTCCACGCAAACCCCTCAGGGCAAAAAGCGCCTTTCCCAGGAAGTCCAACTGACCGGCCAAGAATCCTGGATTGATACCGGCATCGACGTTCAAGCCGGCGAACACGCGCTCGTGACCGCCAGCGGCAAGCTCCGTTACGCTGACGCCAAAGACGACAATGGGCCGGACGGCCTGCCGCGCGGCTTCAAAGACCTTCTCCGCGTTCTGCCTTACAACGAAGGCGGGCGTGGTGCCCTCATCGGCCTCATCGGCGATAAAGACGTCGCTAGACCGTTCATCATTGGCGCTCGTCGCGACGTAGTTGCGCCCGTCTCGGGCCGGCTTTCTGTCGGCATCAATCAGACCACCGACGACACTGGGGACGGCACCTACGTCGTGCACGTCGAGGTGTATGTCCCCGAAGGTGCCGCCCGCGTGGTCGCCAAGCAAGTCAGTTCGCTTCCCGGCATTGACAACCATCTGTTCTCAAACATCCCCCGCCGCGTTGGCGATAAAGAAGGCAACGCCGGCGACATGGTCAATTTCCTGATACTCGGTTCTGAGGACGCCATGCAGCGCGTTTTCACCAACGCCGGCTGGGTGAAAGTTGACGCCGACGTCAAAGCCACCGTTCTGCACGGCCTCATCGAGAGCCTATCCAAGGAATCCTATCTCACTATGCCCATGAGCCAGCTCTATCTCTTTGGTCGCCCGCAGGATTACGGCTGGGCCCACGCTGAGCCCATCAGCGTGGTCCGATCGCGCAACCATCTCCGCATTTGGAAAGCGCCCTTCCAGGTTAACGGCGAAACGCTTTGGGTCGGCGCCGCTACTCACGACATCGGATTCGAACGCGACCAGCGCAACAACGGCGTCACTCACAAGATTGATCCCGACATCGACCTGGAACGCGACTATGTCGAGAAAACTCTCTCTTCCACCGGCCTCGTCACAGAAATCACGCATTTCCTCCCCGACAAACCGATGAAAGAAGCCAAGACCGCCACCGGCGGCACTTTCCATTCCAACGGCCAGGTCCTCATTCTCAAACTCGACGAGTCCGCTCCTAATCCCTGATTGAAGAATCGTTTACTTTGCCGATCCTCTGGCGCTGGCAGCCGCAACATCAGCCTTCAACCCGAGCGCCTTCAAATATCCCTCATTCACGCGGCACTTTTGCAGCCGCACACTGTCCAGCAACTCATCGAAAACACGTGTGATCGTCTCCTGTTCCGGTCGCGCCTTCAGCCGTTCTTCCGCGTGCCCCGTGCCCCGCGGCAGCTTTGCAAACTCCACGATCTTTTCCCAATCGGCGGGCGGCATAATGCTTACGACCGACGACGGCTTTCCCATCTTCTTGTACGGCCAGAAAGCCCATCCGATATTGTTTTTCTCTAGCGCTTTCACGAATTGCGCGATCCACTCATCGGTATTCTCCCCGGACTCGCCCATCCAAATCGGCACATCGTAGCGTTCTCGAAAATCAATGTATTGCCGCAGCACGCTTTCATCCGGCGCCGTCCAATATTTATGGAGCGTGTAGGCCGTGTTCGCATCGAAAGGTTTGCCGAACACCGAAAAATTCCCATCCCACTGCGCTCCGCCGAGAAAAAGAATATGGTGGCCATCGACCTTTCGTATCTCGCCCGTCAACTTCTTGTAGAGCGGTTCAAGCGAGGAATTCAGCGTTGCCAGCTTGGGAAAATGCGGGATCGGCTCATTCAGCAGGTCATAACCAAGCACCGCTGGCTCATCGCGATAGTGTGCCGCCAGCCGCCGCCAGATGGCCACAAGGTGCTCTTGCTCCTGTTTACTCTGGTAGAGCCAGGGATATCCCGCGCTGTCATCGATGTTCGTGCCCGTCTGTCCGCCCGGCGCGGCATGTAGATCAAGGATCACATAAAGTTTTTCGGCCCGGCTCCAGCCAATCAACCGGTCCAGCAGTTTGAAACCTTCCGCGTCGTCGCTTTCAAACAAGCTGTAGTGCAGCGGCACTCGAATGGCGTTGAACCCCGCCCGGTGCAGCAGCGCAATGTCCTCTCGCGCGACGTAGTTCTCGCGCCACTTCTGCCAGAATGCCGCCGACCCCTCTGGCCCAAGCAGCTCCAATACCTGCTCCCGAATCTCGCTTGGAGATTGCGGCCCGCCCTCGAACAGCCACATATAACCCTCGGGCACCAGCCAATTGCCCAGATTTGTCGCCCGCACAAGCAGCGGCTTGCTTGTCCTGATCCCCGAAGGGCCACCCCCATCCACAATCTGCTTGTGCTCGGTATGCGCAAACTGCGCGCCCCCTTGCGAAGACCACGCCAGAAGAAGTACCAGCAGCACTAGAAGTCTGAACTTGAACATGACCTTCTCCTCCGCTACGCCTTCCTCGGCTCCGAACAAATCCATCAGCCGCACCCCAGGTTCGACGGACTGGCAGGCCGCTAACGGTCCGATTTGGCGCGTTTTATCTGGGCTTAACCGAATACCGGCTGTTAGCAGTATTGATTTGGGGGGCGCCATACCCAACGCTGTAGACGAAACTGCCCTACTTGATCTGCTGGTCTTCAGACAATGCCTGGTTAATGCTCTTTAATGTCTGGAATCCGTCTTTGACCACCGTCGTTTTGATATTGTCCCTTGTCACGGCCACGGGTTTCAGCGATATGGCAGGCACCTTTATCTTGCCATTGCTCACTGTCCCATCTGCCTGCGTCTTTTCGCCCTTCGCTAGGCGAACCGCTTCCTCTGCGGCTCTTTCCGCCTCATTTATGACGGACTTGTAAACAGTCATTGTCTGCGTGCCCTGCGCTATGGATATAACCGCGGCCAAATCCGCATCCTGTCCGGAAACCGCCACTTTGCCGGCGAGATTATGTTCACGGAGGGCCTGAATCGCACCGCCGGCCAATCCGTCATTGGAAGCGACAACAGCAGCGATCTTGCCCTGAGCGGAATCAATGGCCTTCAGCATAAAAAGGTACGCCTCGGAAGGTAGCCAGTCTTTGGTATACCCATCAGCGACTACCTTGATGTCGCCGCGATCGATATAGGGCTGCAGAACGCTCATCTGTGCGTCATGCAGAGTTTTCGCATCCTCGGCACTGGGAGAACCCGCGATCAGCACATAATTCCCTTTGGGCGCTTGCTCTACCAGATATTCCGCTTGCATCCTGCCGATCTCCAGCCGGTCAAAACTCACGTAGAGATCGACACTGCTGTTCGGCACTAGGCGATCGTAACTGATGACCTTAACATTGGCCGACTTCGCGGCGTCCACCATCCGGTTGGCCATTGTGGGATCGTGGGGGAGTAAAACCAGCACTTTGATTCCTGCCTTGAGCATATCCTTCACTTGCTGGAACTGACGCTCATCGTCTCCGCCCGCGTCGCTGGAGATTACCTCCGCTCCTAACTGCTTAGCCCGTCCCTCAAAGGAATTCAGGTCCGTCTGCCAACGCTCTCCCTTCATCGCTTCCAAGGAAAAACCTATTTTTAGTTTGTTCCCGTCTTGCGCATGCACGAATTGCCGGTTAACCAGCACAAGCACGATAACGAATAGGGCGGACAGAACCGTCAGCCTGCGTCGCGCTTTTGTCAAGATTGTCCTCCTTCATATTCATGCCGGCCATGGCAGAGCCTGCTGAAATTAACCAGGTTGTATTTGTGACGAGAACAATGGCGCCGCTATCAAGACGCCGCGTCCGGCTGTTTTGTCTTAGTCAGTATCCTTTCGTCTCGGCTTCTAAGCAACTGTTCGGCGCAAATCAGTCAATGG
>Ga0209648_10001397_pt1 | contig 19472 bp, 22 predicted proteins | sample GraSoi2013_115cm_FD_185830 | JGI IMG/M metagenome (GOLD analysis project Ga0209648, IMG submission 185830) | Grasslands soil microbial communities from the Angelo Coastal Reserve, California, USA - Sample 9_17_2013_115cm (SPAdes) (version 2) | ecosystem: Environmental > Terrestrial > Soil >...
CAAAAGCCGTTCGAAGCGACTCGATCAGCATCCCGACACCGGGCGAACTTTTCGCGGCGCTTGGAAAGACGGGGAAAACGAACTGGTCGGGGCAATATCGCGATCTGCGCCCGATTTTGGTATGTCACCGGTATTGGCCCGCGATATTGCCCCGACCAGTTCGTTTTCCCCGTCTTTCCAAGCGCCGCGAAAAGTTCGCCCGGTGTCGGGATGCTGATCGAGTCGCTTCGAACGGCTTTTGCCAGTTGATCCGCCGTGAGATGACCGGATTCCTCAGCGCTCACGGCTAGCAAAACGCCGGTGAAAAATGCAAGCATTCCCAGTTTGGCCAAACGAATCATTCGCTGAGATTATGCGTGCCTCAGCCAAATTGCCAATCGGAATCTCGGGCCGCGATGGTGTTCAGTCTTAGGGACAACTCTATATCACATATGTGAGACGAATGCGGCTTGCGTGGTTTGAATGGCTTTACTTATGCTCGGATTCGTGAATGCAAAGACAGAAGAATTCCTAAATCTCTTGCTGTGGTCTGCAGAGCAACTGATGTGCCCGACCTTCCGCAATTTAACCGATTCCTATGAAGCCTGGGCCTATCTACATGGGCTGCTCAAGCAAATACATCGGTTGGAACGAAAGCATTGGATCGAGAGGAGGAGGAACGCGCCGAGTGATCGGCTCTATCGATTGACGGCACAGGGGCGCTTGTTTGTCCTGTGAGGGCGTGATCCAGAGCTGCGTTGGGAACGGCATTGGGACGGACAATGGCGGATCGTGCTATTTGACGTGCCTCTGCAAAAAAATACGCAACGGCGGCGATTGTGGCGTTATCTGCGTGCCAAAGGGTTCGGGTACCTCCAGAACAGCGTGTGGGTTACGCCGGACCCACTGCAGGACGAAGGCCAGATTCTACGTGGCGGAAAAATCAACGTCGAATCGCTGATTCTGCTGGAGGGTCGACCTTGTGCAGGCGAATCGGATGATGAAATAGTTGGGGGTGCGTGGGACTTTGAGCGAATCAACCAGCGATATGCTCAGCATCTCAAGGTGCTCAAGCAGCGGCCAACTGGCGCCTTGCGAAGCGAGACTGCGGCGAAGGCATTGCAACGCTGGGCAGCGGCAGAGCGCGAGACATGGCTAAGTGCGATCAATAAGGATCCTTTGCTGCCTCAGCGAATTCTGCCAAGTGACTATCTGGGCCAACGCGCGTGGGAACGCCGAAAGAAAGTGCTCCAGGATGCTGGCAAGCAACTGCGTACGTTTGAAGCAGACATCCCATAGAAACTTGTCTTTGAATACATGGTGTAGTCAGAATATTTGCAGGTGATCGGACAGTGTCTTATCACATATGTGATCGATCGTTGTCTAGCACGATGAAACTTGGGTTTGCCTGATTCTGCGAAAGCTGTTCTAATCCGCCCAGGATCGTATGGCACGCACCAGCATTAGCCAAATCCATGCGCGGGAGATTCTGGATTCGCGTGGCAATCCGACAGTTGAAGTCGATGTGCGCCTTGAAGGCGAGACACTGGGGCGAGCGTCCGTCCCAAGCGGGGCGAGCACGGGCGAACACGAAGCATGGGAATTGCGTGATGGGGATAAGAGCCGCTTCGGCAGCAAGGGCGTGAGGAAAGCTGTTACCAATGTTAACGACAAAATTGCGCCCGTTTTGAAAGGCTGGGACGCGCGCGAGCAGGCGAAGATTGATAATAAGCTTATCGAGCTTGATGGCACGCCGAACAAAAAGAACCTCGGCGCAAACGCGTTGCTCGGGGTTTCACTGGCGGTCGCCCATGCCGCCGCGGCAGAGGAAAATCTGCCTTACCTCTGTTTCGATATCTCGGCGGACCCGATGCGCGAGTGCTTCCAGTGCCAATGATGAACATCCTGAATGGCGGCGCCCACTCGGATGCGCCGATCGATTTTCAGGAATTCATGATCGTGCCGCGCGGCGCGCCGAGCTTTTCAGAAGCGCTGCGTTATGGCGCGGAAGTTTTTCACGCACTCAAGTCTGTCCTCAAAGAGCGGCATCTTTCCACGGCGATTGGCGACGAAGGTGGATTTGCGCCGCAGCTCGATTCCGCCGAGGACGCGCTCGAGTCGATTTCGACAGCGGTGAGCAAGGCCGGTTACAAGCTGGGTGAACAAATTTTTATCGCGCTCGACCCCGCCGCATCGGAATTCTACGACAGCAGAAATAATCTTTATGTTTTCAAGAAATCGGACGGTTCAAAGAGAACAGCGGAAGAGTTGATCAATTATTACGCCGATCTTTGTGCGCGCTTTCCGATTATTTCGATCGAAGATGGGTGCGCCGAAAACGACTGGGACGGCTGGAAGAAACTGACAGAAAGACTAGGCAACAAGATTCAACTGGTAGGTGACGATCTCTTTGTCACGAACGTCGAATTTCTCCGTCGCGGAATTGCCGAACACGTTGCGAATTCCATTTTGATCAAGGTAAATCAGATCGGCACGCTGACGGAAACGCTGGCGACGGTTGATCTGGCGAAGACCAATGGTTACGCGACGATAATCAGTCATCGGTCTGGTGAGACGGAAGACACAAGCATCGCCGACATCGCGGTGGGCACCAATGCGGGTCAAATCAAGACTGGCTCGGTTTCCCGGAGCGACCGGGTCGCGAAATACAATCAGCTGTTGCGAATCGAAGAAGAACTTGGTGACAAAGCTGTATACGCCGCTACACTCCGCTGAGTGCATCACCCTTACGGCGATTTCCGCGCGCGTCGCGAAGCTACCGTCTGGCAGCGGCTGAACCGGATTCTTCTCGTTCTGCTCGTGATTGCCGTCTGGCTTGTGATCGTAAGCTTGTTTGTGCCGCCCTACAAAAAATTGATGCGAAGCCGCGCGGAGGTCGACAACCTGCAGCAACAGGTCAACGATCAACAAAGTTTGCTTGCTCGTCAGACGCGCGAGGTCAATTTGCTCAAGACGGACTTGACGTATCTGGAAACGATCGCGCGTGATCGCCTAGATTTGATGAAGGAAGGCGAAACAATTTTTCGCCTCGAAACGGCGCGCGCCAAAGCGAAGCCGGCCGACACCGCGCGCAAATAGCGCATTCATCTTCTGGGGAGCAAAGGCTGCCAGCCTGTTGTCGTCGGCAGCTTGCCGACGACTTCCACGTCTTGCTAAGAATTCGCCCGTCGGGAACGTTCGAGGAGCTTTTCGGCAGGCTGCCGAAAAGGACAGGCTGCCACCTGTGCTCCCCAGATCCGACGACGCTCATCCTCCTGGAACTTTTGCGATTTGCGGTTACTTAAATTATCTTCTTTTATGCCAACGGAAATGTCCATTCCAGATGCTGAGGATCTGAAATCGCGTGTCCGCGAGTTGCGGAGGTTTCTTTGACGTCGAAAACCTCCAGAAAAATTTAGCCGCAATCGAAGGGCGGATGGCTGCGCCTGATTTCTGGTCTAATCGAGAGCGCGCTCAGGCCGATGTCGAGGAAGTTTCGCGATTACGCTCGCTGATTAATCCGTTTCAAGAGCTGGAACGCGAGATCGAAGATTTTAGCGCGTTGCAACAACTGGCTGCGGAAGAAAGCGAGCCGGGGAACCGCGCGCAAGCCGAGAAAGAAGTAGCGATTGAACACGAACGCCTGGTTCACAAGTTGGAAGAATTCGAGCTGCGCCAGTTCTTGTCCGGCGAGAACGATCGCGCCAATGCGTTTCTCACGATTCATTCAGGTGCGGGCGGCACTGAGTCGTGCGATTGGGCCGACATGCTATTACGGATGTACCAGCGCTGGATTGAGCGCGGCGGTTTCAAATCGCAGACAGTGGACATTCAACAGGGCGAAGAAGTAGGCATTAAATCGGTGACCCTGCTCGTGAGTGGCGAGTATGCCTATGGACATCTGCAGACGGAGCGCGGCGTGCACCGCCTTGTGCGTATTTCGCCATTCGATGCAAACAAGCGGCGGCACACTTCGTTCGCGAGCGTTGATGTTGTTCCCGAAATTGCCGATACTGCTCCGGTCGAAATCAATCCCGCCGATCTGGAGATCGGCACATTTCGCAGCGGCGGCAAAGGCGGCCAGAACGTCAACAAGGTGGAAACCGCCGTGCGGATTCTGCACCAGCCTACCGGAATCGTGGTCGCGTGCCAGGCCGAGCGCAGCCAGGGACGCAATCGCGAACTCGCGATGAAAATGTTGAAAGCGAAGCTTTACCAGCTCGAAGAAGACAAGAAACGCGCTGAGATGGAACGACAATACGGCGAAAAAGGTGAGATCGCGTGGGGAAATCAAATTCGCTCCTACGTTTTTCAGCCCTATCAAATGGTGAAAGATCACCGCACCGGTGCGGAAACCAGCAATGTGCAGGAAGTCATGGACGGCAATATCGACATGTTCATCCAGGCGAAATTGCGCGGCGAGAAAGCTGAAAAAGGTGAGGGGAACGAACTGTAGCGGCGCTCGCCGTGGCTAGCGTGTGGTTCGGCGTTTGAGACAAACGCCGCTACAATCACGCGCGCACCAGCCGCAATCGAAAGCGCGCGTCAAATTCTCCACCGTTCTGAGCGCGGCAACACGCAAGGCACGCGACCGCGCGTTTTATTCGACGTGTACGAGGGAAATCGCGCCGACAATTTGGGCACTTGTAGAGATAGCGCCGCGCGCGTTCGTTAACCGGGAAAGGCAAATTGTGACATCGCTTCTCATCGTTTATTCCCAGATCGCGGCACGCAGTGCGCCACTCGTCTCCATGCGCTCGAATTCGGCGACGACCAGCGCGAAATTGAGCGAGAATATGCGCCAATTCGTGGCGCAGTGTGCGATCGATTTCGGTCGGATGTTCGAACAGCCGTGGGTTTAGCGAGATTAATTTCTGGCGATAATCAGCGCGACCAGCAGTTGTTTCGAGACGTGAATTCCACTCGACGCGAAGTTCTGTCGCGACTCGCGTTGCGCCGAGAGCGCGTAACAGATGGCGCGCGATTTGTTCGAGTTCGACATCGCGTCCTCGGAACTGTAGGGCAACCGTTCCGGTTGCCGTCTGGGCATTCCGCAGGCGGAGCGCCTGCGCTACAACTCCGTCTTCTCCTGTGCCGACATGTGTTGCGAGTTGTTCGAACCCAAATTCGAGCTGCCTAAGCAACGGCATAGGCGCTCGTTCGCGTGTGCAAGCGATCTACAATTTTTCCCACAGCGTCTCCGGCGGCCTTGATTTCGTCCGGCGTTGTCCACTTACCGAGTGAGAATCGAACCGCCGAGCGCGCGCGCTCGATCGGCAGACCCATCGCGAGCAAAACATGCGAGGCAACGACCGATCCCACCATGCATGCTGATCCGCTGGAGGCACAAACGCCTTCCAAATCGAGCGCGATGAGCAGCATCTCGGAATCGAGTCCGAGCAGGCTCACGTCCAATGTGTTTGCCAGCCGCGGCGCGTTTTGGCCGTTCTGTTTTGCGTCTGGAACGTTTTGGGAAATTCGCGTCCAGAGGTCATCGCGCAATTCTGCTTGGCGCTCCTGTTCATTTTCGCGATCACGTAATGTCCATTCGGCTGCCGCTGCCATCGCCGCAATTGCCGCAACATTTTCTGTCCCGGGGCGTCGCTCGTTTTCGTGCGCGCCGCCGAACATGATCGGCTGAATGGACAGGCCGCTGCGGAGATAGAGAAAACCAACGCCTTTTGCTCCATAAAATTTGTGTGCCGCGAAACTCGCGGCATCGACCAGCGAAAGATCGACGTCCATTTTGCCGAACGCCTGCACCACGTCGCTGTGCAGGAGGACGCCGTGCTCTCGACAGATCTGCGAGATTTCACCCATCGGCTGGATCACGCCCGTCTCGTTATTTGCCGCCATAATCGACACCAGCCGCGTCTCGGGTCGGATCGCAGCGGCGAGCTGATCAAGGTCGACAATTCCGTCGCGCGCGACATTGAGCCATGTCACTTCGATACTTTCATGCTTTTCCAAATGCTCGACGGCATTGAGCACTGCGTGATGTTCGGTTTTGGCTGAAATGATATGACCAGCATGTGGCGATCGAATCCGCGCCAGACCGAGCACAACCAGATTACACGACTCAGTTCCACCACTTGTGAAAATGAGCTCGTGCGGTTTGACCCGAAGAAGTTCAGCGAGTTTGTCGCGCGCATTGTCAATCGCCGCCCGAGCCTCACGACCTGCCGCGTGCACGCTTGAAGGATTGCCATAGTACCGACCGAGATACGGCAGCATGGCCTCCCGTGCTGCATCGCATAGCGGTGTGGTTGCGTTGTAATCGAGGTAAATCATCTAAATATTTCTCTTAATCTGGCTTGTGCTTACGGGCGCGCCCGGCGGTCGCGCCCTACCTGTAGCCGCGTCTCTGTGAGACGCGTGACGCTCGCTTTCCAAACGCGTAAGCGTCGCGCTTCGCACAGCGAAGCGGCTGCAGGATTGCGCGCTTTCATTCACGAAATTCATCACGGGTCGTCGCCGGTCGCTTCTTTCGCTTTGGCACGATGCGCAGTTGTTTCTCCTCGTAATATACCAGCGAATCGGGCGGGACGCTTTGAACAAGAAAAACGTTGCCTCCAATCGTCGATCTTGCGCCAATAACGGTTTCGCCGCCCAGAATCGTTGACCCGGGGTAAATCGTCACGTCGTCTTCGACAGTCGGATGACGTTTTCCACCTTTTATTATTTTGCCGTGCTCGTCTTTTTGAAAGCTGCGCGCACCGAGCGTGACTGCGTGATAAAGCTTAACGCGCGCGCCGATCTCCGTCGTCTCGCCGATTACCACGCCGGTGCCGTGGTCGATAAAAAAATGAGACCCAATCTGCGCGCCCGGGTGAATGTCGATGCCGGTGCGGCTGTGGGCCCACTCGGTCATGATGCGCGGGATCAATGGCACCTTGTTGTAAAGCAGGTGCGCCATTCGATAAATCGCGATCGCTTCCAAGGCCGGATAGGCCAGAATGATTTCTTCATAGCTTCCCGCAGCTGGATCGCCTTCGTAGGCAGCATCGACATCCGTCCAAAGAAGACGCCGCACTAAGGGTAACTCCTTCAAAAACACGCTTAAGACTTCCTCAGCCTTCGCTTCTGCTCCTTCGTCCGGCGGGATCTTACCGAGGCTTCTGCAGATTTCTGTTTTCAGTCGTGCATGCAGATTTCTGATGCGAGTGCGCGTGGTATCTACCAGATCTCCAGAGCTCAAGAGCGCTTCGCTCCGAAAACCAGGAAACATTAAGCTCATCAGCTCGGCGCAAGCCGCTTCTATAGCGAGACGGGAGGGCAAAGTGGCGGCTGCGGCGAGATAATTTATGCCGCCGGTTTCGCCATATGTCTGAAGCAATTCCTCAACCGCATCGCGGTTTGTCGAATCCATCACGAAATATGCGCCCGGTTCTTGATGAACGAAAGGGGAACTGTGGTATGAGAGAAGCCGTTGAAACGGCTTCCCTGCTTGCGGAATGCGATGATCACCGGCCTTAAAGCCGGTGTTAATGAGAAGCTTCACCTTGGAAGCGGCGGCGAGCGGTTGTCGGCCGTGGAGAAGGATTAACCGCCTCCCCATGCATCAACGCGACGCTTGGGAGGACACGCTAAAGATCATGCAACCGGTATACGCACTTCGATCGCCCGCTTTGATTAACACCGGCTTTTAAAGCCGGTGACATGCAGTGAGCGATAGACATTAGTCGTTTTAACGGCTTACGATCAGATCGCCATGTCTGTGCATTCTTACTCTCGCGGCTGGATTCGCCTGATCTGGGAACTTTGAATCGCGAGAAGGTGCTAAGAGGAAGCGCAGTAGCCCGTGTATCTCGCTACCTCGCGGAGTACGCTGAAAAAGAAGGCATCTACATGAAGATCAATTACGTGAATGCCGATCACGTGCCTGCGCTGATTGATCTTCCAACCGCGTTCTCAGTAGAAAAGGTGATGCAACTGCTAAAGGGAGCCTCTTCTCATTGGATCAATTCGAATGATGTAGTGACGGGAAAATTCGCTTGGGGCAGAGGCTATGGTGCGTTCTCGGTTTCCCAATCAAATGTGAATCGGGTGGCGCGATATATCGCAGATCAACAAGAACATCATCGCGTGCGTACGTTCGCCGAAGAACTGAGACAGTTTATTGATCGTCACAGACTACCTTGGAAGAATGAGGGAAGCCGTTAAAACGGCTTATGTCCATCTCCGACTCGTAATCACCGGCTTAAGAGCCGGTGTTAAGAAAGGCACGTCCGACTGGGTCTACGCTCCGCGCGAGCTCAGCCATTGCAGGGCAAAGCGCGCGACTTCGCGCGAATTTTTTAAATCCAGTTTATCTTTGATGTGCGCCCGATGGGTTTCCACTGTCTTGGGGCTGAGATGCAACAGCTTCGCAATCTGACGCACTTCGTTTCCCTTGCCAATCAGCTCCAGGATTTCAAGTTCGCGATCGCTGAGTCTCTCGACCGCGTCGGTCTCGCCTTCAGCCTGGCGATGCGCAAACTTTGTGATCACCTGCGCCGCCATCGCTGGGCTGAGATACGGGCGTCCATTAAAAACTTCGCGGATCGCCTGGATCACGTTGGCCATCGCCTCGTGTTTCATGACGTAGCCCTCCGCTCCGGCACGTAGCGCGCGCAATGCATAAAGCGATTCGTCATGCATCGAGAGCACCAGAATCGGCAGGCTCGGAAATTCTGCGCGGATATTTTTGATCAGCTCAATGCCATTGGCGCCGGGCAAACTGAGATCGACAATCGCCATGTCGGGATTCAGTTTCCGAATTACCTCCATCGCTTCCGCCGCGTTGCCCGCTTCACCGCAGACCGCGAATTCCGGGTCGGAATGAATCAATTCCTGGAGGCCCTTCCGAAATAGCGGATGATCATCGACGATCAGAAGGCGTTTTGTTTCCGGTAAATCGCGTCGCGGGTTCTGGTTGACCGATCTGACGTGTTTCATTTCCGCCCGTGGCAGTGTTGGTTCGACCGGGAGCTCGCTCACGGCAGCCTTCTTAGCCTCTTTCATTGCCTTCCTTTTAAGATTTCGCGGCTCGACGGATTGTCCGATGTAGAAAAGTTTAGTTTAACGCAGCTAATGCTTTCGAGATTTTTGCAGGGAACGACCGTATCTTAGCGTTTTTCCTCTCCTTTGATTGGAGCGCGTTGTCCGGCAAATAACAGGACACGCGTGTACCCCCTTCTTTTGGAGAATCAATCTCCAAACGTGCACCGATCAATCGAGCGCGGTAACCCATGATGTGAGCCCCCAGACCGCGCTTAGTTTTCGGCTCACTCGCAAATCCAATGCCGTCATCGATTACGCGCAAAACCATCTCATTTTCCACCCTCTCCATTCTGATCACAATTTCTCGCGCTTGAGAATGTTTGTTGGCGTTAATGACTGCTTCACGAGCAATGCGGTAGAGCTCACCTGCGACGATGTCATTCTCAATATGCAACGACGGTTTAAATTCCAGACGGCAGGGTATCCTCCAGATTTCCCTGTCAACCAAATCTCGCAATGCATCGACCAGTCCGGCGGCATCGACATCGATACGATGCAACGCGCGGGAAAGGTTGCGCGTGTCCGTTGCAGCATCGTTTACGAGTTCGGCGATTTTTTCGATATCCTTTACCTCGATGACGCGATGGTTTTTCAATCGCAACGCGACCGAGCGCGCCATGAATGCGACCGCGGTTAGATGCTGGCAAAGCCCATCGTGTAACTCCTGGCCCAGCCGCTGTTGCTCCCGATCGCTGATTTCAAGAAGTTGGCCCTCGAGTCCCTTGCGCCAGCTGATCTCATTCTCCAGTTGCCTATTTGCAGCGGATAATTCCGCTGTTCGTTCCCGCACGCGATGCTCAAGCGTTTCGTTCAAGTTCGCGAGCTGGGTGACGAGATTCCGCACCTGATATTGCCGCCGGCGAGAACGTAACGCAACCTGCACCGAGCGCAGCAGCGTCAGAGTGCTGATGGGCCGCTCCAGCAAAGTCACAGTTCCGGCAGCGGTAGCCGCCAAATTCAGTAATCCCGCCCGGCGCGATTCGCCGCCGCTCGTTAGAATGATAAGCGGTAATTCGGACCAGGGCGGCTGTGCTTTGAGGACGTCCAAAAGAAGCGAACCTTGCGCTGATTCCAGTGCTTCCTCGGTAAGCAGTAGCGTGCCTGCGTTATTCGTGATTTGTCGGGAAAATTCATCTAACTTATGGCAAATTTGTGTTTCAAAACCTTTGGCGTCTAGCAAAGCCGCCATGGTTTCGGCGTCCTGGCCGACAGGCGCAATGATGAACACGCACTCGCCTTTATGCCTTCGCGACATGCGTGCGTGTTTGTCGCGAGTGGCATCATTATCAACGGATCGGCGCATGGGAATTGAAATTGCTCCGCGGCTGCATCGTTGCCTTCAGCCATCTTTCATAATTTCCTTTTCACTGCCACCGAAGATAGGCACGCCCGTCAGCACGCCTTGAAACTGTTTTAACGGCTTGCCGATAACGATGCCTTTGTCCGGCATCAATTTGAATTCGCGGATGGTTTTCTCGTGGTTTCCACTGCGCTTCTTAATCACCGCAATAGCTTCTTTCACTTCGCCAAAAGCCTCGAAATATCGCAGGCCTACCACGGTGTCCGAAAGGTAGCTAAGGTCCACGGGCGCTTCGGAGCCGACAGCCAATCCATGCTGGGGTAAAATGAGGATCGTGATGACACCCTGCTGGTCGAGATAAGAGCATAGTTCGTGCAGTTGGTTGTTCAGATACTTCTCCCCCGGCATGGCGTTGAGATAACCGTTGAGACTGTCAATCACGACAAGTTTGCAACCCGCCTCCACGCAACGCAAAATACGAACGGCGAATTCGCCGGGAGAAAGTTCGGCGGGATCAACCTGCTGCACCGTAATGGTGCCGTTTTCGATGGCTTTTTCCAACTCGAACCCCAATGCTTTGGCTCGGCTGAGCATCACGCTGCGCGTTTCGTCAAACGCGAATATCACAGAGCGTTCACCTTTATCGGCCAATTGGATAGCGTATTGCAAAGCCAGAGTAGATTTGCCAGTGCCTGCCTGACCGAGTATGAGGGTGGTTGTCCCTCGATCTAGCCCACCGCCGCACAAGGCATCCAGCTCCTTGATGCCGCTGGAAACGGGCCTGTGCCGAAAATGGGCATGATGCTCGGCGGCGACCATGCGCGGAAAAATGCGCAAACCGCCGGTGGCGATGATGTAGTCATGATAGCCTTCCCGGAATTTTACGGCCCGCAATTTCAAAACGCGCAGTCGGCGGCGCGATGTGCCGTAGTCGGGCGAGAGTTGTTCCATCTCGATGACGCCGTGCGTGAGGCTGAGCACGTGCGGGTCGACCGCCGCTCTCTCGTCCATCTTATCGTCAAGCAAAAGAACAGTGCTCTTGAATTTTGCGAACTGCTGTTTGAGAGACATAAGTTGACGCCGGTAGCGTAAAGAGGTTTCGGCCATTAATCGGAATTCGGAAAGCGAATCGAAGGCGACCCGTGCTGGTTGCGTCTTCCGCACTTCCTCGAGCAGTAGCTGGCTGACTTTCGTCAACTCGACTTCGGATGGATGAAACACTGTCGTCTGCGCTTCGGGCCGCAGCAGATTTTCAATGGCGGACAAATCCAACACCGGGATTTTATCGATCGACCAGCCGTGTGATCGTGCCACGTGCAGCAACTCCTGTTTGGTCTCCGAAAGCGTGATGTAAAAGACTTTCTCGCCTCGCCGTAGTCCCTCGAGGAGAAACTGAAGCGCCAGCGTCGTTTTGCCAGACCCCGGGTCCCCTTGAATCAAGCAAAAGCAGCCGCGCGGCAACCCGCCCGCAAGGATATCGTCCAGTCCCTCGACTCCGCTGCGGCAGCGTTCGTCGGCGAGGATCTCGCCTTCAAGCGCTTTCCGACGCTGGGTCTCGTGTTCCAATTTCTTATTTGCGGCATCTGATTCGGCTGTTCGTTTCTTGGCGCGTACCTTCAAGCGCGATTGGGATGAGCGCGAACCTGTCCTGGCGTTGCGGGGAGATTGCATTCGCCTTTTCATTTGTGCCCCTTTAAATTCTCTGCCGCTTCGCCCTTCGACCGATGCGGGGGCTCAGGACTCTCCATATTCTCCCGAGCTCTGGCGCCTTTTCGATGTTCACTGGTTTCACAAACATGATAACGCAACAAAGCCCAATCGCGAATCGCGTCAAAAATTTGACTCAATGATTCGCCCTCATTCCGCAAAATGCGCAGGTGATTTTTCGGCAAAGAAGTCAGGCGGTCTAAGAGCGTGCGGATAGTGCGCTCAAGCGCGCGCTCTGGACCACTATCCGCAAATTAAAACACCCGGTCGTGCCTTCACTAGCAACTGGTCGAGCTAAACGCGACAAGGGCGAAGATAAGTTGACCAAGCGGCTTGAAAAGTCCGTGTCAGGGCTGAACGCGATCTCAAACTCCCGCCGGAAATTCTTGAGCGGATTTAATCCTAGCGACATCGCGCTGCGATGAGTCGCCGCGGCGACCGCCGCGCGCCGCTCGGCTGTCACAAGGAAGCGGTTACCAACCCCTTGCTTCCCTACGCTCGTCAATGAGATCACGCTTAACCTCCCAGTATCTAAGGGCCGAGAGGAGGAGCCTGTCGATTCCTTCAGCCTCGGAAGATCCGTTGTCATCCGACATTTTCGGTCGCCACTGTGCCGAAGGTTTGGTCGACCTGTGCCGTCTGCGTTTCGATTTCGAGGTTCGCCAGCGTCTGCGCCGTCGTGCTGCTCCCATCAATATTCCCCCCTCATCAATCCTTTTCTGTTCGTATGTTCGCATCACGGTGTTGGAGCGGTTACGCCAAATCATTCGGCGGCTCGCGCTCGCATTTTCCATCGGATTAAACTCCAGAATTGCTCAAGCGGTTTCGAAGAATCGTCATGACGGCCACGCGAAACTTGGAACCTGGCCGCGGGATTTTAGATCGAATTTACGGCTGCGCTGGGTACGCCGGGCTTCGGCGTTCGATCGGCGCAGCGCACCGACTTTGCTCCCCGTCTCAACCGCCGGACGCAGGCCAGCCAGGTATTGCACATCGAACGCGCGCAGAGCCGCCACGACAGTAGGCCCGATCCCGACGATGCCCTCTTCCACGCTTGGCCCAAGCACAGCGATCCAAAGTTCGCTACGAAAAAACAATTGAGGCCGCCGCACCGCCGACGGGCTTTCCGGACGAGCCCTGCAATAGAGCTCCATTTGTTCTGTTGCTGCTGCTGCATAATCCGTGACGCGTCCTCTGACCGAAACCCGACCGCTGTTTTTCTTCATTTACGTGTAAAACGCATGCCTCGACGGAATTGGATGTGGCTTTTAGCTGTAGCCGTGATCGGTCAATCCGTTTAGCGCCCCAGGTTGGCAATTATCACGCTGCGTCTTTGGCGCTAAAAACTTGCGCGATGAATCCGTTCGACTCTGTGAGCTGGCGCCATCACGGATTGCCCGATCACCTATGCTACAGCCCAACCGATAAGATTTTCACCGATATTAGAATCCGTCGCGCGCCCGATTGTGCGATCACTCGGAGGGGCGATATACCTTCAAACGTGGCGCTATCTACCCCAATTAGATTGTCGGAGCCAGAGAAACTGGATGTGCTGCGCCGGCTCGATCAGTTTCGCCACTGGGGTTCGCTGGAGGAGAAACGTTACTGTTTGGTTTGCGGCAAAATTATTACTGGCGGGCAGATTCAAGTATCCGGCGGAACACGCGGCAATGGACCGTTACGGCTGAGTTGCCCGACGGAGCGCTGCAACTCAATTCCTATGGATTGGGTGCTGCCTACGGATGAAATCATAGCCATGGTGGAGAGGATGGCAGCCAAAGAACGCAAAGCTGCCGTACCGGTGCCAACGAATCACATCAATGGCGGACTTAAGCGTTCCAACAGAGAGCACAACGGCATCGCATCGCAATTGCGCAAGTTCGCGTTCCATTTCAAGCGCAGTTTTTGAACGCTGTCCCCTCCACCTCCTGCGGGTCTGAGCCCTGCGCCAGGCCCGCAGACTGCGCTGCGCATTACCCTTTTCACCTTTCGCCCTCTCTCGCAAACAGAGAGGCGACGCTGTGCGTGAAGCGATTCGGCTACTACGTTATGAGACGCCCTCTAGGATTTTACCCGATCACACAATCATCCAGCGTCCCGATTGTGTGGTTCGATGCACTGGGCAGACTGCTCTCTACACATGATCGCTTATCTCAAACTCGACGATCGCCTCTCGGTTCTACGTGCTGAAGATCGAGTTAGAAACTGGGCCTCGCTCGATGACGAGCGCCTTTGCATTATTTGCAAAAGAAAATTCAACGGAAGGCAGGTCGAAATCCGCCGCGTGAGCAAGGGCAAATATGAATTGCGCTGTCCGAGCGAAGGCTGCAATTCACGGCCGCATCTTTGGATCTCCTCAGCGACGCCGCTGGTCTCTCACGTAGTAAAATCGAACTGGTGGCGCGCAGCCGGTAAAAAACAGGAACGCCGTGCGCCTGTGCCAGCGCTGCACGCACACGGGTACCGCGTATGATCGATTCCACTCTTGATCAGCCGGGCGTAGCAGCGGTGCCAGACGAGGCGTTGATGAAGGATATTTCGCATCGGCGTCACGATGCCCTCAGAGAGTTGTATGGCCGCCACAGCAAGAGATTGCGAGCGACGATCGATGGTGTTGTTCACGAGGAGGCCGAAGCTGATGATGTTTTACAGGAAATTTTTCTTCAGGTTTGGGAGGAGGCCGGTCGTTACTCACCAAAGGCAGGCAAGCCACTTGGATGGATGGTTACCATCGCTCGCCGTCGTGCGATCGACCGATTGCGCCGGCGCCAGGCTTATTGTCGCGCCAGGGACCGTTATGAAAAACGGGTCATGCAGGATTCACAAACTCCGCGGCGTGATGCTGCTGAAACATTCATTTTGAACGATCTCCGACATTTTTTGAAGAAAAGCATCCGGGCGTTGCCTCAATTTCAACGTGAGGCCGTGGAGTTGGCTTTCTTCAAGGGACTGAGCCACAGAGAAATTGCCGCCGCGACGCGCGCTCCGCTTGGAACAGTGAAGACTCGACTGGAGCTGGGCTTGCAAAAATTGACTCACGCGCTGAAACCGCTGCGGCACAAAGTGTGACGCGGTACGGCGCGAGCGCCGAGGGTGCGCTGTCATTAACATCCGGCTTAGTATTCGGCGCTATCATTATTAACACCCTGCTTCAGCGGGGTGTAAGCTATGTAAATACACATTCCTAACCGCTTCAGCGGTTTTGAAGATCGGCAACAAACCGCTGAAGCGGTTACATCGATTCATTGCCAATACACCTCGCTGAAGCGAGGTGTTACTAAAATGGTTTGCTCGCATGTTCATCCCACGCAGCTAAGCGCCTCCGCTGTCCGCCGGCTGGCAGATCCTGGATGAACTAATCGGTCCTAAGGGGAAGGAGCCGGCGAGGTATTGATGTTTATGTCCGTTTTCTCCTTCGTGGTCGTAGCGGGTGTAGATTGTTGGATTACTGTCGTGTTACTTTCTTTCTTCTCTGCAGGCGGATTAGTCACAGTCGTTTCCTTTTGCTCACAAGCCGCTAACAGCGCGGTCCCAGCGAGCAGACAAATGTATTTTTTCATATCCCTAATTCGTATGTCAGCGCGAAGTTTGGCCGCCTTTCCTGGCGTAATATTCTTTCAATTCGCCACTTAGGCGTAGCGATGTAAGCGGCATTAACGTGCTCCTTTTCGAATGCCTCTTCCAAGTCGTCGTAAGTGTAGGCGTTTACGCCGTATCGCTCGCTCAGTACGTAGTTTTTTTCAGGATTTCCGGTGACGAGCGCTGCCAGTTGGGAATTCTCCGCGTGCTTAAACGCAGGCAACACGGCTGTTTGCGCGATGTGGCCCAGCCCAACAACAGCATAGCGAATTTTTCTGTTCATTGCGTTCCTTTATTTTGTTGTACAAAGGAGTTTCGCGCTGGAATCATCGCGCGCGTGCATCGGCTTTATCCGCGCGAGGCATCTGATTCCAGTTCCGCGTGCGAAGTGTTTATCGCTATGAACAAACTACAATTCAAAGGCGGATGGAATGAAGTGAAAGGCAAACTGAAACAAAAGTACGGCCAATTGACCGACGACGACCTCACGTTTGCCGAAGGAAAGGATGAGGAACTTCTGGGCCGGCTCCAACAGAGACTCGGCAAATCAAAAGAAGAGCTCCGAAAGGAAATTGAGAACCTGTAAGCGTTCAGGGGCGAACATGCATTTAATGAACAGAATCCCGCAAGACCATTAACCGAAATAAAATAAACTTATGCTGTGGACTATATTTGTGATTCTTATCATTCTCTGGCTTCTGGGTTTTCTCGGCCACGTTGGCGGCGGATTGATCCATCTACTTCTCGTAATTGCAGTCATCGTTCTGGTCATCAATCTGATTCAAGGGAGAAGGCCCCTTTGAACACTTGACGCATCGTAGACATTGCCAGCCTGAGTTTTCATTAGCTGCAACATCAAATTGTGCCTGGTGCGCAAAGTACGCTGCCTAAGATATCAGCCATAGTGGCAACCGGAAGATGGTCGGTGCCCGATTAGAACATATCAGGGCGGGAACCGACTTTCCGGTCTCGAGGGAAACTCCTTAAGCGGAAGCCGTTCGCCCGCCGAAAACAACAAAAGGAAAAAAATAAAATGAAACAACTATTACTCAGTATGGTCTTGGCAGTGGCGGCTCCCTTCGCATGGGCGCAGGTCTCGGAGACCACGACAACGACGACCACAACTGAAGGCAACGGCACGATCACGGAGTACACTCCGGGAAGCACAATCGTGCTCAGGGAAACTAGCGGGCCACGTACTTACCACTTTGGAAAGACGGTCACCTATGTGACGCGGAGTGGTAAAACCCTGGATGAAGATACCTTAAGAACGAGAGTTAAAGTCGGCGTGCCAGTCCGGGTTCATTACGTCGGAACGGGCGACAACGTCATGGTTGATCGCGTGATTCTCGATGAAGATTAAGAGGGAAAAGGGCTAAACTCGCTTTCTTCTCGCGCCTTCTTGTTTTGTCCTAATGGAGGAACAACGAAGGCGCGACTTGCGTACACCTGGCGAGATGAACAGTCGCTACGCGATCTCCAGCAAACGCGGAACAACCTGCGAATCTCTTAAAGTACCAGAAAACTATCGGCGAAGCTCCAGAGCTTCGATCTTTTCTTGGGACTCGTTCGTGATATATTCTGCAGATGCAAACGCCAGAAATTACAGCATATCTGAAGACCTATTGTGGCTGGAGCGCAGGTGTGCGCGCCGTGCTGGCCAAATACAATCTGTCATACACAGAAAAGGACATTATCCAGAACCCGGCGTTCCGCTGGGAGATGGAAACCAAAAGCGGCCAGTCACTTTCGCCGTGTGTCGAAATAAACGGGCAAATGCTGGCCGACGTCAGTGGCGAGGAAGTCGAACGATACTTGATCGACCATAAAGTCGTTCAGCAGAGCAACGCCGCGACCGATGTTCCGACCAATGCGCCCTGTCCGACCGACCAACACGAAGGCGTGGTAAAGCTGAATTTGTAAAACGTTGAAGCGTCCAAGAGTTGAAGCGTTACAGCGATCTCCAGCTTCAACGCTTTAACGCTTCAACCAAATGAAACTGTTCGCTCGTCTCGGGTCGCGAAAACAGAAAAGCGGGAACATTCTTTTCCGCTACGGCTGGAAAATCACGCTGCTGATTTTACTCGCGGCTGCGGTCTTCGCCGTCTTTCTCTTTTACGGGACGTGGGCGCAAACGTTCGACATGAAAAACGTCGGCGAAATGCCGGAGCGAAACACCGTTTACGATGTTGATGGAAAAATTTACAGCCGCCTGGCGGGCGCGAACCGTCTGAAGGTCTCGCTGAGCGAGGTCTCACCGTTTTTCATTAGCGCGGTGTTGGCGCGCGAGGACGCTCGCTTTTACGAGCACAAGGGGATTGATTGGCGGGGGATTTTGCGTGCCTTGGTCCGCGATATCTCGAGTGGTTCAGCCAAGGAAGGCGCCAGCAGCATTACCCAGCAGCTTGCCCGAAACAGCCTTCCACTCGGTGGCCGCACCCTTAGCCGGAAGATACTGGAAGCAATGGTCGCGCTGCGCATCGAACGCCAGTTTACCAAGCAGCAGATTCTGGAGCTTTATATTAACCGGATTTATTTCGGCAATGGTTGTTATGGAGTTGAGACTGCTTCCCAAGCTTATTTTGGTAAGAACGCGTCAAAGCTGAATCTCTCCGAGGCTGCGCTTTTGGCTGGCCTGATCCGCAGCCCGAATCGGTTTTCGCCACTGAAAAATCCGGAAGGCGCAAGAATTCAACGAAACGCTGTTCTGGATCGCTTGGTGGCGTTGAAGAAGCTTTCGCCGGCGGAGGCCGAGGACGCTAAGCGAGCGAAAATCACGGCTCACCCCAAGCGTCTGCCTTTTATTCAGGAGAACTACGCAATGGACGCGGTACAACGTGATTTGAATCTGTTGTTAACGCAGGACCAAATCGATAATGGCGGTTTGTCGATCTACACGACGCTCGATCCCACCGTGCAAAACGCCGCGCAGGATGCGCTCGAAAAGCAACTCACCAAAATCGAGCATCAATCCAATTTTCATCATCCGCTCAAAGCGAATTACAAGCCGCCGGAGAATGGAGAAGGAGACTCGGCCATGCCTTACCTGCAGGGGGCGGTGGTTGTGATCGACAATCCCAGCGGCGGCATTCGCGCATTGGTAGGCGGCCGCGATTACGCGCAAAGCAAGTTTAACCGGGCGCTTGCTCCCGCGAACCGGCAGGTCGGTTCGGCATTCAAACCATTCGTGTACACGATCGCGTTCAGCCACGGGTTGCTGCCCGGCGCTGCGATCAGCGATGGCCCGATTCAACCCGGTGAGATTGAGGGGGCGGGAAGTTGGTCACCTGCGAATTCGGACGGCACCTACGGCGGCACCATGCCTTGCTCGTACGGCCTGATCCATTCGCGCAACACCATGAGCGTGCGCGTGGGACAATTCGCCGGGCTGGACGCAGCGCAAAAGGTTGCGAACGATCTCGGCGTCTCGAAAAATGTTCCGCATGGCCCCGCGATCTACATCGGTTCGTTCGAGACGGACCTGAAAGATTTGACTGCTGCCTATTCCGTTTTTCCAAATGCGGGCGTGCGCAAGCAGGCTTACATCATCGAGCGGATCGACAATCAGCGGCACAAACCGATTTATCTCGCCGCGCATATTTCTGTGCCGACTCTGGATCCGAGCGCGGCCTGGATGACTTCGCAGCTAATGGAAGATGTTTTGACCAAGGGCACTGCTGCCAGCGCGCGGTCACTGGGCTTCAAATTGCCGGCGGCAGGTAAGACCGGTACTACCAATGATTACAAGGACGCCTGGTTTGCAGGTTATACGAGCACGCTGACCTGCGGTGTCTGGGTCGGATTCGATCAGCCGACAACCATCATTCCACACGGCTACGGCGCAGCTCTGGCTCTGCCAGTGTGG
>Ga0209648_10001398_pt1 | contig 19470 bp, 18 predicted proteins | sample GraSoi2013_115cm_FD_185830 | JGI IMG/M metagenome (GOLD analysis project Ga0209648, IMG submission 185830) | Grasslands soil microbial communities from the Angelo Coastal Reserve, California, USA - Sample 9_17_2013_115cm (SPAdes) (version 2) | ecosystem: Environmental > Terrestrial > Soil >...
CCGCCGATGAGTTCATTCGCACCACGGAGGTGCGCCACGCGCGCACCGTGCAGTGGCTGTTCAAGTTGTGCCGCGAAAACGGGTTCGTTTATCCCGGCCATTACACCGGGCAATACTGCATTTACGACAACGCCTACGTGGATGTAAAACCCGGCGAGAATTGCCCGGATTGCGGCCGGCCCACGGAAACAGTCACTGAAGAAAATTATTTCTTCAAGCTTTCCGCGTTTCAGCAGCCGCTTCTCGATTTCTACAAGAAGAACCCCAATTTCATTCAGCCGGAAACGCGTCGCAACGAAATTCTGAGCTTCGTCGAAGGCGGTCTTCGCGATCTGAGCATTACCCGCACGTCGATTCGCTGGGGCATTCCCGTACCTGGCGAAGAGCCTCATGTGTTCTACGTCTGGTTCGACGCATTGACCGCTTATCTCAGTGCAGTCGGCGGCCCGGAATATCAGCAGCGCGGTTTTTGGCCCGCGGATTTGCACCTCGTTGGCAAAGACATCATTCGCTTTCACACCGTCTACTGGCCTGCATTCCTGATGGCCGCTGGTCTCCCCGGGCCAAAGCAGGTATGGGCGCACGGCTGGTTTCTGATTGACGCCGGCAAGATGAGCAAGTCCAAGGGAAACGTAGTTCAGCCGCGCCCCATCGCACATGTGCTGGGGATGGATGCTCTGCGCTACTACATGCTGCGCGAGACAGTTTTCGGCCAGGACGGCAACTTCAGTTACGACGCGCTGGTACAGCGCTACAACAGCGATCTGGCCAACGGCCTCGGCAATCTCGCCAGCCGTACGCTGACGATGGTCGAGAAATACTGCGGCGGTGCGCTGCCCAAAGGTAGCGGCGAGCTGGCGATTTCCCTTGCGCCATGGCGCGTGCCGGAAAGAATTCAGCAGATTCGGTCGCTGTACGAGCAATATCAATTCACTCGCGCGCTCGAGGAAATCTGGCGGCTGATCACCGACGTGGATTTGCTGATTTCGGAGCAGAAGCCCTGGGTACTCGCGGAAGACCCTGCCAAGCGCGCGCAACTAGAAACAGTGCTGTGGATTGCCGCCGATACGCTCCGCGTTGTCGCGGTGCTGGCGCATCCAGTGATTCCAGGCGCAACCGAGAGGCTCTGGAAAGCGCTGGGGCAGGGCGGGTCCGTGGGAGAGCAGGGAATTGACGCGCTGGAGTTTGGAACGCTCCGGCCGGGGACAAGGATTGCAAAAGCGGAGACGCTGTTTCCGCGAGTCGAAAAACAAGAAGCTATGGAGAGGATGGAAGCGATGGAAAGCGAACCTCAGAAGCCGGCAGTGACACCAGCGGCGAGCGGCAGCGCGGCAACAGCGCCATCGGGCGCGGCGGCGCAGACCGCTCCCGAAAAAATCGCGATTGAAGATTTCGCGAAAGTCGAGATGCGCGTGGGCCAGATCAAAACGGCCGAGCGCATCGTTGGCGCGGACAAGCTGCTCAAGCTGACGGTCGACATCGGCAGCGAAGTGCGCCAGATTTGCGCCGGCATCGCGCAGTATTACGAACCCGAGTCGCTGGTCGGCCGCAAGGTCGTCGTGGTGGTGAACCTCGCGCCGCGAAAGCTACGCGGCGTCGAGTCCAACGGCATGATCGTGGCCGCCAGCGTCGGCCCCGAGGGTCGGCCAGTCCTCGCCGCCTTCACCGAAGACGTCGAGGTCGGCGCAAGGTTGAAGTAGCTGCCTCCTTTGTAGCGGCGCAGCATGCTGCGCCAGTCTTGGTTTCTAATGAAGGCCCAACCCTCGCATCCTGGATACCGGCCGATGAGGCTGAAGACACGCGATTATTCATTGTCGGGATTGTATTTCGTAACTATCTGTGCGAGTCAAAGGCGATGTGTTCTCGGTCGAATTGAGAAGGAGCAAGTTGAACTAACGGCGCTTGGCCACATCGCGCGCGAAAGTTGGATCGCTATCCCGCTACATTTTGCGCGAGTTAACTTGCACTCGTTTGTGATTATGTCAAACCATTTACATGGAATTATTGAGATAACGGCAACAGGACTCGCGCAGCATGCTGCGCCGCTACAGGGGAGGCAGCAAAGGCGATCGCAAGGCGTGCAATCTGGTTCCCTCTCCGCGATCGTTCGGTCCTTTAAGGCTGAAGTAAGCAGACGGGGCCGCGAGGAATTGCACTGGCAGGGCAGGATCTGGCAGCCAAATTATTTTGATCGGGTGATACGAGATGGGCGGGAGTTCTCGGACGCGAGCCGCTATATCGCGGAGAATCCGCTTCGGTGGGAACGCGATTTGGAGAATCCAAGTGTAGATGGAGTCTCGTCGGCAAAGGCAAGACTGGCGCAGCATGCTGCGCGGCTACAAGGGACTCGTGGGATCGACAAGGGTTAACAGGCTACGATGGAACTGATTGACTCGCATGCGCACATTGATTTCCCGCAATTTGCGGAGGATCGCGAGGCCATGCTCGACCGCGCGCGCGCCGCGGGCGTAAGCACCCTTCTCGCCATCGGCTCAGGGCCAGGCCCCGAAAAGCTGGATGCGGCGATTCCTTTTGCCGAGCAGCATGATTGGATTTACGCCACCGTCGGCACGCATCCGCACGAGGCGAAGGAACTTACCCCTGCGCACCTCGAGCAGCTTGCGAAGCTGGCGCAGCACCCTCGCGTGATCGCTTACGGAGAAATCGGACTCGACTATTTCTACGATCATTCGCCGCGCGAAGTGCAGCAGCGCGTGTTCCGCGATCAAATGGAGTTGGCCGCCAAGGCGAAGCTGCCGATAATCATCCATTGCCGCGACGCCTGGGCCGATTGCCTCGATGTCCTCGAACAAAATTGGCGTCCCACCGGAATCGGCGGGATTTTGCATTGCTTCACCAGCACGCTGGAAGACGCCAAGAGGGGCCTCGACATGGGATTCCTGATTTCCTTTGCGGGAAATTCGACTTATCCGAAAGCGCAGAACCTTCGCGACGTTGCGAAAGGTTTGCCGCTCGAGAATCTTCTGATTGAAACGGACTCTCCGTTCCTTGCGCCGCAACCGTACCGCGGCAAGCGCAACGAGCCGGCCTATGTCGGCGAGGTGGCCAAGGCTATCGGTAGTGTGAGAAACTTAGCCGCGGAAGATATTGCGTTGGCGACGGCAGGGAATTTCCGCCGGTTCTTCGGCCTAACCGCGAATTCGCCGGAAAAGTCCGCGGCAGCAGAACCACAATAGTTCGACCGCGCGAGCTTGCGCGTGGTATTGTCCGATGCCATCTGACACAGGATCGAAGCAGGCCAGGGAGAAAGCCATCGCACTGCTGACGGCCAGGGAAATTTTTGACCTCGTCCGGGACGACCTTGTCCTGGTGGAGCAGGAGTTGACGCGGCAAACCGCCGCGGCGTTCGAGCCCGTTTCCGAAATCACCAGCTACCTCCTGGGAGGCGGCGGCAAGCGTTTGCGCCCGGCGCTCTTGCTCCTTTCCGCGCGCTACGCCGGCCGGACCAAAAGCGACGGCGCGATTCGACTAGGCGCCGTGGTCGAGCTGCTGCACAGCGCCACGCTGATTCACGACGACGTGATCGACAGCGCCAATACGCGGCGCGGCCGGCCTTCGGCAAATTCGCGCTGGGGCAATCATCGCAGCGTGCTGGCGGGCGACTGGCTGTACATGCTCTCGTTTCAGATGGCGCTCGAAGAACGCAACTTCCGCATCCTGGACATTCTGATCGATCTCACGCAAAAAATGGTGGAAGGCGAGCTGATACAGCTGGAAAAAATCGGCCGCATTGACGTGACCGAAGAGGACGCGCTGCGACTCGCTACTTACAAGACGGCATGCCTTTTCAGCGGCTGTGCGAGGCTAGGCGCGGTGCTCGGCGGCTTGGAAGACGCCGGCGAAGAGGCACTCGCCGAATACGGCCGCTACGCGGGACTCGCTTTTCAGTTGGTTGATGACTTGCTGGATTTTACGGCGTCGGCCGAACAGCTTGGCAAGCCGGTGCTCAGCGATCTAAAAGAGGGCAAAGTCACGCTGCCGCTGATCTACGCCATGGAGAATGGTCATCGTGACGCGCGGGAGTTAGTGGCGCGGGTGCTCGAGGACCATTCTCCATGGTCCGTCCGGCCGGAAACGATTGTTGCGTTGGTGCAGGAATCTGGCGCGCTCGACCGGGCGCGCAACCTGGCGCATGAGTATGCGCGTCGCGCGAAGGCTTGCCTGAATGGTCACGGCGATTCGGAATATGCGCGCGCGCTGCGGACGTTGCCGGACTTTATCCTTGAGCGCGAAAATTAAGAGAAAGAAAAAGATAACGCACCCTTCGAGGCTCCCCTCGGGGCTCGGGGCAAGCAGGGTAAAGAGACGCAGAGTACGCGGAGATTCGCCGAGTAGAGTCTGAATCGTAATCCACCACGCAAACCACGATGTTGCCCTTCAAGGTTGTCTATCACGATAAATATGATTTGAATCTCGGCCCGCACGTTTTTCCTTCGCAGAAGTTTCGGCTCATCGCTGAAGCGCTCATGGCCGAGAAGATCGCGGATCCCGAAGATTTCGCGAAACCGGAGCCTGCGACCGACGAAGATATCTTGCGCGTGCATACCCCCGAATGGGTGCGCAAATTAAAAACCGGCACGCTCACTGCCAGTGAAGTGATGCTGCTGGAAATTCCGTACTCGCGCGAGCTGGTAGACGCCGTGTGGCTCGCGGCCGGAGGATCGATTCTTGCCGCACAATGCGCGTTGCGTGACGGCTTCGGCGCAAATCTTGGCGGCGGATTTCATCACGCATACCCCGATCACGGCGAAGGCTTCTGCGCCATCCACGATGTTGCCGTGGCCATTCGGCGCTTGCAAGCGGATGGTGCCGTCCGGAAGGCCATGGTCGTCGATACCGACGTGCACCACGGCAACGGCACCGCGGCCATTTTCCGCGGCGATCCTTCGGTGTTCACGCTCTCCATCCACCAGGAAAACAATTATCCCGCGCACAAGCCGCCATCAAGCATCGATCTGAACATGATGGATCGCGCCGACGACGATGAATACCTCGGCGCGCTGCTGCCCGCCGTGCAGAAGGCGCTCGATGAATTTCGTCCCGAGCTTTTGTTTTATGTTGGAGGCGCGGACCCATTCAGCGAGGATCAACTGGGCGGATTATCGCTGACAAAGAAGGGACTGAAGGAACGCGATCGCCGCGTATTTGAAGAAGCGCGCCGCCGGGGCATTCCCGTGGCGACCGCGCTGGCCGGCGGCTACGCGAGGCGGGTCGAGGACACCGTGCGCATCCACGTGAACACGATTTTGGCCGCGCGGGAAGTGGCCAGTCAGTTTCCGTTGAAGGCTGCTTCGCACAGGTAGAAATGCCAGGCGGATGATGCGCGGCATCGATGCGGTTTATGTGGCGCGCAAGCGAATCTCGCCAGAGACGGTGTGAACTTCGACGCGCCCGCCGTTGCCGCTGCCAACTCGAGCACGCAGGGAATGCTTGCCTTTTTCTTCAACCATTATCGGAATGTCCGTCTTGATTTCGCCGGAAACGGCCTCGGCAGCCAAATGAAAACTTGCATTCGCCGGCACGGCTAACTGAACGCTTCCCGAGGCCGTTTTTAGATCCCAATAGCTGTTTGCGACCGGATTCCCCTGTACATTTACGCGACCGGACGCCGCATGCGCTTTTACGTCGCTGTTTGCGCCTTCCACGTCGACCGAGCCGCTAGCGGTCGAGGCTTCGACGCGCCCGCCCGGCTTGACGATCTGCGTAGACCCGGAAAGCGCGCTGATGCGCACATCTCCCTTGATGTTGGAAACGGTGACTGTGCCGGAAGCGCTGTTAGCGCGGATGTCTTCGCCAATGTTGTCGGCGCGAATCGAGCCGCTCAAAGTCGAAAGCTGCGTCTGTCGCTCGATGTGGCTCACGCGAATCGAGCCGGAAGCCGCTTCCGCTTTTACCGGGCCGCGCACTTCTTGAATTATTTGCGCGCCGGAGAGCACCCGAGATGCAACCTCCGTGTCGCGAGGAACTTCGATCACGTAGGAGACGCTCACATTGCGCAGGCGGCGCATGTCCTCGCCGATGCGAATCGTACCGCCGTGCTGCTCAATCGGCGGATTGGCGACCAGGTCATTCAGGCGTTTTTCGGGACTTTCAAATCCGATGCCGGATGCGTGGGCATCCCCATGAACGTGCACTTTGCGGTCGGTGCTGCCCGTGATGGAAACGTCGCCAGAAGTATTGTTTAGCTCGAGGCGAATTGGCCCGCTGACGCTGAGCGTGCGGTCGAAGCTCCCGCTGACCGATGGGCCCATCGCGCAGCCCGCGCTCGCCACAGCGACAGCGAGCAAACCTGCCAGGGACACGAAACTGCGATGTCTCATCGTTCCTCCATGCGAGTTCAGGGCAAACGCCGCTTGACTATAGTGACAGTCCGGAGCTTGTCTAAAGGAAGATACGGAAATGTGCGGAATTATGTTCCGAATGCGGGACGAGCTCAAGAGCGTTTCTGCTGCGGCAGCGTTTCGTTCAGCGAGCCCTGGCGATAGCCTTCGAGGTCGAGCGCGACATAGGTGAATCCGGCGCGCTTCAGCGCTTGCGAGATCGCTGCGCTCGTTCCTTTCGAGAACGCGCGGTCCATTTCTTCGGGCGCGATTTCCACGCGCGCGAGATTGTCGTGTAAGCGCACGCGGAACTGCCGGAAGCCGAGTTCGCGCAGCGCCGCTTCGCCACGTTCGATCAGCGTCAGCCGCTCGGGAGTGACTTCGGTGCCGTAGGGCACGCGCGAGGCAAGACACGCGGAGGCGGGACGGTCCCAAGTCGGCAATCCGGCGCGCTGCGAAAGCTGGCGAATTTCCGATTTGCGCAGCCCGGCATCTAGCAGTGGCGCCAGCACGCGATGCTCTTTCGCGGCGCGATGCCCGGGGCGGAAGTCCAGCGTGTCGTCCGCGTTGACTCCATAAGCGGTCCCTGCGAATCCGCGCTGCTGCGCCATCGCATCCATCACGGAGAAAAGCTCATCCTTACAGTAGAAACAGCGGTCGGCGGCGTTTGCGCGATAGGCGGGACTCTCCATCTCGTGCGTGTCGACGAATTCATGATGGATTCCGAAGGCGCGGACGAATTCGTCAACGGCGGCGCGGTCATGCGCCGAAAAGCTGGGGGAAAGCGCGGTGACGGAAAGCGCGCGCTCGCCGAGCGCGCGTTGCGCTGCCCAGGCCAAGTACGCGGAGTCGGCGCCTCCGGAGAGCGCAACGATCAGAGAGCCGGCATCGGCAAGACGTGCGAGCAGCGAAGTTTCCTTTTGTTCCGGTGAAAGGCCCGAATTTTCGGCAACGCGAATTGGAACGAATGCGCTCATCGCGAATCAGTATAACGCACTGTTAAGATGCATCGCGGGTCCGGAAAGCCTCGACCGGGAAGCCGAAAGAAGCGGAGCTTACTTGAAATCCAGAAGCACATCGACCGTTCCCTTCGCTTCATCGGCCTGCAGCCAGTGGCCCACTTCATCGTAGTGTATCGGGATATCCTTGAAAATTTCCGTGGAGTGCGCCTGCAGCTTGGTCAAAAACTCCTCGAATTTCGCTTTGTCAAATAGTTGGCCTTGCGGAATCGGCCACGCGTCGCGCAGATGTCTTTCGGCGTTGGGAGACAACCCGGTGACTATGATCGAGCCGAAGCGGAACGGCGTTCCCTCATCGATGCGCACGTTGTAGGCAACCGTGTGCGCAGTATCGTCGTACGTTGCCGCCGGTTCCACTTTCGCCTGCATATATCCGCGGCGACCGTACTCTTCGCGCACGCGATCCCAGCCCGCTTCAATGGCCATGCCATCGGCGATATCGCCGGATTTCAATTTCACGCTGTTCGCCAGCGTGATCGACGACAGGACGTTGTTTCCGCTCCATCCCACGCCTTTCCAGCGATACACCGCGCCGGGACTTACCGGCACGTACACGGGAATTTGTTCCGGCAGTTTTTTATTTGGGTTCCCGGTTAGGCGCACTTCCGGCGGGCCGAGTTTGGCGCGCAGGAAACCCTTCTGCAAAAAGGTGGGTCGAATCTGTTCGGTCAAGAACATGTCGATCGAGGTCCGTGAATACGGCTTCCCGAGCAATTCAGGGAGCTGCTGCCGAACGGTCTGCGAGGAATTGAGCGATGGATCACTAAACTCGACTGTCGCGATGCGCAGCGCTTCCGCATTGATGTGGAATAGCTGCACGCTGCCGTCGCCGACCGGATTGCCCGCCACCTGGTGTTCGACGGCGGCCTGCAGGCCGTGGGTGACAAGAAATTGCCCCACGGCCTCGGCAGCTTGGTCAACCACGGCGCCTGCTTCCGGGAGCGTGCCGTCATAAAAGGGGAGCTTGGTGCGAATCGCGTCGTTCAGCTCGCTGTCCGCGAACCATGGGAGGTTGTCGAAGTACGCTGGAACGCGCGGCGCTTCTTCGACGTGGAAGGTCACCGCCACGCCGTCCGTGCGCGACTGAAAGTTGTATTTGACCTTGGCGAAAAGGCCGCTCTGGACCAATTTGTCGGCGGCGGCTTGCAGGTCATCTTTGCCGACTTGCGCGCCGGTTTGTAGTCCGGTCAGCGCAACCACCCGCTGTTCGGGAAGGGACTTGAGTCCGTCGGCGCGAATCTCACTGAGAGGCGCGGTTGCAACGGTGCCGTCTTGCGCCCATGCCGGAATAGCAGAGGCGGCGGCTAGCATTAATATCATCAAACCAACGCGGACGGGCATGAGCTTAGTTTACCGAAAAAACTTTTTGGCTGCTGAGATGAGGCGGGTTATGTCTAGCGCAACCGTGGCAGCGCCAGGGTTCTACGAGACTGACGGGATAAAGCCGAGCCTCGGAAGACAGTTAACATCGCGCCTAGCTGGGGCGCAGCATGCTGCGCCCCTACATGAAACAGATACATCATTCAACGGTGACGGATTTGGCTAGGTTGCGAGGCTGGTCCACGTCGCAGCCGCGGCGCACGGCTATGTGATACGCGAGCAGTTGCAGAGGAACAATTTCGAGGAGAGGTGAGAGCAGCTCGGGAGCCGGGGGAATCTCGATTACATGATTGGATGCTTCGCGGGCGAGATGATCGCCGGTGGTCACGACAGAGATTACGATACCGTCGCGGGCGCGCACTTCCTGGATGTTGGAGACGCTTTTTTCGTAGCGCGTGACGGAATCGGGATCGTTTTTGTCGTGAGTGGCGAGCACCACGACTGGCAGATTCTCATCGATCAGCGCGTTCGGCCCGTGCTTCATTTCGCCGGCGGGATAGCCTTCCGCGTGAATGTAGGAAATTTCCTTTAGCTTGAGCGCGCCTTCCAGCGCGATCGGGTAGTGGATGCCGCGCCCGAGATAAAGAAAGTCGGTGTTGCGGAAGAATTGGCGCCCCAGCGTCTCGTACAGACCGGTTTCGTCGCCTTGCAGCACGGTTTCGATCTTGTGAGGGATGCGCGTAAATTCCTGAAGCAGATTCTTGGCCGCGTCGCCGCTCAATTTTCCGCGCACTTGCCCCAGGTACACGGCCAGCAGCAGCAGCGCCGTCATTTGCGAAGTAAATGCCTTCGTGGAAGCGACGCCGATTTCCGGGCCCGCATGCGTCAAGATTGTCCCCGCGGCTTCGCGCGTGACCATCGAGCCCATGACGTTGCAAATCGCCAGCGTCGGCGAACCCTTCAGTTTTGCCTCGCGCTGCCCGGCAAGCGTGTCCGCGGTTTCACCGGACTGGCTGATGCACACGGTCAGCGTTTTGCCGTCGAGAATCGGGTCGCGATAGCGAAACTCGCTGCCGTAATCGACTTCCACCTGCATCCGGGCCAGCCGCTCAATCATGAATTTTCCGGCGAGGCCGGCGTGCCAGCTCGTTCCGCAAGCTACGATGCGCACTTGCTGGAATTCCCGGAACTGTTGGTCCGTAATCTGCATTTCGTCGAGGAAAATCTTGCCGGTGTCCTGCGAGATGCGACCGAGCAGCGTGTCGCGCACGGCGCGAGGCTGCTCGAAAATCTCTTTCTGCATGAAGTGCTTGTAGCCGCCCTTTTCCGCCATGATGGGGTCCCAGGCGACGTGTTGCGGGGGACGCTTAACTGGGCGGCCGTCATGGTCCATCACGCTAACGCCTTGCTGCGTAAGCACGGCAATGTCGCCATCAGCGAGAAAAAAGATTTCGCGGGTGTGCTCGAGGAGCGCGGGGATATCGCTGGCCACAAAAAATTCGCCATCGCCCAGACCGATGACCGACGGCGGTCCCATGCGGGCGGCGACGATCTTGTGCGGGTCTTTCGCGGACATGAACACCAGAGAATAAATGCCGCGCAGCTCTTTCAACGAGCGGCGCACGGCTTCCTCCAGCGGCGCGTTCTTGGAATGTTTCTCCACCAGGTGCGCGACGATTTCGGTGTCCGTTTCCGTGACGAACTTGTGTCCCTCGCGCTGCAACTGCTCTTTCAGCTCCAAATAATTTTCGATAATGCCGTTGTGCACGACTACGATTTGCCCGGTGCAGTCGCGATGCGGGTGCGCGTTTTCTTCGGTGGGGCGGCCGTGGGTGGCCCAGCGCGTGTGGCCGATTCCGTAGGTGCCCTCGATGGGAGACTTCTGCAGCACTTCTTCGAGGTTGCGCAATTTTCCGGAGGCGCGGCGAACTTCGAGTTTGCCGTCCTGCGTGACGACGGCGATTCCCGCCGAGTCGTATCCGCGGTATTCCAGCTTGCGCAGCCCTTCAATGATGACGGGCACGACTTTTTTCGGTCCGATATAACCGACAATTCCGCACATACGCGGTTCTCCTACGGGAAGCTAAGGAAGCGTAACACGGAGTTTCTGAGCGGCGTCACGCGGCGATCAAAGAATTGCGAAAAACAGCCAAATTCGAGCATGCGGGAGGCGCGGAGAGTTCAGTCTACAATCTCGAAGCGATATTCCTCAATCACCGGATTGGTGAGCACTTCCTTGGAAATGCGCTCGAGTTGCGACTGCGCTTCGTCGCGGCTCCAACCGTCGAGATTCAGGACGAAGAATTTCCCCTGGCGCACATCGCGCACCTGCTCGTAGCCGAGCCCGGAGAGCGCGTGTTGAATGGTTTGTCCCTGCGGATCCAGAACCGTGCGTTTCGGCATCACCCAAACATGTGCTTTCATAGCGCCATTATAACAGTGGCACAGCCATTTCTGGCTGTCCGCGTCGAAGCCGCTCATTCCCTGCAAGCCACAACACAATACGATACGTGAGCGGTTGCGTCCGGGTGTACATTGGTTTGCGAGGACGGATAAGTCATGACGCCAGAAGCCATTCGCAGCAAGGCAGGCGAGAACGAGGCGTTACCCGCGTTGCCTTTCGACTCCTGGAAGGAAACCCTGGCAACGTTGCATATGTGGGCGCAGATCATCGGGAAAGTGCGCCTGAAATTGTGTCCGCTCGTAAACCACTGGTGGAACGTGCCGTTCTACGTCACCGCACGGGGCATGACCACGTCGGCGATGCCCTATCAGCAGCACGGAATCGAAGTGCGGTTTGATTTCATTGACCACACTGTCGCGATCGAAACCAGTGAAGGCCGCGTCGTCACGATGGCCCTGGTGCCGCAAAGTGTTGCGGAGTTTTATGAGAAGTTCATGGCGGCGCTGGCGGAACTTGGCGTAAGTGTGAAGATATGGACGATGCCGCGCGAGATCCCCGATCCCACGCCATTTGAGCAAGACCATATTCACTCGGCATACGATCGGGAAGCCGTCCATAAATTCTGGCGCATACTAGTCTGGGTCGACCAAGTATTGAAGGAGTTCCGCGCGGGCTTTTTGGGCAAGGCCAGTCCGGTGCATTTTTTCTGGGGAAGTTTCGATCTTGCGGTCACGCGCTTCTCCGGGAGAGTGGCGCCCGAACGGCCAGGAGCCGACACGATCACGCGGGAAGCGTACTCACACGAAGTGAGCAGCGCCGGATTCTGGCCGGGTGGAGGGGACATCACGGGGCCCGCTTTCTACTCGTATGCTGCGCCTGAACCGCTGGGTTTTTCAGAACAGCGCGTTCGGCCGCAAGCGGCCTTCTACCACCCGCAGATGAAAGAGTTTTTGCTTATGTACGACGATGTGCGAGCCGCTGCCTCTCCGAAGGCGGCGCTGATGGAATTCCTCCAAAGTACGTATGACGGAGCCGCTGACCTCGGGAAGTGGGACCGCAAAGCGCTGGAACGTTAGACTGGTGAACCCATTGAGACCAGATGCGCTGGCCCAGAGGCGAAAACAAAGACGGACAGCCGGAAATGGCTGTCCCACTATTTTGCCGGCAATCCTGTGAACCGTACTCCTGCGCTGTGCACCTTGTAGCGGATATTCAGCCCAATCAACAGAGCGGTAATCGACTCCACGATGCGCGCGTTCTCGAGCTTTCCGCCATTCAGCGCGCGCACTCCAGGAATCTTTGCCGCCAATTCCATCGCCACCTGCTTGGCTTTTTCGTCATCGCTGCAGACCAGCACGTCGCAATCGATCGGCGCATCTCCGGCCAACAACTCCGCGCCTAAATTCTGAAAGGCCGCCGCAATGCTGACACCCTCCGGCAGCAACTCTGCCGCAGCTTCGGCCGCCGAACCCTGCCACACGCCCAGCATGCGCGTCGGCGAGCCGCCGACAGTCGCGGCCAGCGGCACCGTTGTGTCGATCACGACAATGCCTGGCTTCCACACGCCTTTCAATTGCTTCAGCAACGCTGCTTGGCCGGAGAAGGGAACTGTGAGCACTGCGACATCGCACTGTGCCGCGGCCGCGGCATTGTCCGCGCCTTCGATCTGCGCGGCGCCGCCGATGCGGGCACGCAGCTGCTGCGCTGCTTCCTGCGCGCGCGGCGCTTCGCGAGATCCGATAACGATGTGCTCGCCGGCGCGCGCAAGCCGGTTCGCCAGCCCCGATCCCTCCGGCCCCGTGCCTCCCAAAATCGCAATTTTGCGCGCCATCGTGGCACTCCTTCTCGCTCGCCGCTTCGCGATGATTATACGTGACGCAAGGACGCGACCTCGCGGTCTGTGTTATCTTCAAAAACTTCCACAATGGCGCCGACAACTCCAACTACATCCGAGTTCCGCTTGGCCCTTGGCCAATTCGCCACCGGCGTTACGGTGGTCACCGCGGAGCGTGCTCCCGGGTGCGTGCACGGCATGACCGCAAACTCCTTCACATCCGTTTCGCTGGACCCGCTGCTGATTCTGATTTGCGTGAAGCAGAGCGCGCAATTGATGCCCCTGGTGAAGCAGCACAAACGCTTCGGTGTGAACGTCCTCAAGGACAATCAGCGCGAAATCTCGGAATACTTTGCGCGCACCGAAGAAAGCGCCGAAATGGAAAAGCAGTTGGGCGTTCGCTATCGATGGACGGAGACGGGCATTCCGCTCCTGGAGGATGCCCTTGTGCATTTGGGGTGCAACGTCGTCACCTCCCATGTGGCCGGCGATCACACCATCTTCATCGCGGAAGTAGAAAGTGTAGAAGTCTATGATGGCGAGCCGCTGCTGTACCTGCGAGGCGACTACCGCCAGGTCGCGCCTTAGGGCTGTCTACGCCGTGCTACTTCAGTGATGCCCGCCGAGCGGATCGCGCTTCACGCCATATTCCGCGCCCCACCTGTCGGTCATGTGCGAGCGAATCTCCCAAAGCTCCGGGAAGAATTTGTGCCGCATGCCTTCTTCGAGTATTTCAACGGGGCGGCCCTTCAGCGATTTCGACCCGAAACCAATCGTGCGGTGAATCAACTGCATGTGCTCGTAGCGGAATTTCTGAAACAGCTCATCGAATTCCGCCAGCGCCTCCGCAACCACGTACGCGTCGCTGTGCGTGTACTCCGTGTCGTAAATCTTTTCCAGCGTCAGCCCGTGTTTGTCCAGATAGTGTTCCTTGAACGAGCTCCAAAGCGGCTGGTACATCTTCAGAAGAACGCGAAATCCCGGCGACTCCTGCCCGCTGCCATTGCCCAGCCGCAAGCGAATTTCCTGATATTCCTTGGGCGACATGATCTCGAGCAGGGCGATCTGCTGAATCATCAATCGCTGCACGGTGTGCACCCGACGGAACTGTGTGATTACGCGATTGGTATTTTCCTGCTGCAAGTAGTCATCGATATCCAGCAGCGTGTACGCGATCAGCTTCATCCACAATTCTTCAACCTGGTGAACGACCTGAAATTGCAATTCGTCGGCGTTGCACAGCTCTTCAAATTTCGTCTGGCAAGAAAGCAGCGTCTTGGTACGCAGGTACAGCTCGTAGTCGAGCGTGCCTTCGCCGCCCATAGTCGCGTAAAACTGTTCGCGGTTCACAGCCGTTCCTCCATCACGCAGCAGCACCGTTGCGTTTCAAACTTGAGGGTACCGCAAATTTCGAGGCGGGGTCGTGAGATGAGAACAAGATAGGTTTGGATTACGGCGTGCTACCGCTCCGAATTTCCTGAAGGACGCGTCTGCTCCGTGTCGCCCACATCTTTGCGATGGCTCTTCACTTCGCGCAGCGCATACACCGGTTTGTTCTGCGACTCGTAGTACGTGCGCGCAATCAATTCGCCCAGCAATCCCATGGACACAAGTTGCACGCCGCTGATGAACACCGCCACAGACAGCAGCATCAGCGGCCCGTGCTCGGTCATCACATCCACACCGCGAACAAACTTTTCGACCGCCAAATAGGCGGCAAGCGCCAGTCCCAGCGTCGCACCGCCAAAGCCCAATAAGCCAAAAAATTGCAGCGGACGCGTCGAATAATCGAGCAAGAACTTAACGATCACCAAATCGAGAAAAACGCGTACCGTTCGCCCAATTCCGTAATTGCTCTTTCCGCTCTTGCGCTCGCCGTCCGTAATGGGCACTTCCGCGATGCGCGCGCCGGTCGAGCTTGCCAGTGCCGGGATGAACCGGTGCAGCTCGCCGTACAATTGAATCTCCTGGATGATCTCGCGCCGGTACGCCTTGAAGGTGGTGCCAAAGTCGTGCAGCTCGAGCCCGGAGAGCTTGGCCATCATCCAGTTCGCCACGCGGCTCGGCACCTGCCGCATCAGCCAATGGTCGCGCCGCGCGTAGCGCCAGCCGCTGACCAGGTCGTAGCCCTCTTCGATTTTTTCCAGGAAGCGGGGAATCTCTTCGGGGTCGTGCTGCAAATCCCCATCCATCGAAATGATCACTTCGCCGCGCGCAAAGTCGAATCCCGCCTTCAGCGCTGGCGTCTGCCCAAAGTTTCGCCGCAGCCGCACGATGTTCACGCGGCGATCGTGCTCGTAAATGTCGGAAAGCACCTTGAAGGAATTATCGCGGCTGCCGTCGTCGATAAAAATCAGCTCGTAGCTTTCGCCGATGGAGTCCATTACCTCCGTTAGTTTCATATATAGAGGTGGAATGTTCTCCTGCTCGTTGTAGAACGGGACGACGATGGAATATCGAACGTTGGATTCGATTCTCATACCGCGCTGGCCGCGAAGCCATAGTGTATCAGGCGTATCCCCTGCGAAGCGACAAGATTTCGTATTTCGATGTCGGTCAGGATTTCCACTTCTTTTTGGCGTGAACCTTGCAGCCGCGTGGCGGTTTTGCGCAGGGCGTCGTCCGCATATCCTGGGTGGCACATCAATTCCGTTGTGCCTTCGGGCAAGCTCCGCAGCAGGCGCGCGACTCCTTCTTTGGTCAGCTCGCCGGTCTGCGCGATCCCGCAAAAATAATCGGCTGCCGAAACTCCCGCGCGCTCGGCCTGCTCTCGCGCGTCGCGCGCCAGCAACTTCAGCCCGCGCGCTTGCACGCCCTGCTTGAGCACCACGGCGGCGCGCCGTTCGCCCGTGGAAAGCGCCGCCCGCAAACCTGAAGCCTCATGCGACACGCGAATGGCCCCGATGCCGTGCCTCTTCGCCAGCCGCAGCGCAACCTCAAACAGCCCCGGAAGCATGTGTACGTGTTTATGACCGTCCAAATGCGTAGGCTCGACTCCCGCGTCGCGCACCTTGGAGATCTGCGCGCTCCACTCCATCTCCACTTCGCGCATGGAAAGTCTGCGTGTCGCGATTTTCAACAGCAAGCCATCCGGTCCGCCCTCGAACTGCCCCGCGTCGTTCACCAGACTCGGCACCGATTCGCGCGGCGCGACGGGTGGACCATCGTTCAGATTCAAGTGCACGCCCACCCCGAGCCCACCTGTAGCGCGCGCCAACTCCGCCGCCTCGGCGAACGCCTCGCCATTCGCCAGCAGCGACGCGCTGGTCACAATCCCATTGCGATGCGCCTCCGCGATGCCGCAGTTCACTCCCGCGGTCCACCCGAAGTCATCGGCATTCACGATCAGGTTCCTTGCCACCTGTCCCGTTCCTTTGCTAAGCACTGTCCTTTGGGCCAGCTATACACTCGTGCGCCCTCACGCTTCCGTACCATTGACCCTCTGGGCCCTCAACTCTAGCATGGGCTTTTAGAGGCAGATATGTCCCTTCAGACCAAAGAGCCGAAGAAGGAACCGCGGCCGCAGCCGAAGCTCGCGGAGGCCCGCTACAAAGAGAAGCGCCGCGGGCATCGCATGAATTCGCGCGTGCCCGTGCGCCTGGAGTGGGATTTGCCCTCCGGGAAGCGAATCAAGGCCGAAACGCATACCCGCGTGGTCAACCCGTACGGTTGCATGGTGATTCTGGAGCACGATCTGCCGCTCGAGCATCGCGTCGCGCTCACCAATGTGCCCATGAGCGCCAGCAACGCCGCCGTCATCGTGTGGAAAAGCGAGGAGCGCCCCGAAGGCGGCTGGGAATACGGCGTGGAGTTGGTCGCTCCGGCTATGGATTTCTGGGGGCTGGAACTGTGAAGCCGCCAACGCCCAGTCTGAAACCTGCGATGCCGCACCCGTCGGCGCGCCCGGCGGTCACCCGCACGCCTACCGCGGAGGAGCGCCGGCGCTCGCAGCGCGTGTTCGTGCGCATGCCCGTGGTCATTCACGTTGCCGGCAAAGCCCCGCTTCCCGGGAATACGCATACGGTCAGCGCCGGGGGTGCGATGGTCATTCTTAAGGAAGGAATCGGCGAAGGCACCAAAGTCACCGTCGAGAATCCTGCTACGAACCTTAAGGTCGAAGCCAAAGTCGACCATCGCACCCCCGGCGCTGACCGTATGCGGTTGGTCCCGGTTGAATTTGTCACTCCGTCGCCTACGTTTTGGAACATTTTTTTCCCGCCCTTTAGCGCCTGACTGCTCTTTTAGTGCGCGGCCGTCTTGTTACTTTGAGTCTGGCGAAAATAAAAAACGGCCCCAATTTTGGGGCCGTTTCTTTTTACTGTATGCGTCGCTACTGAACTGTGACCGTAGTTGCTGCCGACGTTGAGCCGGTGTAATTCGCATCGCCGCTATACACCGCGGTAATGCTGTCCGTGTGCGGCCCGCTGCCGCTGCCACCACCGGAGCCGTTGGAGCCGCTGCTCGTACCGCTGCAGCCTGCAATCCCCGCGGCGACACAGGCAAACAGGACCAGGCCGGCTGCGGCGTATCCAATCCGCCTTCCCATCGACAAGCGCCGCTGCATCGCCAGGAGCACGATCAGCAGCACGGAGACAATGCCGAGCGGCAGCGCCGGAACTTGCGGACGCGTGCGCGGTTTCGCTAGAGGAATAAATTGCGACAGCGCGGTAGTCAGCGTAGCGGTGCATAACGCTGTTGTCGTACTCGTCCCCGCCGTGGGCGTGCACGCTACAGCGCTCGAAAGGTTGCTCGATCCGTTTTTGAACTGCACGGTTCCCGTCGGTCCTACGCCATTGCTAGTCGTATTCACAATGGCGGTTAACAGCGGCGACACAAACTATGCGACCTCAGCATCGGCTGCAGTTACCGTCACGGTAATTGCAGCCGATGCTGAGGTCGCATAGTTTGTGTCGCCGCTGTACACCGCTGTGATGCTATGGGTCCCAGCGGTACTAAAAGCAGTCGTCAATCCGGCCGTGCATGACGCGGCTGTGCTGCCCGCCGCTGTCGGCATACATGAAGCAGGGCTTCCCAGCGTGGTCGACCCGTTCATAAACTGCACCGTTCCCGTCGGTCCCACTCCGTTGCTGCTCGTATTTACCGTTGCCGTCAGCGTGAAGCTGACACCCGATGCGATATTCGTCGCGCTTGACACGACTGCCGTCGTCGTCGTCGCCTTCGTGATCGTGACATTTTCCGCGGCTGAAGTGCTCGGGTTGTAGCTGTTGTCACCGGAGTAGGCTGCGACAATGCCGTACGCCCCGGCCGCCAGTTGAATCGGCTGGTCCTCGGCGAATCCTCGGTCATTCAGGTTGGCCACGTTGCTTGCATTAGCCGTTTGCGCTTTCGGAAAATCATTCAACGCAGATCCATTGCTTGTCAGCGTCACCGTACCTGTCGGACACACGAAAGTCAGCGCACCCGTGCTCAAATTTTCGCAGGTCTGGCCGCTGTTGTTTTTGACGTCGACACGCAGAATGTACGCTGAGCCATACGCTACCGTAATCGCTCCCGTGTTTAGCACCGGAGTGTTGCCGTTGAATGTGACGAAACTCACCACCGTCTGACTATTTTGGGGATTAACGGTCACCGGCATGGGCGCCGAGTCGCTCGCTGCGAACGTTCCATCGCCTCCATAGTGGGCAATCACGTTGTACGACCCGCCCGGAAGGAATGTCGTGTTTCCACCGTAGGTTCCGCCCGAAAGATTAAATGTGTCCAGGATCGGGCCCGTAGCAGTATTGCCTTTGTACAGTGCTACTATCCCTGTTGCCGTGTTGGGTGCCACCGTGCCGCTGACCGCGACGCTCGCATCCACGGTCACTGCCGTAGAGGGAATGACCAGCGTAGTGGTCGAACCAGTCCGACTCGGCGGAGCCCAATTGCTCAGCAAATTCGCCACATTCACTGAGCCCAACCCTGTCGCCAGATCGTAGCCCGTTCCGCTATTGAATGCCGGCGTTGTGCCGCCCTTCGTTGTGGCTAAGAATCCAAACTGATTCGCTGCGGTGCTCGTGTTGCTGCAATTCGGACTTCCTCCCGTGCAAGCTACCGAAATATTTCCCTTCGTAATGTCGTTGAATACGCAGGTGCTGGCCGGACCAGTCGTAGAGTTGCAGTTCGCAAACGTCTCATTCTTCGCCAGGTTGTACAGCGCATAGTTCGCATTCCCTTGTCTCGAATTAGTCTTCTGATTGATCAGTGCGATGATTGCCGCAAATGCGGGCGTCGACGCCGAAGTCCCACCCACTGCCTGAAAATCGTGGAATGGAGGTGCGGTGGTGAACTTGGTCAGATTGCATCCCGTGTCGCCTGTAATGTCCTGATCCGATTCGCAAATGATGTAGAAGTTCCCGTGATTCCCGTCGCTCGCGAAGAGAGACACGTCGGGAACATCGCGAACACCATCCGCCGGTGTAATACCCTGTTGCCAAGCCGGCTTAGGATATCCGGCGCTGCAAACCCCGCTGCTGCTTGAGGTCGCGCAATTGCTAGGTCCTCCGCTACCCGCCACAAGATCGCTGCCGCTGCTATTCACCGTCGAGCAGGCGG
>Ga0209648_10001399_pt1 | contig 19466 bp, 20 predicted proteins | sample GraSoi2013_115cm_FD_185830 | JGI IMG/M metagenome (GOLD analysis project Ga0209648, IMG submission 185830) | Grasslands soil microbial communities from the Angelo Coastal Reserve, California, USA - Sample 9_17_2013_115cm (SPAdes) (version 2) | ecosystem: Environmental > Terrestrial > Soil >...
CGCAGCCGCAAAGTCCTGTCGTCGCTCCGGGGCCTCCGCTTCAGAAGCACGATTACTTGACAAACAGGACTTCCCGAAGCTGGTCGCGGCCGACGAAGGATTTGCTGCTCCGAAATCCGCGGAACAGGTCCTGAATCTCGCGGTTTTGATAGGACCGCTGGATGCTAAACAGAGCAGGCGTGGCGATAAGTTCGAGAGTCTGGCGATCCAGAATCCGATAGCGGTGAAAGGAATCAGGTTTGCCGGCATGGAACATCGCGAAAATCACGCCGCCGGGGCGAAGCACATCGGCAAGATGCTCGACGAACCGCTTGACCAGCGCGCGCTCCATGAAATCGAGGAGATCCCACAGGAGGATGGCGTCGAAATTGTCGCGTGGGTATTTGATATTAGACTGGAGAAAGCGGTCCGCGCGGGAATCCGGGGTCATTTCCGAAGCATCTTCGCCGGGCTGAATTTTCCGCAAGCGCTCGTCCTCGGCGGTCACGAAATGCTTCCAATCGCGGAGGAGGTCGTCGGCATAGACCTTAAAGCCGCGCTCGACGAAGAATGTGATGGTGGATTGCCACACCGGCCCGAGGTCGAGCAAGCTGCCGTGGCCCAGGCCGTCCAGATTCCAGAGAAATTCCTTCAGTCCGTTCGAGACGCGCAAATTGCCTGAGGGATGGGCGGCGCGGGCGGGCGCACTGGCCACGCCCTGAGAGCTGGCGGCCGCGGCACCCGTCCCGCCACGGGAAGGAGCCATCGTCGAGGCGTGGCGGTCGCCGGGAAACCGCATTTTCGCGAAGAATCCCATCGGCTATTACTCGGGGGACTTTGCCTGCACCGCAGACCGGGTAAACGCGTCCGCGGAACCCGGTGAAGCCCCTGCGCGAGCGGACCGCACGGGTTCATCCTTTTGCGTGACTTCCACTTTGCCCCGCAGCGTTGCGCCATCTTCGATGACGATGCCGCGCGTTTGCATATCCCCGCTGAGCTTGCCGGTGCCCCAGATCTGCACGCGCTCCCGTGCCCGGAGCGAGCCGGTCACATCACCGCGAATGACGATTTCACGCGCCTCGATGTCTGCGTTGACCCGGCCATTCGGCCCGATGGTTACGCAGCCATCTGAGAAATGGATCTTTCCCTGAATGGTGCCATCGATGAAGAGATCTTCTTTGCCGAAGATTTCTCCCTTGATGGTGATCCCCTGGCTCACGCAGGCCGGAGCGTTGGGAGAAACCGGCGGCGCATTCGGCGCATTAGTACGAGTCGGAGAAGCAGCCGCGAATCCTGGACTATCCGTACCGGATTGCGGTTTGCTTTCGTCAGGCTTTTTCCACATACGACACCTCCACAGCGCAGGCTCCGAGGCCGCGGAGCTGGGTCCCGTCGGTCAGGCTGGAGGAAGCGTGCGAAACCACGACGATAGTACAGCTCCTCAGGGCTGTAAAGCGAAAAGAATGGCGCTTGCAATTTCATGTGCACCCCTGCGCGGGAAAAGGGGCAGGTCGGAGCAGATCAGTGCCTCTAGCGAAGCTCTTACGCCGGCCCGGAGCTCCTCTTCATTTAAACTCGTGGAATTGCCGAACGGAAAATCTTGAAAAGCGCATGGAGCGGTGGGAGAATAATGGCGACCCTGCTGCGGAGGTACGGCGATGAAATTCCGGAATGTGTTTCTGGTTTCTCTTCTTGTCTTCTTGCTCCCGGCGTTGGCCGCTGGCGCAACCACCAGCAAGGCGGCGCAAATCACCGGAAAATACATTGAGGCGCGGAGTGCGGATGTGTACACCGGGCCGTGCTTTGCGAATTCGGAAGTGAACTTGGCCGGCCAGGAAGCGGTGCTGGGCTGGCGCGTGGACAAAGGGACGTGGGGCGACGTCAAGTTGGATGGGTTGAGCGTCGTGGCTGTAGTGCGCGCAAACAGCACGCTGGGCGATCCTTACGCCAATCCGCTGCCGGCGAAGACGGTGATGATTCTGGACGAGCGCGCGACCCCAGGACAGCGTGAAGCGCTGATAAAATTCGCGCAGGCTCAGACCGCCGGTCTGCTAAACAACGTCGTTGGCGTGGAACTATCGCCGATCCGCCTGGACATCGCGCCGGATAAGCACGGCCAGGCGACGCTCGAGGCCGGCAAGTTGGTGAAAATCTCCACGCGGGCGCTGACCCGCGCGGACGAGATCTGTCACAACGAAGAAACGTTTTATCAGCCGCTGGCCGCGCACTTGAATCATGCCATGCCGGCGTACACCGCCGAGAGCACCTATCGCGGCAATCACTTGGACATCAACTGGAGCGAGTCGGGCAGGCGCGGCTCGTTCGTCGGCACGTTTACCAGCCCCCTTTAACCAGCCGTTGATGATAAAGCGGACATGCGCAAGCCTGTCCCACTGGAGGGTTTTGTCTGTCTGAAAGGCCAGCGATGAACAAATCGAAAAGGCGCGCGGTTGCCCGGGCGTTGGCGCTGTGCGCGGTGATCGCGGGGTGCGGCGCCGCGGCTCCGCTGCGATTTGCGGGTGCGGCGGGCGCGTACACGGCAGAGAAATTCTCTGCCCCGCCGCCGCCAGAGGTTTCCGCGGCCATCCGCGAGGTTCTGTCGAATGACGGTATTCGCGTGCAGGGGCCGAAGGGGCCGCTCTGCGAAATCTGGCTTCGCAAGGCGATTCCCCTAAATGCCAATCCTTCGAATGAACTGGGGATTGCGTTTCCGGAATTCGCCGAGGGGACCCTCGCCGCGGTGGTGCGTTTTCCTGCCGAAGTGACTGATTACCGCCAGCAACGCGTCAAGCCCGGCGTCTACACGCTGCGCTACGCGCTGAATCCCGTAAATGGCAATCATCAAGGAGTGGCGCCCCAGCGCGATTTTCTTCTGGCCTCGCCTGCTGCCGACGATGCCGGCGCCGCGCCGCTTTCCATGAACGACTTGCTCGCGCTCAGCCGCAAGGCCGCCGGGAGGGACCATCCATCCGTCTGGAGCTTGAGTCCCGTCGAAGGCCAGCCGGCCACGCTCCCGGCTATGAGCCACCAGGAAGACGGCGACCTCTGGCTCGTGGAGTTTCCCGTCCATCTACAAGCTGCGAACAACACGGTCACCGTGCGGACGGTGGGGCTTGTGGTCGTGGGTCACGCGCCGGAAGCCTGAGCTGCCTTTACGATCGTGCGCAAGTGCAGTTGACGCCGGCACGCCGCGCTGCCGATAATCTCACCGCTGACAATCTGCCGCGTGCCTCTTGCCATGTACAAGTGCCCTGAGTGTGAAAACGAAATCAATCAGGCCACCGAGGTCTGCCCGCGCTGCGGGACCGACCTCGAAGCGCTCGCTGCCGCGGCACTGGCTGCGGAACCCGCCAAGCAACGCAGCGCGGGCAAGATTGTCTTGATTTGGGTGACGGTGGTTGTGGTGGTTGCCGTGGGCCTGTACGCCTTCATCTGGTACGTGCTGCCCGAGCGCTCGGGGAACGAATCACGCGCCGCCATCGAAGCGCGCGTGCTCGAATCCCTAGGCGAGTTTCAGACCGCGCTGGAAAACTTTGCGCGAGCCGAGGGCGGCCGTTATCCGCATTCCGCGGAAGTGCTGGGCGCCCAGGGACGCCTGGCGGCGCGAAACGCGCTGGGGGTGGGCTACACGCTTCAGTACTCGCCGGGGCCGGCGGGCGCGGATGGCGTGGTGCGAAACTACAGCCTTTCAGCGCGGCCCGACCGCTACGGCTTCCGAAGTTTTTATACGGATCAGAGTCGCGCAGTTCACGTCACCTCAGAAAATCGTCCCGCGACGGCGCAGGACCCGCTCTTTTGAAACATAAGTTATTTCGTCGCTAGTGCAGGCAGGGCGCGGCGGAGCCGGCCGACGACGCGCTCTTTTCCAAGAACCACCATCGTGTCGAACAGCGGCGGCGCGACGGCTTGCCCGACAATGGCCACGCGCGTCGCGTTGATGAGCAGGCCTGCCTTCGCTCCGGCGGATTCGGCGAGCGCGCGCAGTGCGTGGTCGCAGGCGTCGTGGCTCCAATCCGGGAGCGCATCCAGGGCGTCGGCGAGTTTGCCGAGGAGATTGCCGAGCCGCTCGTCCTTCCAGAATTTCTCGCGCGCCGCCGGGTCGTAGGAAAACTCATCGCTGAAAAACGCGCGCGCCCAGGTGGAAAAATCCGGCAGCAGGCGGACGCGCGGCCGGAGCAAATCCACGGTGCGCGCGAACCAATCGCGCCGCGCGCCGGCCCATTCCTCGCGCCACAGCCCGCTCCCTTTCAATTCCGCTTCCACGTGCGGCACAAGCTCTTCGATGGGAAGCTTCTGGAGATACTGCGTGTTGAACCATTCCAGCTTGGGACGGTCGAAAACGGCGTTGGTGCGGCTTACGCCTTCGAGCGAGAACCGCTCGACGAGTTCGCTGGTGCGGAGGAATTGCGCGTCGTTCCCGGGCGACCAGCCCAGCAGCGCCAGAAAATTGCGGAAGGCTTCCGCGAGAAAACCTTCCTCGCGATACGATCCGACGCTGGTGGCGCCGTGGCGCTTCGAAAGCCGTGTGCGGTCCGGCCCCAGAATCAGCGGGACGTGCGCGAAAACCGGCGGCTCGGCGCCCAGCGCGCCATACAGCAAAACCTGTTTGGGCGTGTTGGAGAGGTGGTCGGCGCCGCGAATAATGTGTGTGATGCGCATGGCCATGTCGTCCACAACCGCGCTCATCTGGTAGGTGGGAAGCCCCGTGGTCTCGCCCGCGGTTTTCGACGAGCGCAGCAGCACGAAGTCTTCGATTTCCTCGTTGGCCACTTCGCGAGCGCCGAACACGGCATCCTCAAACTTCGTAGGCGCGCCGCCCACGGGGACGCGGAAACGGATGGCGGGCTTGTGCTCCTGCGAAGCGGGCTTGCCATCGCGGCAACTGCACCGCGTGACGCGCCGCGGACCGCGGTCTTCCGGTTCGTCGTCCTGGGCTTCGTGCGGCGCGTCCGCGCCTGCATATTTCTCCGGCGGGCAATAGCACAGATAGGCCGGGCCGCCGGCGAGCAGCTTTTCTGCGGCAGTGCGGTACAAGTCAAGCCGTTGGGACTGAAAGTACGGCCCTTCATCCCAGTCAATGCCCAGCCAGCGCATGGCCTCGAGGATGCCATCCACCAGTTCGGGACGGTTGCGCTCGGCATCGGTGTCCTCGACGCGGAGGATCATCGTGCCATGCTGGCGGCGCGCAAACAGCCAGTTGAACAGGGCGGTGCGGGCGCCGCCAACATGGAGGTAGCCCGTCGGGGAGGGCGCAAAACGCACCCGCGGCCCGGTGCTTGCCGGTGAAGCGGATTCAGGGTGATGACTCATGTTTTCAGTGCGGTGGCCCCATGGGATTAGAAAACTGCCCAGTTTAGCCGAAGCAGGAAGCAAACGCCAAATATGTCAAGAAGAGGTCATAGTGTCATTTGAATCTTCAAGCTAACCCGCAGAGAAGTAGCCATGAGCGAGCACGTTACCTCGCTTGCCTGCGGGTACTGTCCTAATTTGGATCTCGGCGGTTACATGCCTTAAGGTACAGCCCCACAAACCTAAGTGATAAACTTGGCGGATGGGAAAAACACACCTGCGCAAACGCCTCATCGAATGGCTTGTTAGCCACGGCTTGTGGGAGATTTTCAGATACGCTCTTGCAGCTACCTTTGTATGGCTTATCAGCGTTGGTGGTGCGCGATTGATGCACGCTGCCATCAACACAGCTTTCAACATGTTCCTCGTATTGGGTGGAGTTATCGGCCTCGCATGGACGTTTGGATTTTTGTCTTTTGGGCGGATGAGACCTGCAATATCCGCTGTGCCGCTATTGAAAGAACTCAGACAGATCACCGAGGAATTCATGGACCTGATGTACAAATTTCCAAATTCAGAGGCTGTGGCAGCGCCATTTAGCAAGACCTGGCGACCGTTAGTGGGTACCCTAGATATACCGACCCACCAGCAAGAGGTTATGAGATGGCACTCCAGAGTCTTACATTTTTTGGACAGTTTGGCAGACGCACAGAAGAATCGCAGTGGATTGACCAACCTAGCCATTCTTAGAGCGGTGCCGTTTGGAGTGCTGTCGAAGGATGAATGCCTGAGATGCTTGTACGAAGTCGAAGGGTTTTTGCCGGAAACGATTTTAAGAACAAGAATTTAGGCAGCTTTAGATTAGGGGAAGGGCGTTATGGAGGGAGCGATGTTAAAACGCGTTCTTTTTGCCGCTGTTTTGCTCGGGGCCGTTCCTTCAACGGTTTTCTCGAATCAGAAAACGCCGAAAACCTACCCTGAGCGCGGCACCGTCGTCGCCGTGCGCACCGAAAAAGAAATCCATGGGCAAGGCGTGCACACCACGGTTGTCCCAAGCGTATCCACAAATCCGATTACGGGAAAAGTGGAGAGCCACCCCGTCAGCAAAACCCACGGCGGTCAGTCTCGCACCTACAGAGTGCCCGTTTCGCGGGTTGAGACTGAAACGAAATTCTACGAACTTGAAGGCAAGCACTTAGAACTCAATCAAATAGTTGAGTTTCGCATCGAGAAGCGCCACGATCTTTACCACGCCTTTATACGCGAGGCCGACAACAAAGAGCGGCGGTATCTGGTCGTTGCCATTGAGCAGAAACCAGACAAGACAAAGCAGTGAACCTCACTTTCCCCTTGTCAACCTGCTGACCGACTTGGTAAGAACGCTGAGGGCTGCCTATGGGAAATGCGATTAGAAAACTGCGCAGTTTAGCCGAAAGCAGAAAACAAACACCAAGTATCCGCAGGGTAAGGCGCCTCCGGGGCTGCTGTTTCCTTGTAGGTACCCCGGTACCCTTGACCCCCCCAAAAACCGTAGTCTATAGTCCCAACTGCCTATTCTCTTCATTACTTTGCGGCCCTTCGCGCAGAGGCGCATCTGTGCGCGCAAAGATGAAGACTGGGCAGGGAAAGATGACGAAAAGTCGGCCGAAAGGCAAACGCGGGTGTTTGCGCGCGCGGGATAGCGCGGTGCGCTCAGCGTTGTACTTTGCGGAGCACGCAGCGTGCTGACTCATGACAGCATGATCGCGCTGGGCCTGCTTGCGGTGGCGACGCTTATCGCCTCGTTTTTCGCCTATCTCTACACCGTGAAGCGGCAGCTCTATCTTCTGCTCTGGACTACCGCCTGGAGCCTGGTGGCGCTGCATGTTCTCAGCCCGGCGCTGCTTCCCTGGGTGGGTGAGGTTCCCTGGCAGGCGGCCTTAAATCAATGGCTGTTTTCCTGCGCCGCCTTGCTGTTTTTCTGGGCGGCGCAACTTTACGTACAGGCCAAGCCCTGGGTTGGCCGGATTGCGGGAGCCGCCATGGTTCTGCTGGTCTGGGCGATTGTTCACCAGGTGCGGTGGGTACCGTGGGGCTCATCCTTCGGCACGGGAATGATCTTCCTCGGCTGCGCCTGGGTCTTCTGGCAGGAAAGCCGCAAGCAAGAAACCATTGCCGATCTGCTGCTGGCGGCGTCGTTTGTTCTCTGGGGAGCCGTGGTGGTGGCGATCGCGTTCTTCGAGCGGTCTCCCTCAGAACATCTCACCGAACTCCGCCTGCTTCCTATCGTTCCCATGCTATTCATCGCCATGCTGATGGTGATGGCCCTCTATGAAGAAGAAAAACGGCGTGTTGAGCGCAACATGCTGGCACTGTCTAATTTGAACCTGGCAACTTCGAGTTTTGTGGGCGGCGAGATTCAGCGGATGCTCTCGCAGGCGCTCGACCGCGTTCTTGGCGTCGTGCGCATTCCCGCCGGCGCACTGTTCCTGCATCACGGCGATCCCGCCGGCCCGACCTCGGTGGTCGCCGCCGGGTTGAGCGACGATTTCTGCAGTGCCTCGCAAGAGGAAGGACTCGACGACCACCTTGTGAATCTCGTCGCCCGGCTGGGGGGACTGGTGGTGTTCCGGGATCTGTCGCGCGACTCCTCCTGGGCGGCGCTCGAAAAGGAAGAGGCCTTCCGGCGGTTCCGGCAACTCTCCGTAGGGCAGGGTCTGCGCACCGTAGTCGGCATCAGCCTGCAGACCAAGGAGAGTGCCTTTGGCGTGCTGCTGCTGGGAACACCGGATAGCCGCCGCTTCGCTCCCGCCGAGTTGCGCCTTCTGCTTGCGCTCGGACACCAGATCGGCATGGCCGTCGAGAACAGCTACTTGATTCAGCAGACCTCCCGGCGCTCCGAAGAGCTGCACGTCTTGAACGAGATCGGGCGCGCGCTCAGCTCCACGCTGAACATGGATGCGCTGTTCGGCAAGATCTGGGAGGAGATGAAGCGGCTCTTTGACGTGGACAATTTTTATGTGGCCCGGCACGACACCGTTCACGACGAAATCCAGTTCGAACTGGAAGTGAGCGAAGGCGTGCGTCTGCCGAAGCGCTCCCGGCCCGTGGGGGATCACTTGACCGAATATCTGATTCGCACGCGCCAGCCGCTGCTCATCCGCGAGAATCTCCCGGCCGAAGTGAACCGCCTGGGAGTCGAGCCCATTCAAAGTATGGGATGTTTCTGCGGAGTGCCGCTGGTGCTCCATGACCGCGCCATCGGCGTGATGGTCGCGCACAGTCCGCAGGAGCGCGTGTTTGACGAGGGCCATCTCGAATTGATGCGCGTGCTGGCCAGCGAAGCCAGCATCTCCATTGAAAACGCGCGCCTGTTCGAGGAAGAGCAGACCCGTGCGCGCCACCTGACGCTGCTCAACAACATTTCCCGCCATGCCATCAGCACGCTCAATCCCGACGAGATGCTCGCAAAAATCGCCGAAGAGCTCGAACAAGGCCTCACCTACGACCACGTGGGCATCGCTCTGCTCGAGTACTCCACGCGCGAAGTGGTGGTGCAGGCCGAGGGCGGGCGGCGGCGCGAAGCCCTCGGGAAGCGCATAGCGCTTGGTTCGGGACTCGTGGGGCAAGTGGCGCGCACCGGCAAACTCGCCGTGCACGCGCAGTTGCGGCCCGACGATGAAGCGGCCCGTCCGGTGCTGGTCGATTCCGTGTCGGCGGCGGCGTTGCCGATTTTTTATGCCGAACAGCTTCACGGCATTCTGTACGTCGAAAGCTGCGTGCCATGCGAGTTTTCCGATGTGGAAACGCTCCTGCTGCGCACCCTCGCCGACTTGATCGCCGGCGCACTGCACAATGCCCTGACCTTCCAGAAGGCCCAGGAACAGGCCATCACCGACGGCTTGACGGGCGTCAAGACCCACCGCTTCTTCATGGAGGCCCTCTCTGCCGAATGGAAGCGCTCCACGCGCGCAGGCCGCGCCTTCTCGCTCGTCCTGATGGACTTGGATCGCTTCAAGTTCGTCAACGATTTCTACGGCCACCTCGAGGGCGACCTGGTTCTTCAGCGCGTGGGACACATCCTCGAGCAGAATTGCCGGCGCTCCGACGCCGTTGCCCGCTATGGAGGCGACGAGTTCGTCATCCTGATGCCCGAGACCAACATCGAACACAGCCGCCAGCTTGCCTCGAAGCTGCGCGCGTGGGTTTCTTCGGACCCGCTGCTTCGCGAGAAAAGCATCACCGCCAGCTTCGGCATCGCCAGTTATCCGCTGCATGGCTCGACGCCGCAGGAACTCATTCAAGTAGCCGACGCTTCGATGTATCTCTCGAAGCATCAGGGCGGCAACGCTGTTTCCACCGCCGACCACTACGATCCCAGTGAAGCGAAAAAGTGGAAGCGCGACGTTCTGGAAGCCTACCTGGGCGTTACCCTGAAGCGTTTGTTCGCCACCGGCCCGGAAGCCTTCGCGGAGATTTATCAGCGCCTGGAACAGTTCACGCAGTCGCTCGCTGCCAGCGAGGCCTCGCAGGCGCCGGCCGGAAAATCCAAGGACAGCGGAGGCGCCCCCGCAGTGGGTCCCAGCGATGGCGTGCAAGCGCTGCCGCAGGCCGTGATTGATACCGTGACGTCGTTGGCGTTTGCCATTGACGCCAAAGACCATTACACCCAGGGCCATTCCCAGAAAGTTTCCGCTTATGCCGCGCTCATCGCCGAGGCGCTGGGCATGAACGATGCCGACGTGGAAGAGATCCGGCTGGCGGGAGTGCTCCACGATATCGGAAAGGTGGGCATCCCGGAGACCATACTGAATAAGGGCGGCCCGCTCAATCCGGAGGAGTGGGAGACCATGAAGTCCCACGTGCACTTCGGCGCCAAGATTCTCGAGCCGCTCGGCGCCATCTCGCGCATCGCCCAAATGGTCAAGCATCACCACGAGTTCTTCGACGGCTCCGGTTACCCGGATGCCCTCAACAGCGCTCAGATTCCGCTGGGCGCGCGCATCATCGCCATCGCTGACGCCTACGACACCATCACCTCCGACCGGACCTATAAGAAAGCGCGCAGCTCCGCCGACGCCCTTGCCGAGCTCGAGCGCTGCGCCAATGCGCAGTTTGACGGCGAGTTGGTGGCCATCTTTGTGAAGACTCTCCGCCAGTTGCCCAACCCCATCTTGGAGAGTGCCTCGGCCCCTGCTGAAGTCCGCGGCGCCAACGACTAGAGAATCTGTCCGCGCCTTGATTTGCCGGGTTCCCTGCTTGCATCCATACAATGAAAACGGCAGCGTTATCGCATTGGCGGCGTACGAGGCGCAATCCGGAAATGCCGGAACGCCCCGGAGCTATACTGGATTCTCCAGCATGGGAGAGTGCATGAACGAGGGCAAGGTCGGGATTCTCGTTCTAGATATCGAAGCGCCGGGCCAGGGCGTGCTGCGCCAGGTGCTCGACGCCGAGAACTGGCGCGTGCGCGTCGTGCCCGACTCGGGCCTGCTGTTGACCGAGCTCAAGTCGGGCGAATGGAGCCTGGTGATTGCCAACGCCGCTCTGACTGGCCTGAATTCGCCGGTTTTCCACATTTTACGGGAGTTGGCGCTTGTGCCCGAAAACGAAGGCGGGCGGCTGCGTGCGCTGTTCCTGGTGCCGGAAACGGCACGCGAGGCGCAAGCCGCGCTGGAGAGCGCGCGAATGCCTTACGTGATCCGGCCGTTTACCCTGCACGACCTCCTCGAAAAAGTGAGCGACCTGCTGCTGGAAGTTCATGCCATCGATGAGCCGATCCGGCAGGTGCGCTACGATTTCAAGGGCCGCGAGCGCAAGCGCAGGCTGCGCAAGTCTTCCCGTGAGACCTCCATGTTCGCCGCTCGCGACGACTTTTCCATGACCGAAGAAGAAATCACCGAGTTCGAGAAGCAGGAGCAAGAGGAAATCAAGAAGCGCCCGCTGAAAAGAAAATTCGACCTCGGCCGGCCCTAGACAAATCCCCTGCCCCTTTCCCCAATGCTCCACATCGCCGCAAGGCGGAGTCTGCCGCAACCCGAAAAATACCTTGCAAGAAATCCCTCAGGCACCGTTCAAACCGCAAAGGCCCGCGATCCGGGCCTGATAGTAGTTTCAGGAGGAGCTTATGGAGCGATTTACGATGTCTTCGATTTTTGCGGGAGCGCTGCTGGGACTTAGCTCGCTGGCGTCTCTCGGGTCTGTATGGATGCCGGGCGGTGGCGGAGGTGCGCCGCGTGGCGCGCCCGGGAAAACGAATGGCTGGCGGCTTGGTGACCCGGTGACGTACGAAAACCTGACCATCTTCCCGGTGCTGAGCGCGGAATCCGCGCGAACCAGCGGCTTTGTGACGCTGGACGAGGCGCTGAGCACGGGCGACGCGGTCATCAGCGAGGAAGGAAGCGAGGGCTTGCGGCGAACTCGCGATGGCCGGCCGGTGATTGTCCCGGACTATCAGAGCGGAGCGTCGGTGAACCGCCTCGTGCTGATCAACCGTGGCAAGCGGCCGCTGGTGCTTCTCGCCGGCGAACTGGTCAGCGGCGGGAAGCAGGACCGCATCATCGCCAAGGACCGCATCGTAGGTCCCGGCGAACGGCCTTTGCCTCTGGACGTCTTCTGCGTCGAACACGGACGCTGGTCGTCCGGAACGCAATTTGCCGCTGCCAAAATCATGGTTCATCCCAGCGTCCGCGAGAGAGCCGCGGTAGACCAAAAGCAGGAGCAGGTTTGGGACGCGGTGCGCTCCGGCTCGACCGCGCGGGCTGACGCCGGAGTCGCCGGCGCGGCGCCGCCGCTTTCCCCGCGCGGGATCGAGCGCGCTATAGCTTCCGATGCGCCGACGCAATCTTACGCCAAGGTGTACAACTCGCGCGCCGTCGGCGTGCCGATTGACACCTTCGTCGAAGAGGTGCAGAAGCGCTTCGAACGCGCCACGGCGAATCTGAAAGGCGAGCGCGTGGTCGGCGTCGTGGTCGCTTATGGCGCGGAAGTCGCCTGGAGCGACATCTTCGCCTCGCCCGAGTTGTTCGGCCACTACTGGAGCAAGCTGCTGCGCAGCTACGCGATCGAAGCGCTGGCGCGGCCGCAGACGAGAGAGCAAGCGTCCCTTGACGATGCGCGCGAATTTTTGCGTCCGGTGCAAGGCCAGGAACGCACCGAAAGCGTGCCGGGCGTGTACCGCTGGCGCGAAATCACTTCCGGGCGTTACGCCGAGATCGAGCTCGAAGCGCTCGAGCCGGCGCAGTTGACGCTGCACCGTTTGATGATTCACCGCACGAGTTAACGCCTCGCGCGATGTCATTCCGAGCGGAGGGACGCGACATTTCTGTTTGCGTGCGCGAAGCGCGTGTCGCGTCCCGAAGCCGAGGAATCCCTCCGCCTCTTGCATGCGCCGTGCTCGTCATTTTCCCGCCGTGCTCTTTTCATTTAGCAAGCGCACGCGGCTCGTGTCTTTCGTGCCGGCGAGCAGCTCGGCGACAGTGCGGGGCAAAACAGGGTGAGCAAGCTGCGGAGCAAGCTCCGCGAGCGGAACCAGAACGAAGCGCCGGTCGGCCAGCCGCGGATGCGGAACGTCCAGTTCCGCCGTGCGAATCACACTGTTCCCGTAAAAAAGAATGTCCATATCCAGCCTGCGGGGGCCGCGCCGAATCTGTTTCAGGCTGCCGAGCGTAAGCTCGATGCGCTGCAATTCCTGAAGAAGCCGCTGAGGAAGAAGTTGCGTCTCCGCTTCGACGACATTGTTCAAGAACCAGTTCTGCGTGAAAAAATCCACCGGCTCGGTTTCGTAGAGCGACGACTGCCGCAGCACGCGGATTCCGGCGGCGCCGAGCGCTGCAATCCCGCTCGCAATTTTCGCGGCGCGGTCGCCCAGGTTCGACCCCAGCGATAAATAGATCCGTGTTGTCACCATGCGTGTAGCGCCCCGCTTTAGCCGGGCATCTTGAGTCTTACCATAGAGGGTCGACGTAGCATAGGCTTCAAAGTGTCGGGCAAAGCGGCGTCGAGCCGCCGCACTCCAAAAAAGCACCACCCCTCCCCCCATCCCCATTTTTGTTAAGTATGTGATTCGAAAGGGTTTGTGAAAAAGTGCCATGCAAGTATGTGTCCCTAAAGGGTTTGAAAGCCTTTGTTTTGACATAGATGTGCGATTTCTTGGAAGTATGTGTGCCGAAAGGGTTTACGGAAGCAGAATCTATAAGAATGCGAAAACAAAGAGGTTGAGTGTGGAAGGAGGGGAATCCAGGCCAGGGCGGCTGGACACACCTGCCGCTCCTGGCTATTTCAAAGCGGGTGGCAGGTCCCGCAGAACCTTCCGGGATGCAAACTGCGCACATCTGTCGTTTTCCTTTGCTCTTCCCGTGTTGCGTCGGCGGGCTCTAAGTGGCAGGACCAAACCAACTAGCGGGCGCCTGGCGATTACTACAAAGTACGTATACCACAATTAGCAGCGATTGTCAAGGGCTCATTTGGGGGCTCTTGAGGCGAAGAGTTCCCCACCTTTTTCATGAGAGCAGCGGAAAAGATCGGGCACCCGGCCGTTACTTGTCGCGTGACCAGGTACATGTCCGTCCCGGTCAGCGTCGGCCACTGAGCCAATTCGCATGACGCCACCCCGTGAACAACCACCATACTGAGAGTAGAATGAAAACGGGGACGACGGCCTTTGGAAACCAGATCCCTATCAGCTTCGCGATCCCCAAGGCCACTAGTCCGCCGAAGGTCAATGTGAGGACGTAAATTAGAACGAGGCGCATGTTAAGGGTCAATTATGCTTCTGACTTGAAAATGTGGCAATGAAATTAGGATACTTCCCGCCACAGAAGTGATTCAATTGCGGAGCATGAGATGAGACATACTCTACTGTTTCTTGCGACTCTGTCTGTACTTGTTTCTTGTAGCGAACAGCCAAAAAGCCAGCCGCAGGCTAACGAACTGCGTGTTTTCATCGCCGATAACAGCCTTTCTAGCTTCGGGCAGTCGTCCCAGCCAGTCGGCGACCCTGATTCGAGCACGTCGAGCGGTGTCAAGCTCCGTAGCACTTTGAGCTTGATGGCAATGCTGAAGGAAACGTGCCCAGATTTCACTGTAACGCTTGACCAGGAATTGCCGAACTACACGATCCTTGTTGAGAAAGGGTCGCAAGAGAAAACTGCAGGCGACAGCTATTCCGTTGGCGTGTTCGCCGGTCTGTTGCAGGACCTAGTCTCAGTCGAAACCGGACCATCACTGAAAGCCGGAATCCAGAAAGCGTGTGACGTGATTCGGCGCAATGAGAAGAAGCAGGCTAAAAAATGAGCCGATCCAGGCGGATAATTTTGATCTGTTACTGCGCCTGTCTCATTGTCACCTTTCTGATTGTTCCGTGGAAGGCCGCCCCACCCGGCGGGAATCGACGCTTTGAAGTTACTCTGGGCTACGCGCCCCTTTGGAATGGCCCAAAGCCACCATCAGAGCACTTAAACCTCAGGAACGATGCACCCCGACCCATCGGTTACGTCCCTCCTGCGTGGTACGCTTATGCGACAGTAGACAGTTCAAGGGTCATTCTTGAAGTCGGTGCACTATCCGTCCTCTGCGCACTGGCGTTTCTATTGACTCCGACACGAAAACACCAAAGCAACGGCTAAGCGACGACCGATACTGCGCCGTGTTCCTTGCGCGTGGGCCTCACGGTAATCTCCACGTCTTGCCCGAGCGCGGTGAGAAAATCCATGAGCCGTTCGATCGAGAAGGCGCCGGACCGGTTGCGCATCAACGCGGACACGTGGGGTTGCTTGATGCCGAGGATCTTTCCGGCTTCGGCTTGCGTCAGGCCGCGCCCTTTGATGAGGCGGTAAATCTGTAGCGTGAGCTTGGCTTTCAAGAGCTCCTGTTCCGGATGAGGAAGACCCAGGTCTGCAAAAACATTCCCGCTGCTTTTCTCTACCCGGACACGTTTTTTCGTTTTCGTGGTCATTTTAGTTCTGCCCTTTCCTGCCTCAGAACAAGCCTTGCTGGCGGCGGGGGGGTTCGATGCCGAAATGCTTGTAGGCGCGGGCGGTGGCGACGCGTCCGCGCGGGGTGCGGTCAATCAGTCCCAACTGCATCAAGTAAGGCTCGTACATGGCTTCGATGGCGTCTTCCTCTTCGCTGAGGGATGCCGCCAGGGTGTTCAGGCCGACCGGTCCGCCGGAATATTTTTCGATGATGGTGAGCATGAGGTTGCGGTCCACTTCGTCGAGGCCGTGCTCATCCACGCCGAGCATTTGCAGCGCTTCGCGGGCGACCGTCAGCGTGATGTGGCCTTCGGCGCGGACTTCGGCGAAGTCGCGCGCGCGGCGCAGCAGCCGATTGGCGACGCGCGGCGTGCCGCGGCAGCGCCGGGCGATTTCCGCGGCGCCGTCGTCGTCAATGACGATGCCCAGAATCTTTGCCGAGCGCCGCACGATTTCGATCAGGTCCTCGGGCTGATAGAAATCGAGCCGGTGAACGATGCCGAAGCGCGAGCGCAGCGGCGCGGTGATCAGTCCGGCACGGGTGGTGGCGCCGATGAGCGTGAAATGGTTGAGCTGGAAGGGATGAATGCGCGCGCCCGGTCCCTGGCCGATCACCAGGTCAATGCGGAAATCCTCCATCGCGGGATACATCACCTCTTCGATGGCGGGGAGCAGGCGATGGATTTCGTCGAGAAACAAGACCTCGCGCTTTTCGAGCGAAGTGAGAATGGCGGTGAGGTCGCCTTTGCGCTCGAGCATCGGCCCGGAGCTGGTCTTGATGGGAACGCCCAATTCGTTGGCGATAATCTGCGCGAGCGTGGTCTTGCCCAAGCCGGGAGGGCCGTAGAGAAGAACGTGGTCGAGGGCTTCTTCGCGGCTCCGCGCGGCCTGGATGGCGATGTCAATGTTTTCTTTGACGCGCTGCTGGCCGATGTAGTCGGCGAGGCGCTTGGGGCGGACACTGGCTTCGACGCGGGCGTCTTCATCGAACGCCTGGCCGGAAACGATGCGGTTGGGCGGATTGGTGCGTTGCATCATGTTATTCGTTGGCGCGAGCCGCGCGGCTGCCCGGGCGGCTCAGTTGCTGGAGCGTGGCGCGAAGCAGCGCTTCAAACGAGCCGGCGGCCCCGGCGCCAGTGCTCGCGCGCTGCACGTCTTCGACGGCCTTTTCGGCGGAGCGGCGCTCGTAGCCGAGATTGGCGAGCGCGGAGATGACGTCGGCTTCGAGGCCGGTGCGCGACGCGGCCCGCGCCGCTTCCGGCAGGGCGATGGCGGCGAGCTTGTCGCGCAGCTCGACGACCATGCGCTCGGCGGTCTTCCTGCCGACGCCGGGGATGCGCGTGAGCTGCGCCAGATCGCCCGCGCGAATCGCGGGGACGAGTTCGTCCACGCTCATGCCGGAAAGGATTTTCAGCGCGAGCACGGGGCCGACGCCCGAAGCGGAAAGGAGCAGCTCGAAGAGATGCTTCTCGCGCGCGGTGAGAAATCCGTAGAGCGCGAGCGCGTCTTCGCGCACGTGCGTATAAATCAGGAGGGTCACTTCGGCGTGCAGATCGCCGACGGAATAAAACGTGGAAAGCGGAATGTGCACCAGATACCCGACGCCGTTTACGTCCACGAGCAATTGATTCGGCCGCTTGTCGGCGAGTTTTCCGCGAAGCTGCGCAATCATCGCGAATGAGTATTGACGAGCCGCGCCGCAGTGTCAACGCGCAGCACTAGCGGGAGTAACGGCCGATGAGCTCGGCCTGGACGAGGATGCGGCCTTTCATGGCCCGTTCCACATCGGATTTGGGCGCGCCGGGCTTCAGATTCAATTTCACGTCGAGGGCGTAGAGCTTGAAGAAATAGCGATGCGCAGAGCCGCGCGGCGGGCAGGGACCGCCGTAACCGATTTTGCCGAAGTCGTTGCGTCCCTGGCGCGCGCCGTTGGGAAGCTGCTCTTGCGTGGCGACGCCTTCGGGGAGATCGCGCGTTGCTCCGGGCAGATCGTAGAGGACCCAATGGACCCAGGTGCCCACCGGCGCATCGGGATCATCGGCGATGAGCGCGAAGCTTTGCGTCCCGACGGGCGCGTCGGACCAGGCAAGCGCGGGCGAAACGTCGGCGCCATCGCAGGTGAACTTTTTCGGGATGCTGGCGCCCGGCTCGAAGGCCGTGCTCGAGAGTTTCATGGCCACGGCAGACTCTCCTTTCGGCTGGCCGGCTCCGGAGGGAGCGAAGACTGCGGACAGGATAAGCACAGCAAGCACAGTGATTTCAGAAAATTGTTTCACGGGAAACATTTCCCCCGTCCGACATGCTAGCCCGGGAGCGCGCACGGGGCAAGGGGTGAGGCGCCCCGCTCGGAATGACCAACAATAGCGCACAATCCCGTTTGAAATTCCCGCTGCAAAAGCGTATCTCTATACCGCTCGTTCTGAAAGAGAGCTTGGAAAAACAGGAAAGCGGAGGCAATCATGCAGAAATTCACGCTCGCTTGGCTGGGCGCTTTGATTGCGGCCTTGGCGGCCGCAAACTCGGCCGGAGCACAAAATGCTCCGCAAGGTTCGGTGACCGTGATTCGCGCGGGAACTCTGATTGACGGCAAGTCCGGCGAGCCGAAAAAGAACCAGGTCATCGTGGTTCGCGGCAACCGCATCGAATCGGTTCGGGATGCCGCCTCCGCAAAAATTCCCTCCGGGGCGAAGACCATCGACCTTTCCGGGGCAACGGTTCTGCCGGGACTGATTGATTCGCACACGCACATTTTCCTCTGGGGCGAGGACCCGGCCAAAGGCGGCTACGATGACAACATTCTCCGCGCCGGAATTGCTCTGCGCGCCGCGCGCGCGACGGTCGCCGTGCGCAGCGCTCTGGAGCAAGGCTTCACCACCTTGCGCGACCTGGAAACGGAAGGCGCCGGCTATGGCGACGTCGAAATCAAGCAAGCCATCGAAGACAGCGTCATCCCCGGCCCGCGCTTGTTTGTGGTCACCCGCGCCATCTCCACCACGGGCGGCTATCCCCTCGAAGGCTACGCCCCGGAACTCGACATGCCCAAAGGCGCGCAGTTGATTGACGGGCCCGTCGAGGCGCGCAAAGCCGCGCGGGAGCAACTCGACCACGGCGCCGACTGGATCAAGGTGTACATGACGCACCGCTCGTGGGTAGATAAGCAGGGCAATCTTGTCTCGCAGCCGACCCTCACCGTGGAAGAGCTGAAGGCCATCGTGGACGAAACGCACGGCTGGGGAAAGAAGGTCGCTTGCCATGCCTACAACGGGATCGGCTTGCACCGCGCGCTCGACGGCGGCTGCGATTCGATCGAGCACGGTCTCGAGCTCGACGACGCGGCAATCGCGCAGATGGTCCGCCAGGGCACGTGGTACTGCGCGACGATCACGCCTTACTACAACTGGTGGGCGGCCGAAAATACTCCCGAAGGACAGCGCGACCGCAAGCGCGTCGCGGTGCACGGCCCGTCGTTCACGAGAGCGCTTCACGCCGGCGTGAAGATTGTCTTCGGCACCGATGCCGGCAGCTTTCCCTGGAACGAATCGATCGCGCAGGAATTTGCAAGGATGGTGGAATTTGGAATGTCGCCGATGCAGGCCATCCAGTCCGCCACCTCGCGCGCCGCGGAAATGCTCGATCGGCAGGGAGAACTTGGCGTGGTCGCGCCGGGGGCTTATGCGGACCTGGTGGCTGTTTCAGGCGATCCGCTCAAAGATGTAAACGAACTCAAGCGCGTGAAATTCGTGATGAAAGATGGGACGGTTTACAAAAACGAAGCTCACTGACTGACGCCAGTTACGGTTCCACGCGCACGCCTTTCCAGAACGCGACGCGGTCCTTGATGTTGCGCGCCGCCGCTTTGGGCTCCGGGTAATACCAGGCGGCGTTGGGATTGCGTTTGCCGTTCACTTCAATATCGTAATAATGCGCGACGCCTTTCCAGGGGCAAACCGTGGTGGTGTCGCTCGGCCGAAAATAATTTCGTTGCATTGCTTCCGGAGGAAAGTAGTAGTTGCCCTCGACCACTTCGCAGGCGTCGCTTTGCGCCAGCACCGCGCCTTCCCAAGTCGCTTTTGCCATCGGAAATCCCTCCAGCCGGGTTCCGGAAAACTATCCGTGCAATCCATTCTATTGCGGACGGTCTCGTTGTGCCAGCGGAAACGCGTTTCGGAACTTTCCCGCCGGCAGAGGGTTTAGAATGCTGAAGGACACTCGCGGCGATGGCGAAATTCAGGATCCCTGCAAAAG
>Ga0209648_10001400_pt1 | contig 19464 bp, 17 predicted proteins | sample GraSoi2013_115cm_FD_185830 | JGI IMG/M metagenome (GOLD analysis project Ga0209648, IMG submission 185830) | Grasslands soil microbial communities from the Angelo Coastal Reserve, California, USA - Sample 9_17_2013_115cm (SPAdes) (version 2) | ecosystem: Environmental > Terrestrial > Soil >...
CTCCACACAAAGTCGTGCTCGAGCATCGCGGGCGTTCGGCGTGGCTGGGCACGCGATTGCGACTGGGGATCTTCCCCCATGGTGGTGTGGTGGCCCGCGAGGCCTTGAAGCTGGCAGCGCAAGCCGATGCCGTCGTTGTCGCGGTCGGTTTTGACCCGGAGACCGAAAGCGAAGGCGGAGACCGCACCTTCGTCCTGCCACCCGGTCAGGACGAATTGATTCAGGAACTGGCCGCGGCCAACAAAAACATCATCGTCGTGATTACGGCGGGTGGCGCCGTGGACATGAATCCATGGTTAGACCGAGTGCCCGTCGTCCTGCAGGCGTGGTATCCGGGTCAAGAAGGCGGCACAGCGCTGGCGGAGATCGTCTTTGGCGCAGTCAACCCTTCGGGACGCTTGCCGGTCACGTTTGAACGCTATGACAAAGACAATCCCACGTACAACAGCTACTATCCCGAAGCGGACGGAAAGCGCGTGGTTTACAAGGAGGGAGTCTTCGTTGGCTATCGCGGTTACGAGCACAACGGCACCAAGCCGCTCTTCCCTTTTGGTTACGGGCTTTCTTACACCAGTTTTGCCTATCGCAATCTGAAAGTCGGCAAGGTCGCGGCTGAAGATGGCAAGCATGCAAAGGTTCGCGTTGAGTTCGACTTAACCAACACCGGAAAACGCGAAGGCGCGGAAGTCGCGCAGGTGTACGTAGGAGACTCCCACGGCAAGGTGGCGCGGCCCGTTAAGGAGCTTAAGGGCTTCGCTAAAGGAAGTCTCCGCCCCGGGGAGAATCGCCACATCGCTGTGACGCTCGATGACCGGGCTTTTTCCTACTATGACACCGCCGCAAAGCGGTGGCACACCGATCCGGGTGATTTCGACATTCTCGTTGGATCCAGTAGCGACCACATCGAACTTCGCGGCAAAGTTACTTTGCCGGCATCCGAGGTGGCAACTACGAGCCAGCGGTAGTTGGAAGATCGTATCATTGGGAGATCGGGCCATCGGGTCATCGGGGGCCAAACCCATCGCCCTGGCTTCTGACCGTTCCCTCTTCGGATTACTCCGATGATCCGATGTCCCGATGATCCGATCACCCGATCTTTCCTTGAATCTTTCCCGGCCCATGCGTTGTCTATGAGTCGGAAAAAGAACGAAGCAGGAACTCCCACACGGCCGCCCATGAAAGATCGACCGCCTCCATCAACAACCAAGACCCCTGGACACACTCGCCGCAAAAGCGGCCCAACTTAATCAACAAATCCACAACGACTACCTCTTGTTTGTATTTTGGTCATAAAGCGGTTGGCGGCCAATAGCCACTTGACCCATGCCGGATATGACCACTTGCCCCGGACTGTAAGGGATTTTCTTGCCTCGCTGGCAACATTGGTAGTGGCTATAGCAAAGACGGTACAAGTGGTTATTGTTTGTAACCACCTTTTACGCAACAATCCACAATGGCGAAACAACTAGGAATCTTAAGGCTGTCATCCAAAATTGTTCGGTAGAAAAGATTTTTTCAATTCCGGCGATTTTGGCAATCCTGGCAATTCTGGCAATTTCCTATGGCTCTCCGGTCGGGATGACAGACGCAAGAGGCAGTCGAGAAAACACCACGTCTCTCGAGCAGCTTTGCTTGGATCAGCCCGGACGCCAGCATTCAAAAAAAACCTTTTTCTTTTGTCGATATTTCGGCGTCTCAATCGTCTTAAATAATGAAAGAGCCAAAACAACTACGAGGTTTGATTAAATAGCAATTATTCAGCTTTAACGGAGGAGATGGTGTCAGATCCCAGGCATGCTTTTCAGCGCAACGCTACATACGCCAGCGCGGCGGACTTTTGCCGGATTTTTGCGGAAGATATGGCGAATCTGTATTGGTTGTCCTTTATCCTCACTGCGGATCCGGGAAAGGCGGAGCAGTGCTTTGTGTCCGGCTTGGATGATTGTTCCGCAGGGAATCAGGTCTTCACGGAGTGGGCCCGGTCCTGGGCGAGACGGACCGTCATTAAGAATGCGATTCGTTTGATCTCACCCCGGTTCGTGCCCCTTTCCGTGATCCCAAGTAACGCGGTTTCGAATGGTGACAGTCATCCGGCCAATGATTGGGCCGCGCGCGGACACCGGCAAGAGATCTCCGCGGTTCTTGACCTCAACCCTTTCGATCGGTTTGCCTTCGTGATGTCGATTCTCGAGAGATTTTCCGATCGGGATTGTGCGCTGCTGCTTGGCTGCACCCAGCCAGCGCTCAGTGCCGGTCGCGTCCGAGCCTTGCAGCGCCTGTCGCAGTCAGCGACGGCTTGGGGAGATAATGCACTGGAGTCGCAAGACCAAATTGGCTCTGCTGAGGCAAACATTCCACCTTACTTGAAGACCTCCGCCTAGAGTGGGTATCAAGCGGGGACACCTTGAGTTGCAGTCTTCGCGCCAACTCCCGCGCGCAGATAGGCCGGTACGCATTCCTCGCCTATGTCGGGCTGTTACTCGACCTCATCCCAATAAACCGGGACTCGGCCTCGCTCAAGATGACGGGGCAACAACCTTTTGTCAGGCCCTTGACATGTGACCAAATGGTCACATATTATTCAAGGCATGGATCGAGTGTTCAGAGCGCTTGCCGACCGCACGCGTCGACGCCTGCTCGATGAGCTGTTCAAGCGAGACGGGCAGACGCTGAGCGCGCTCGAGCGCCGGCTTCCTATGACGCGCTTTGGTGTGATGAAACACCTGCGGGTGCTCGAGGAGGCCCGGCTCGTCGTGACCCGGCGGCGCGGGCGCGAGAAGCTGCACTTCCTGAACCCGGTTCCGATCCGGCTCGTCCACGACCGGTGGGTTAGCAAATACGCCGAGCCCTGGGCCGCGGCGCTGAGCGAAATCAAACACAGACTGGAGGACAAGATCATGGAAAAAGTGTTCGAGATTTACATCAAGACAACGCCGGAGCGCCTGTGGCAGGCGATCACCGACCCCGAGATGCGGCAGAAGTACTCCTTCGGCGTAGGAGTGCATTCAGACTGGAAGGCCGGATCACGCTACCAAGGCAGGGGCGCCTCCCACACCGTTGCCCAGGCGATGGCGATCTTCGAAGGAAAAAATCTTGAAGTCGATCCCCCGCGCCGTCTCGTTCAAAGCTTTCAGGCGCTTTGGAGCGATGCTGCTAAGAACGAAGGCACCTCGCGGGTCACCTGGGAGATTGAACGAATCGAGGATTCGTGCCGGCTGACCGTCACCCACGACCAGCTGCGCGAAGGCGCCAACCCTGAACTCTACGGTGGATGGCCGATGGTCCTCTCCGGCTTGAAGACGCTGCTGGAAACCGGCGAGACGCTCACCACCCCCGGCTCGTTGCGCTACTCGCAGGCGCCGCAACCGGCAGGCTCTAGGCACTAAACCGGCGGTCGAGCAGTGAGGGCGGCTTCTTAAAACGCCGCCTCCTGCTCGCCACGATCGCGACTATGTATTCACAGGCGCCCTCGCCCGTGCTTTCAGTACAGCACCTCACCGCCGAGGGGCGGCGGTGCCACATGGATTTCGAAAAACATGGACCAAGGAGGACTATGACGCCGTTGCAGCAATCTTCCGTCCCTGAAGTACAAACCCTGTTGACCGGTGTTGTTGTGGTCGGCGAGTCGCCGCGATGGCACGAGAATCGTCTGTGGTTCTGTAACTGGGGCATGGCCGAGGTCGTGGCCGTTGATCTCGAAGGCAAAAGCGAGGTCATGGTCCGCGTGCCCACCACCATCCCTTTTTCCATCGACTGGCTGCCTGACGGCCGCTTGCTCGTCGTCTCGGGCCCTGAGGGCCTTCTTCTGCGCAGGGCTCCCGATGGAAGGTTGGTGACCCACGCCGACTTGCGTGGCCTCTCTGATAAAGGCTGGAACGAGATCGTAGTGGATGGCCGGGGCAACGCCTACGTTAACAGCGTCGGCTTCAATCTAATGGCCGGTGAGAACTTCGCTCCCGGAATCATAGCTGTGGTCACCCCCGATGGCTCGGTGCGACAAGTAGCTGACGGCATCGCCTTCCCCAACGGCATGGCCGTGACGCCTGACAACTCGATATTGATCGTGGCCGAGTCTTACGGCCGGAAGCTCACGGCTTTTGACATCTCCACAGATGGAAGTCTCAAGAACCGGCGGGTGTGGGCCGATCTCGGAGACGGTGTTCCGGACGGCATTTGTATCGATGCCGCCAAGGCCGTCTGGTACGCAGACGTTCCCAACAAACGCTGCGTGCGCATGCGCGAGGGTGGAAATGTGCTGCAGACAATCAACTTTGACCGTGGATGCTTCGCCTGCATGCTCGGAGGGCCGGACAAGAAGACTCTGTTCGTGCTGGCTGCCGAGTGGCGTGGCCCCGAGAAGATGTTCGACGGAGCACGAACCGGTCAGGTACTCGCGGTCGCGGCGCCTGCAAACGGCGTGGGGCGGCCTTAGAACACCTACCACGGAGACACGGAGACACGGAGGAAAAATCGGGAGATCGGGACATCGGATCATCGGAGCTGTCGGAGGAGAACGGTGGAAAGACGGCGATGGGCTCGACCTCGGATGACCCGATGACCCGATCTCCCGATGATCCGATCTTTCTCCGTGCCTCCGTGTCTCCGTGGTAGGTGTGCGATCGTCAGGTTGCGCCCCCAATTCGTATGACCAGCTTGCCCCGCACATGGCCTTGCTCGCTTAGTCGATGGGCGTCAGCAATTTGTTCGAGCGGGAAAACTTTCTCGATCTCGGTGCGCAGCTTGCCGGCCTCGATCAGGCTGTTGATCTTTTCGAGATCGCCCCCGCGCGGCTTGACTTGGGCAAAGAATATCCGCTTGCCTCGCAACAGTGCCTGCAAATGTCCGCCAATCATGCCCCCTAGCGCGGTTGCGAAGAACCTGAGCTTGCCTGTGGGTTGGTCGGGAATTGGGATAGCAAGAGTGACCAGCCTGCCGCCGCGCTTCAGCACACGCAAGGAGCTTGCCCAGACGCTCCGGCCCACGGCGTCGAGGACCACGTCGTAGCCTGAAAGCTTGTCCTCGATTCTTTCCCGGCTGTAATCGATCACGAGGTCAGCGCCGAGTTGCCGGAGAAACGCCTGGTTGCGTGCGCTAGCCGTCGCGGCCACATGCACGCCTACGGTCTTGGCGATCTGCACCGCGAACACGCCTACGCCCCCGGCTGCTGCCTGCACCAGTACCTTTTGCCCCGCGCTCAATCTTCCCTGCCCAACCAGTGCCTGCCAAGCGGCCGACGCGGCCAAGGGAATCGAAGCCGCTTCCTCATGACCAAGTCGTTGCGGCTTGCGGGCCAACGCGCTCTCCGGGACCACGACGTACTCGGCGTACGTGCCGCGATATGTCTTGGCGACCTTGCCGTGCTTGAACCCGTAGACTTCGTCGCCCGGCTTGAACAGCGTGACGGCGCTACCTGCTTGCGCCACTACCCCGGAGAGATCGCAACCCCAGATCACAGGAAAACGCAGGTTCCACAAAGCGCTCAGCAAACCCTTGCGCAGCTTCCAGTCCATAGGATTGACGCTGCTCGCGTGAACCTGCACCAGCACGCCGTTGGGACCGACCTGCGGTGTGGGTACATCCGCCAATTCCAAGACTTCCGGGCCGCCGTAGCGTTCGGCGATTACCGCTCTCATGAGCTGCTATTGTAATCGCCGTGATCGCGCGTCATCGCCGACATCGCGCGGAATCGCCGGGATCGCTCTCTGAAATCCCGAATCCCCGACCTTCAAGTCGGGGTGAGGGATCCCTACCCACTTCCAGGTTGTTTCCCTTTAGTCCATCGCGGCGATAGCGATCCCTCACCCGGCTAAAGCCAGGGATTCGGGATTTCAGTGCACGATCACGATCACGTGCGATGTCGGCGATTCCGCGCGATCACGGCGATTACGGCGATTACGTGCGATTCCGGCGATCTGCCCGGGTGCTACACTAGTGCCGCCCATGGACTTCGACCAACTCGAAACCTTCCTCGAAGTCGCGCGCCACTCAAGTTTCTCGCGGGCGGCGGAGAAGCGTTTTCGCACCCAGCCGGCCATCTCCTCCCAGATACGTTCCTTGGAAGAGGATGTCGGCGCCCGACTCTTCGACCGTAGCGGGGGAAAGGTAGCCCTGACCGCCGCGGGCAAGGTCTTTCAGCAATACGCCGAGCAGACCCTGGAGGCGCGCAAGACCATGGTCGTGACTCTAGGGGAGATGGAGCGCGTTCCCCGCGGGGAGATCGTGGTCGGAGCCAACGAAGGTACCTGCCTGCACATCCTGCCCGAAGTTTTCGCCGAGTTCAAAAAGCTTTACCCGAACGTCGCGGTCCAGATCAGCCGCATGGAGCGGGCCAAAACATTGGAATCGATCATCGATAATTCGGTCGATTTCGGGGTGGTCTCGACTCCAGTCGACGACAAACGGCTGACCGTGGTGAATATCCATCGCGATGAGCTGGTGGTGATCGCGCCGCCGGGCCATCCGCTCAGCGGCTTGAAGCAGGTGGGTATCGCCGAAGTCGCTCGCTTTCCCCTACTCTTGCCCAAGGTCGGACGCACCCGCGACACGCTGGAAAATCTCTTTCACGAGCATCGCTTGAAGCCACGAATCTCCATGGAGCTCGACTCCAGCGAGCTGCTGAAGCGCTTTGTGGCCGCCGACGTCGGTGTGGGCTTTATCGCCGGCTCCAACGTGACTGAGGATGTGCGCGCCGGCGCGCTGGCGGCCGTGATTCTCGCGGATGCCTGCATTCGCCGCGATCTGGCGCTGGTCTTTCGCAAGGACAAGGCACTGAGCCGAGCCGCGCTTGCGTTTATCGAGGTCGCGGTGAAGATCAAACAACCCGAGAAGGCCCGCGGTTAGCCGCCGGCCGAGCTGAAGAATCGAGTGCCGCTTCCGCTGCTCTTTACATTTCTTCGCACTCCCGGCTAGCCGTCTGCAGCGGCGGATCAGCATTCGCCGGAAGCGGCCTTCGCCTAGCCAGGAGTTCTACTCTGACGGTCGCCCCAAAAAATTTCCTGGAAATTCTCCGCACGCACGCGCCTGCGTGTGTTACTTTTTGTGGTTCGGGCAAAAGCGCGACTTTTTTGGAGGACAACTACATTGGGCATAGACATGGTGCCGAAGCGCATCTTTCTCACCAAGGGAGTCGGCAAGCACAAAGAACGTCTTACCTCATTTGAGCTTGCGTTGAGGGATGCCGGCATCGCAGCGCAGAACCTGGTGCGCGTTTCCTCCATCTTCCCTCCGCACTGCAGGCTGATCTCGCGCAAAGAGGGAGTCAAGTATCTCTATCCCGGCGAGGTGACCTTCGCTGTGGTCGCTGAAAACTCTACCCGCGAACCTCACCGGCTGCTGGCTTCGAGCATCGGCTTGGCCATGCCTTCAGATCGCAGCACCTACGGCTACCTAAGCGAACACCACTCCTACGGCGAGACCGATGAGCAGGCAGGCGAATACGCCGAAGAGCTAGCCGCCGAGATGTTAGCGACCACGCTCAACGTAGAATTCGATCCCGACAAGTCCTGGGACGAGAAAAAGGAAATCTACCGAATCTCCAACAAGATCGTGCGTACCACGAACATGACGCAGAGCGGCGTGGGCGATAAGCGCGGTCTGTGGACTACGGTGATCGCGTCGGCGATTTTGCTCTTCGAGTGAATACGGAAAAACCCACCACGGAGACACGGAGGCACGGAGGCACGGAGAAAATCTGCTCATCGGGAGATCGGGTCATCGGGAGATCGAACAACCAAGTCATCGCCCGCCTCTCCACCATTCTCTATTCTGATTGTTCCGATGGTCCGATGTCCCGATGATCCGATGACCCGATCTTTCCTCCGTGCCTCTGTGTCTCCGTGGTAGGTTTAAGCTTTGGGCTTGAACCCTGCCTTCTTCCATCCCTTGCCCAGCCGCTCAAACAACGCCGCGCACATGATCGGCAAGCCGACGGTTGCGTCGAGAAAGACTTCGCCGAATTTGCCGCCTTCGGCAGGCGGCACGAACTTGCCCCATGAGATCGCCTCACTATAAGGAGAGCCGGAGAGGCCGCCCCAGAACACCGGTTCCGGACAAACGCGCACGCCGTAGTGATAGCGTTTGAGTTCCACATCTTCTCCAGCGCGACGGACACGCAACTCACAATAGGGTCCGAACTGTTGCGCCCAGTTGCGGGGCACGCCGCCGCCGATGGTGAAGATTCCCAATCGCTTTTGCTGGAGCAGCGTCTCGGCGAAGTAGTTCAGGTCAAGGAATGGATCGTAGCGAAGTTGCGGCCGGCCTTTGGCGGCACGCATTCGGTTGTTGAGCGCGACGTCCAGGCCAAGTTCAGAATCGGTGAACGCCGGCACAAACACCGGCACTTCTTTCTCGAACGCTGACTTCAAAATCCCGCGCCCTTTGGCGTGGCGCTTGAGATGCTCGCCGATGGCCCGATTCAACTTCCAGGAGCACATGGTTTGCTGCGGGTCCCACTTGCTTAGGACCTCCTCCATCACCAGCTCGACGTGATCCAGATTCTGCTCCGGCTCCAACGTGTCGTAAACGCGGTTATAGCCAGCTTCGTAGAGTTCGACATCGTTCATCCGCGGATCGTAACGATAGTGGTTGTAGCCGGTGGCTTCGACCAGGCCGTGCGCCATCAGCGCGCCGGTCGAAACAACTGCATTGATCAGGCCCTTGTCGATCAGGTCGCAGATGATCAACCCTTGCTTGGCGACGGTCATGGCGCCGGCCAGCGTCATGACCACGAAACAGCCCTTGTCTCGCGCCATGGTTTCGAGCACGTCCACGGCTTCGCCCAGCTGGCGACCGGTAAATGCGGTATCGGCCATGCCCCGCACCAGATCGCTGACGCTCTTCGCTCGCGAAAGATCCAGAGGAAAGACCGGCGAGAGCTTGTCTTTCACCGGATCGTGCAACTTGCGATCGATACCTGCGCCTTCATGCTTCTTGGTCAATGCTTCACCTCAGGAGACTTGGACAGAACCAAGCAAACCTTCAAAGTACAAGGTTGCCTGTTTGCACGTCAATCCGTGACGCGCTCCCAGGACTTTAGCCTTGGGTGAGCGCAGCGAATAGGCAGACGTTCATCGCTGGGAACGTGAACCCCAAAATTCGAGCTCCAGTTGCACGCGGCTTTCCTTGCCATTACCATTCGCGGCATGACCGATCCCAATAAGAAAATCGCCGCCAAGTTCGTTGGGGTCGAGCTGTATTTTGACGACCTCAAGCGTGCTCGAGCTTTTTACGCCGACGTGCTGTGGTTGCAAGTGCTCGACGAGGACGAAACCCGCTACGCCAAATTTGAAGGCGGAGCCGGCTTCGTCTGTTTGGAGCGAAAGGGCTCAGAGTCGTATCCCTCGCAGGACAAAGCCGTTTTGTTTTTTGAGGTTCCTGACCTGGCAGCCGCCGTGGCGGCAATCGGCGAGGACCGCATTGTTCAGCGCGAGGCAAAGTGGGCCGTGCTGCACGATCCCGAAGGACACAATATTCTTTTACTACAGCGGTAAATCAGGGCGAGACGTGGATGTTATCCTTGAAAAGATTGCCAGAATTGCCAAGATTGCCAGAATTGATGATTGCACGCCGAACAATGACCGCTGTAAAAACGATTGCCATTGCCAAAACTGCCGAGACAAGCCTGCAATCATGGCAATCCTGGCAATCATGGCAATTTCTTGGGTACTGATATCGCCCTGTCTTTATGGATGACTCCTTCACTGTTGGTTTGATCCAGATGTCGTGCTCGCCCGAGCCGGAGGAGAACCTTCGTCGCGCGATCGAGAAGATTCGCGAAGCCGCGAAGCAAGGTGCGCAGATTGTCTGTCTCCCCGAGCTGTTCCGAACCCAATATTTCTGCCAGCGTGAAGATCACGCCCTGTTCGATCTGGCCGAGCCGATCCCTGGGCCCACGACCGAGGTCCTGGAGCCGGTGGCGAGAGAGAACAAGATCGTCGTGGTGGCTTCGATCTTCGAGCGGCGCGCGCGGGGGCTCTACCACAACACCGCAGCGGTTCTGGACACAGACGGGACGCTGAAGGGCATCTACCGCAAGATGCACATCCCCGACGATCCTCTTTATTACGAGAAGTTCTACTTCACCCCTGGAGATCTCGGGTTCAAGGCGTTTGATACCGGACACGGCCGAATAGGAACGCTGGTCTGTTGGGATCAATGGTATCCCGAGGGCGCGCGCCTGACGGCTTTGCAGGGCGCGAACATTCTCTTCTATCCCACCGCTATCGGCTGGCATCCCGACGAAAAAGCAGAGTTTGGAGAGGCTCAGCATGATGCTTGGCGTACCATCCAACGCGCTCATGCCATTGCCAACGGAGTATTTGTGGGTGTGGTCAATCGCGTAGGCCGCGAGCACGGCGACGTGCGCGGCAATCGCGCTCAGGGCAAGGGCCTGGAGTTTTGGGGTGGATCATTCCTTTGCGATCCCTTCGGACGCATCCTCGCCGAAGCTTCGCCTGACAAAGAAGAAATTCTGATTGGCCGCTGCGACCTCAAATTATTGGAAGACGTCCGTCGCAACTGGCCGTTCTTGCGCGATCGCCGCATCGATAGCTACGGCGGGATAACCGCACGGTTCTTGGACTGACCTTGCCCGCGAACTCAAAGCCCACACCTCGCTCGCTTGGTTACCGCATGCCCGCGGAATGGGAGCGGCATCGAGCCACGTGGATTGGCTGGCCGCACAATCGCTCCGACTGGCCGGGAAAGTTTGATGCTATCCCTTGGGTTTACGCCGATATTGTTCGCCATTTGAGCCGCGTGGAAGAAGTAAACATCATCGTGGGCTCGGTGCGGGAGCGGGCCGACGCCCGCTCGATCCTAAACCGGAGTCACGCGAATCTGAACAAGGTCAAATTTCATCTCTGGCCAACCGATCGCGGATGGACGCGGGATTCAGGACCGATTTTCTTGCGCCGCGATACAGCCATGGACGCCGTGGCGCTTACCGATTGGCGTTTCAATGCCTGGGCCAAATATCCTAACTGGAAAAATGACAACCAACTGCCCGAGCGGATTCACAAAAAGCTCAAGCTGAACAAGTTCACGCCGGTTTTTGAGAAGAAAGGCAAGCCCCATCATGTTGTGCTGGAGGGCGGAAGCATTGACGTCAACGGCAAGGGACTCATGCTGACCACAGAAGAGTGCCTGTTGAGCCGTGTGCAGCAGCGCAACCCGGGATTGTCGCGCGAAGCCCTGGAGCGGACTTTTGCAGACTATCTCGGCATAGAAAAAGTGATTTGGCTGGGACGCGGAATCGCCGGCGACGATACGCATGGCCACGTGGACGATATCTCGCGGTTTGTGTCGGCCGATACTGTGCTGACGGTGGTAGAACCGAGCCGCGGTGACGTCAACTACGAGCCGCTACAGGAAAACCTCAACCGCTTGCGCAACACCACGAATATCGAGGGACGCAAATTAGAAATCGTGGAGCTACCGCTTCCCCGCCCCGTGATCTTTCATGGACAACGCCTGCCGGCCAGCTATGCGAACTTCTACATCGCGAACCAGTTGGTTCTGGCGCCGACGTTCAACGATCCTCACGACCGGCTCGCATTGAACATCTTGGCCGGGCTTTTTCCGGGTCGCGAGGTCGTGGGAATCCACTGCGGCGACTTCATCTGGGGGCTGGGAGCGATTCATTGCATGACCCAGCAACAGCCGGCTTAGCCTGTACGACCGCTCATCTAGCCGCGAATTCACGCGAAGAAACGCGAATCTCGTTCTTCGGTTAGAGGACGAGTCGTGTGCGGCGCCGAGTATCAATTTTTGAGCGTCGCCTGACACCCTAAGAAATTCGCGACATTCGCGTTGATTCGTGGCCAAGTCTTCTCATGACCATTTTTGCTTGGCCCGGGACTGGTCGCCTTTATCGTCGCTCACCGTAACTTCCACTTCGTTGTCTCCAGGATAGACACCTTTTTGAACGAGCTGTTCCGCCCACGAATCAAGATCGTCGGAAGACTTATTGACCTCGGGAATGCCATTCACTTTGACCGTGACTTGGGAAATATGTTGCCCGGCATCGGCTTGGACATTGACATCGATGTCCCAACCCAGAACCGCGTTCTTGATATGGGCAATATTGATCTTCATTTCTTCCTCATAACCAAAGCTCCAGAATCACGCAGCGACCGTGCGCGGTCGATGCTCAAACAAGTCCGGATCGGTCAGCTGCAAGCGGTGCAGCGTATCCTTCCACACGGCGGGAAGTGCAGGAATGTTGGCCAACTCCTTCTTTGCAGTCAGAGCATCTTCGGCCTTGATCGGATGAGGTCGCAGGCCGGTTGCTTGCGCGGCCATAGCCACAGAAATGTTGCGCTGGCAGGTTCCCTCGAGCAGCATCATGCGCAGCATTGCCGCTTGAATGTTCGGCCCACTGGTTAGAGCGCCATGGTTCGGCAGGATCACCGCGGCAAATTTGCCGACGGCTTCGGCGAAAGGGCGCACCCGGTCTTCGGTGGCGGCCAATCCGCTGTAATCTTCTTCCACGATGCCGATGTCCCCGGCCAGAAAACAGCTTTCTTGATCGTAGATTTCCGGAACGCGGCGGAAGGTGCCGTAGGTCACCGTAGCCGGCGGATGGGTGTGGACCACCGCAGCGATCTGTGGATTGTAACGATGAATCACGGCGTGGAGAGCGATCGTGTCGTTAACATAAGGATCGACCAAAGGATCATGCTCCACAACCTTGCCGTGGAAATCGAAGGTGCAAATATCGGCGGGACGAAGCGCGCCGAACGAGGGACCGAAACGGTTCATGAGCATGCGGTCCTCGCCGATGGCTACGCTCAAATGCCCGGCTACACCGACGCTTAACCCGGCGCGAAATAGAGCCCGCGCTGCACAACACAGATCGAACTTAATCGCCTCAACTGAAGTTGCCATGGCACATCTCCTTAAGGAACGATGCGCAACATCGTAGCTTCTGTTGACTGGTTTCACAAGTGCTGGAAATTTATCGCGTTCCCATTTTGGAACACTATGCAAATGGCAACGACAGAATCCCGAACGGAAATTCACCACGGAGACAGAGAGGAAGATCGGGTGATCGGAGCATCGGGACATTGGATCATCGGAAAGATTTGTAATCGGGTAATTTGTAATTGGTAATTGAAAACCTGCGGTTCCATCGGTTTTCAATTTCCCGATTACCCGATTTCTCAATTAGCAATCTCCCCGATTTCCTTCTCTCGCGCGGCGTCGTGACAATAGTTGCTGCAATACTTACTACCCGGTTCTGCCGGACACACACAACTCGTAAGCGCACTTGGCCCGTCGCGTTGTATGGTTGGAGTCTTGTTCCGAGCCTGGATCGTTACGTGCCATTGAGTCTCCCCGTTTCCTGCTGCCCAAGGTTCGGGCGCAGGATCCCGAATCATGGCCGGCCGTTTGATGTATGTTTATGGTTAGAGAGCGCGCCTTGGTTGGAGGTTGACTGCAAACCAGGATTAAGGAGAGTTGCTGCGGATTGAGCTTCTTTCCCGCCTTCTCTGCGACTATGCGTAAGAAAACGAAAACCGCAACTCCGAAGCCGCCAAAAGAACGCGAGCGGGCACAAGAGGACGCCCAGTGGATGGAGCTGGCTTTGCGGCTAGCCCAGTTGGCAGCCGCAGCCGGTGAAGTTCCAGTTGGTGCTGTGGTCGTCAAAGACGGGAAGATCGTCGGCCGAGGCCATAATCGTACCGTGATGGACGACGATCCCTGCGCCCACGCCGAGGTAGTCGCGCTGCGCGAGGCCGCTACGTGCCTCGGCAACCATCGTCTGAGCGGCTGCGTGATGTTTGCTACAATTGAGCCGTGCGCCATGTGCGCAGGGGCAATGGTTCACGCGCGCGTGGCCCGGCTGGTGTATGGAGCCAGCGATCCAAAGGCCGGCGCCGCCGGTTCGGCGCTGAAGGTGATCAACCATCCTAGGCTCAATCATCGGATGGAGGTGACCGCAGGGATTCGGGCAGATCAGTGTTGCGAAGTTTTGAAGTCGTTTTTTCAATCCCGAAGAAACGATAAGAAGACCGGCCAGGTGCAACGCCTGTAACAATTTGGGCTCTCGTCCGATGGACCACTTCGAGACGAGAAGGCTTTGGCGACCAGCGCAATCATAGGCGAGGCGCGCTGCATGCGCGGCACCATAATAAACGGAGAGGTGCGTGAGTGGTTGAAACGAGCCGCCTCGAAAGCGGCCATACCTGAAAGGGTATCGGGGGTTCGAATCCCTCCCTCTCCGCCACTTCAAAGGTCTGCGACTATCTCTATCAAGATGCCTTTTCGGGTCCTTCGACTCCGCGCCTCCCGGCGCTCCGCTCAGGATTTCGCCTGCGGGCTCCCGCTCCGCTCACGCCCGCAAATCGGCTCAAGTTGAAACGAGCCGCCTCGAAAGCGGCCATACCTGAAAGGGTATCGGGGGTTCGAATCCCTCCCTCTCCGCCACTTCAAAGGTCCGCGACTATCTCTATCAAGATGCCTTTTCGGGTCCTTCGACTCCGCGCCTTCCGGCGCTCCGCTCAGGATTTCGCCTGCGGGCTCCCGCTCCGCTCACGCCCGCAAATCGGCTCAAGTTGAAACGAGCCGCCTCGAAAGCGGCCATACCTGAAAGGGTATCGGGGGTTCGAATCCCTCCCTCTCCGCCATCCAAGCAATTAGCAATCAGCACTCAGCCAAACCGAATCTCCCTTTTCCGCCAGTTCGGTCGAAGAGACTCAGGGCGAATAGTGCTGTTTGGCGATGCCAACTTGGGTCTGCTGCAAAATGTTTCGGACGGCGTCGACCACTGCTTCGGGTGCTTCAAAGCCCCGACCTTAAGAACGCCGTGAACCTGTGCCACTACAGATTGAGTCCACAGCGCGATCCTCTGAATCGAAGATGAATGTACATCGTTAACCAATCGCATCTACCGTTTGTGGGAATGTCCCACGAGTTCATTGGTAGAGACCACGGCCGTGTCGGCGTCTCGTTTTTTGTAGTTGTCGGTGAGCCCGGCCGGGGACCGCGACTGCATCGGCACGACTACGACGAGATTGTGTACGTGATTGAAGGCCGGTCAAAGTGGACAGTGGGCGGTCAGGAACGCGAGGCCGGCGCCGGCGACATCCTCATCGTCCGAGCCGGCGAGCCACACAAATTCATCAACTGCGGAGATGGCCTCCTGCGTCAGCTTGACATCCATCTGAACCCGACTTTCGAAACCGTCTGGCTCGAGGAGTAGGCGGTCCGGAAAGAATGGCCCGAATGGAGATCCAATTCCATCTTGTCGATGTCTTTGCCGAGCGGCCACTCACTGGGAATCCGCTTGCGGTCGTGCCTCAGGCGGAGAGTCTCGATGACGAGCTAATGCAGAACATTGCCCGCGAACTACATCAAGCGGAGACTACGTTTCTTTTGCCGCCCACGCGAACACCGGCGGATTGGCGGCTACGATCCTTTACCAGCAGCGGCGTGGAGGTCTTTGGGGCAGGACACAATTCACTTGGCGCGTGGTGGTGGCTGGCCGAATCTGGTCGGTTGAGCCCCAACGCGGGCGGACGACATCTCTTCACGCAGGAGATAGGAGACCGCTTGTTACCGGTAGAAATCAATCTCTATAAGCAACACCCAGAGTCGGTGACGCTCACACAGGCGCCCCCAGTTTTCGGCGAGGTTTGCGAAGATCTCGTGGCTCTAGCCAACGCTCTCGGCCTGAACCAGATCGACTTCGCCCCCAAGCTCCTTCCCGCGCAAACAGTTTCCACCGGCGCTCCCCATCTGCTAGTGCCCATGCGGAATCGAGCCGCAGTGGAGCGAGCATCTCCCGACGCGGCCAGACTTGCGAGAGTCCTGAGAGACGCTGGCGCCCAAGGCTGCTATCTGTTCTCCCTTGATCCCATCTCGCCTTCGGCGATTGCTCATGCCCGATTCTTCGACCCGACCGTCGGCATCTCTGAAGATTCGGCCACCGGAAGCGCGGCTGGACCACTCGCATGCCAGCTGATCGCACGGGGAGTTGCCGCCGAGAGTGGCACGATTGCCATTGAGCAGGGCTATGAAATGGGGCGGCCTAGCCTGCTGAGAGTTCATGTGCAGGGCGACCTGGTAAAGTTGTCGGGGCGCTGTGTCACCGTCGCCAAGGGCACGCTTCGGGTCGAGTGATCTTCTATGATCAAGCTCGTTTATTGCATCACCAAGAAACCGGGTCTAACCGATCAAGAGTTCTCTGACTACTGGAAGAACGTGCATGGACCCATTGGTGCTCGAATTCCGGGATTGCGTAAGTTGGTGCAGAGCCACCGCCTGCTCGTTCCTGGAGACAAATATCAACGCGATTATGACGGCGTCGCCGAACTTTGGTTTGACGACATGGAGGCGTTGCTGGCCGCCCGTCAATCGCCCGAATGGAAAGCTGCAAGTCAAGACGAAGCAAACTTCATCGACCATAAAAAGGTTGCGTACTTGGTGTCAGAGGAGCACGTCATCTGCGACGAGGCAACCTCATCGGCCTAGCCAACCCTTGGTATCCGTCCCTTTCCCATTTCCATTAAGTCTGTCATTCCGACCGGAGCGCCACGGGGATCTTGTTCCCACAACAATCAATTGCGCGGAGCGGAAGGACCCAGCGGAACCATCCCTGACATGCTGCCACAGGGAATTCTTCCCGTGGATTGCCGCGCCTACCGATGTTCTTCCCGACATGTCGAGCTTCGCAAGAACCGACGGACGCCCGCATGCCGATGAAATCGTTCCTTTTGGCGTTAGGCTGTTGCAAATTGCAGTCTGGGGAGAACTCCCTGAAGCGGCATTGCGCAGGATACTCCCTCGGGATCCCTCCACTCCGCGGCATAGATTATGGAAGGGGGTCAACATGCTTCGTGGCGCTGCGGTATGACAGACACAAGAGGTATTGGAGGAACACCGATCTGTAACGCTGCGCTTGCTCTCGCCTCATTTGTGGGAATGCTGACACGGCTCGTCGATTGACTGACACAGTCTTCGCCGTTTTCTTCGACAGCGATTCCCCAAAACGCTGTGAGGTTTCGGTTGGCGATGCACTTGCTCGTTCTTTGCCCGACGAGTTACGCCAATGCACAGGACAGAGACCGGTCGTCTAAAGAGCGCAAGAAAAAGTTTCACCAGTTTCTCGTCAGGTTGTATAGTCGCTCTTCGATCCATGACAACCTTTCCACGTCTGAGATGGCGACACCTCCTCGCCGGGGGCTTGGCCGTGGCCCTGGCTTCCGCGGCCTTCGTTTATTGGCAGGCCAACCGTGCGCTCCGTAGCGCCAGGCAGGAAATACAAGAGGCCGGCAACCTGCGCGTATCGATCCGTCCGGTTGTTCCGGTCACTGGCAGTTTCGAGTGGATCAGCGCGCCCGCCTCATTCACGACAGCAACCGTTTTTAAAAGCGAGCTATTCGTCGGTGGAGCCTCCGGTCTTTATGAGTACGACAGCCGAGGCGTGCTGGTGAAACATTATCGTCCGGGCCAAGAGATTCCTCCAGCTCCGCTGCTGCGAATGACCGCGGGCGTCATGAAGGATTCAAGCGAGCCGGAGCTATTGATCGCCACCGCCGGCGCCGGCATCCTGGCATTCGATGGCCAGGATTTCCGGCAAATCAGCCCGGATGATCCTGAACTTCGCGCCATCACATCGATTCTCCCGCTAGGTTCAGGACAGCTACTAATTGGAACTCGCAAGCGCGGAGTGCTGGTTCTGGATGGAAAAGTTCTGCATGCATTCCATCCGTCACTTTCAGGGTTGCACGTGACGGAACTGGCCGGTACTGAGAGCGATCTTTGGATTGGAACCCAGGACCGGGGTGTTGTCCACTGGCAAGCTGGGCGAGCTGAAACTTGCGCCGAATCCGATGGCCTTCCCGACAACCAGGTCTTCTCCCTCGCCCTGCTGGGCGAAAAGGCCTATGTCGGCACGGCAGTGGGAATCGCAGAGTTTGATCACGGACGCTTGGCGCGGGTTTTGGCGCCAGGCTTTTTTGCCCGCACGCTCTACGCGAGCGGTTCCACTCTCTTAGGCGGAGGAAGCGGCGAAGGCCTGGTTGAAATCAACCTTGAGCCCAAGCGGCCCCACGCGTCTCTCGAGCCCGGCAGCACCGTTGCCGGTGTGCAACAGATATTCTCTGTTGGAGAGTCTCTCTATGCGGTCAGTCCCACGACCCTCTACCGGAAGGACGCGCAACACACAGGATGGCGGCGAGTCCTGTCATCGGAAGACACCTTGCTTGCGGATGGCAACGTCTCATCGCTGGCTGTGGATGGCTCGGGCCGTTTGTGGATCGGGTACTTTGACCGCGGTTTGGACCGCTTCGAGCCCAGCCTGCGCAGCGTCACACATATAGAAGATGACACCATTTTCTGTGTCAACCGCATTTTGCCCAACCTGGCGGATGGAACCGTTGCCGTGGCCACGGCCAACGGGCTCGCTCTGTTCGATCAGTCGGGAAGAAGGCAGCAGGTTTTGGGTCGCTCCGATGGTCTGCTGGCCGATCACGTTACCGATGCCGCCTTCTTCGGCAAGGGCAAGGGAATGGTGCTAGCCACACCCGCGGGTCTCACCTTTCTCGACTCGGCAGGTCCGCGAAGCCTCTATGCCTTTCATGGACTGGTCAACAACCACGTGTACACCGTGGCCGCCACAGGAAAAGAAGTTTTCGCCGGAACACTGGGCGGAATTTCCATCCTGAATAACGAGAATGTCGCTGCGAACTACACCGTAGCCACCCGAGGCCTGCCTCACAACTGGATCTCAGCCGTGGTCCGCACCGGCAATGATTGGATGGTTGGAACCTACGGCGGCGGGATCGTTCGTCTGCTGGCCGACGGCCGGTTCGAGGCCTTTGACATCGCGACCGCCAAGTTCGAGGTCTATCCCAACGCCATGCTGGCAACCGAACGTCATGTTCTAGCGGGAACGCTGGGCAAAGGCCTCTACGTGTATAACCGCGCTTCAAACCACTGGGCTGTGGTGACCGAGGGGTTGCCCTCCTCGACTGTCACGGCGCTGGCGGAAGACAACGGATCCATCTACGTGGGAACAGACAATGGTCTGGTCCGCATTCTGGAGCAAAACTTGCCATGAAACGGCTGCTCGCATCGCTGTTGTTCATATGCATGCTGTCTGCCGCCGGCTGGGGAGATGCCGGCGTGCTCATCCCGCGCGATAAGGCCCAGCCTGATCCGGCGGTGCTCTCGCTGGAAGAGATGGAGATCACGGTGCGCATCGATAACTCCGATGCGCGTGTCTTCGTGAAGCAAATCTTCTCCAACCATACCGCGGGCATCCAGGAGGGCAATTACATCTTCGCTTTGAACAGCCATGATGTGGTGTCCGATTTCGCGACGTGGGACGGCCCGGTGCGCATTCCCGCGGTCATCCTGGAACGCAAACGCGCTGAGGAGATTTACAACCAGCTGAAACAGCAGGCGATCGATCCCGGCTTGCTGCAGATGGGCGAGCGCACCGCCGATGAGGCACGAAGG
>Ga0209648_10001401_pt1 | contig 19452 bp, 18 predicted proteins | sample GraSoi2013_115cm_FD_185830 | JGI IMG/M metagenome (GOLD analysis project Ga0209648, IMG submission 185830) | Grasslands soil microbial communities from the Angelo Coastal Reserve, California, USA - Sample 9_17_2013_115cm (SPAdes) (version 2) | ecosystem: Environmental > Terrestrial > Soil >...
GCGCAGCCGCGAATGCAATCGCGGTCGGGGAGATGCTCGAGCGGTTGCCGGAAAGCCACCAGGCCGTGGTCGACTGCGAGATCGGATTTGCGCATCTCGCCACGATGGCTCGTACTGCCGAGGCGCTTGGTGATCGGTTTGATGAGAAGGTGCTGGTCGAGAAGGCCAAAGAGAATTCCCCCGGCAAGTTCTTCTACATCTGCCACCACGCCCGCCATGCGGCCGACCCCAAGGCATACGCCGCCGAGCAGGCGGAGCAGGTCGAGCAGCGCCGGCTCAAGTTGAGCACGTGGATGGACGGCTCGCTGCTGATCAGCGGCCAGCTCGACCCGGTCGGTGGGGCTGCTTTCCTGACCAGGCTGGCGCCGCTCGCGCGCCGGTCGGGCGCTCACGACCACCGCGACCAGGAACAGCGCAACGCTGACGCGCTGGTCGAGCTCGCCTCCGGTGGTGGGTCGCAAGCCCAGATCCAGGTCACGAGCTCGATCGAGACTCTGTTTGCGCTGGCCGGTGCGCCGGCAGCAGAGATGGAGCACTCGCTCCCTGTTTCGTCCAAGACCATCGAGCGCCTGGCTTGCGATTCCAGCATCGCCCGCATCCTCCTCAACTCCGAGTCGCAGGTGATCGATGTCGGGCGCTCCAAGCGGGTGGTGTCACAGCCCGGACGGCGAGCTCTGACGGCGCGCGACGGGCACTGCCTCTGGTCAGAATGCGACCGGCCTGCTTCTCGGAGCGCGGCGCATCACTTGATCCACTGGATACACGGTGGGACTTCCGACCTCGACAACCTGATCCTGCTTTGCCACCGGCACCATTGGATGGTGCACGAGGGAGGCTGGCAGATCATTCGAGACCAGAACGGTCACATCGTGACCATCCCGCCGACCGTTACCTTCGGCCCTCCCGCGCGCGGACCGGACTAACTACGCGAAGCCCCCGTCCTAAACTGAGGCCGTGTCCAAGCTCCTTGGGATGCGTTGCCGCGAGTGCGGCACCGAGTACGAGCTGCAGGCGACTCACGTCTGCGAGATGTGCTTTGGGCCGCTTGACGTGGTCTACGACCAGGCCGCGCTGAAGAAGGTCGTGACCCGGGAACGCATCGAGCAAGGGCCCAAGTCGATGTGGCGCTATCGCGACCTCCTGCCCATCGAGGACTCGGTGCCGGTGGTCACGTTGGGCGAGGGGATGACGCCGCTCGTCAAGGCCGACCGCTTGGGCGCTGAGCTTGGGCTGCGGAACCTCTACCTGAAAAACGACAGCATGAACCCCACCAACTCTTTCAAAGACCGGGTGGTGTCGGTTGCCATCAGCTGGGCGCGAGCGCATGGCTTCGAGACGATCGCCTGCGCGTCGACCGGCAACCTCGCGAACGCGGTGGCGGCGTACGCGGTGCGTGCGGGGCTCGAGTGCTTTGTGTTCATCCCCAACGATCTCGAGGCCGGGAAGGTTGCGAGCATCAGCGTCTTCGATCCGAACGTGGTCGCCGTGCGCGGCAACTACGACGAGGTCAATCGCCTCTGCAGCCAGCTGGTCGAGTCCACTCCGTGGGCTTTCTGCAACATCAACATCCGGCCCTTCTACGCGGAAGGGTCGAAGACCCTGACGTTCGAGACGGCCGAGCAACTCGGGTGGAGGCTGCCGGACGAGATCATCATCCCGATCGGCAGCGGATGCCAGTTCGTGCGCCACCGCCAGGCCGCGCGCGAGCTGGTCGAGTACGGGCTCGTCCGTGAGGATCGCGTCCCGAAATTCACCGGCGCCCAGGCGCTGGGGTGTGCGCCCGTCTACAACGCGTTCAGCTCCGACACGCCCGAGCGGGTGGTGCCCGTCAAGCCCGATACGATCGCCCGCTCGATCGCGATCGGCAACCCGTCCGATGGCATTTACGTGAACCGCATCGCCCTCGAGACGGGCGGCGTGGTCGAAGCGGTGACGGAGGAGGAGATCGTCGACGGCATCCGGCTCCTGGCTCGCACCGAAGGCATCTTCACGGAGACGGCCGGCGGCGTCACGATCGGGGTGCTGGCCAAGCTGGCTCGGGCGGGGCGGTGGGACGGAGACGAGGTGGTGGTCGCTTACGTCACCGGGCACGGTCTGAAAACCGCCGATGTGCTGGAGTCGGCCAACGGCCATTCGCGCCGCGTGGAAATAGAACCGACGCTAAAGTCGTTTCGCGAGAAGGTGAATATCTGATGGCACAGTTTCGAATCCCGGGTCCGCTGCGGCGTCTATCGGACGGCCAGACCACCGTCGACGTCGAGGCGGTGGACCTCGCCACCGCCATCGAGGCGCTGGACGCGCGCTATCCCGGTTTCAAAGACCGCCTGCTCGACGACAACGGCGAGCTTCGTCAGTTCGTCAACGTGTACCTGAACGACGAGGACGTGCGACTCGGTGCGGGGCTGGGGGCGAAGGTTCAGGCGAAGGACGAGATCTCGATCGTCCCCGCTGTGGCCGGGGGCTGAGAGCCGGCTCTTCGAGCGCTCGGGCGACCAGAGCAAGGTTGTCGCGCCAGATTGGTTCCGGCAGCGGCGGGAGGATGTCGTCCCAGATCGCCGCGAAGCTGCCGATAAGCTGGGGGAAGCCCGCCGGGCGCGCGATGAACCACCAGTGGAGGTGCTCGCCGCCGTCGCCCCACCGGCAAACGTGAACGCGGCGGACACCCGGTATCGAGCGCACGGCGCGTTCGACGCGCGCCTGCAGAAGTCCCAGCTCGGAAGCAAGCTCGTCTGGCAGGTCGCCTGGTTCCCCGAAATGGGCGCGCGGCTCGAGCAGGACGATAAGGGGCAGCCCGGTAGGTTGGAGGGTCGTGCACAGGCGCCACCGTTCGGACGTCCAGATGTAGTCGCTGTCCGGGGCTGCGCACGGCCTGCATCCGGCGCCGCCCTCGCCATGTCTGGGAACTTCTCGATCGACAGGCGGCCGCAGCGCACGGGGGCGCATCTCGCCGTCGAAAGGGAACGAGTCCCATTCATGCACCGGGGGCATGCGCAGGCCGGCGGCGACTCGAGCGTAGAGCTGCTCCGGTGCCTCGGGCATCGACGCCCATGGTAGCTTCGGTCGGAACATGTCGGCTCTCGCAAACTCTGCGGAACCTGAGAGACTCCGCGTATGGGGCGGAGGCGGCTGAAATTGATCTTCGGTACGGCCATGGTGAAAGAGCCGGTGATCTACCAGCTCGGCAAGCAGTTCGCGCTGATCACCAACATCCGGCGCGCCGACGTCACCCGCGACCAGGGCTGGGTGCTGCTCGAGATCACCGGGGAGCCGGACGAGCTGGACCGCGGCGTGGCCTACCTCGAGTCTCGTGGGGTGAAGGTCGAGCCGGCCGAGGGAGACCTGGTCGAGTAGGCTTCAGCGCCGCCTGATCAGCAGGCGAGCGCCTGGCAGCGGTTTCGTTGAGGGCGGTAGGGCGGCGATCACCTCCAGCAGGCGCGGACCGATGTCCCTGGTTTCCGTGCGAAACGGAGCGAAAGCGTCGAGGCCCGTCGGGTGGGCGCGGAAGTGCAGCTCGACCTTGCGGCCCTGGCGCGCCGCGGCGCGCGAGGCGAGGCGGTTGAAGTCCGGGGCGGGCACCAGCCACCACACCACCGGCGCCAGGTCGAGGACCAGCACCACGACATAGATCCACGACGGGTCCTTCGGGATGGAGCCTTCGAAATACGTCGCGTTCGACTGCACGAACCCGGAGGCTCCCAGCGAGAAGCACGCTTTCGCCTGGAGCGATGCGAATGCGCTCTTGCCCTTGGCGGCCACGACGATGTCCCGGTGGTCGTCGTCTGCCTCGACGTGAAACGGCACGAGCTCGCCGTTTGAAGTCAGCATCGCGTAGACGGCGAGCAGGTACTCGCCGATGCGGCCGGCCTGTACGTCGCTGAGCTTCACCGGCTCCAGATTAAGATTGCCGCCGTCATGGAGCGCAGTGTGGACGTGGCAATCATCGGGGGAGGGCAGGCCGGGCTCGCGACGAGCTGGCATCTCAACCAGGCCAACGTCGACCACGTCGTGCTCGAATCAGGCCGCGTCGGTGAGACCTGGCGCTCGCGCCGCTGGGACTCGTTCTGCCTGGTCACGCCCAACGAGTTCATTCACCTGCCCGGCGCGAAATACGACGGGCCTGATCCGGATGGGTTCCTGCCCCTCGCGGAGCTCGTCGCCTACATCCAGTCGTGGGCCGATTCCTTCGGCGCGCCCGTAGAAGGGAACAGCACCGTCACGAAGTTGGAAGCCGGCGGCGGTGGGTTTCGCCTCACGCTGGCCTCAAGCACGATCAAGGCTCGCACCGTGGTGGTGGCGACCGGCGCGTACCAGCAGCCTTACCGGCCCGCGGGCGCGGAGTCGCTTCCCAAGGACGTGGTTCAGCTCCTCGCCGAGGAATTCACGAATCCGGCTGCCCTGCCTCCCGGCGCGGTGCTCGTGGTGGGCAGTGGCCAGACCGGGTGCCAGCTGGCTGAAGAGATTCATGAATCCGGCCGCAAGGTTTTCCTTGCGTGCGGCAGGTGTATCTGGGTGCCGCGCCGGATGGATGGTCGCGACGTCTTCGGGTGGATGGTCGAGTCCGGCTTCCTGGACCGCACTCCCGACCAGCTCCCTTCGCCGGCGGCGAGGCTACTCGGCAACCCGCAGACGACCGGGCACGGCAAGGGACACGACCTCAACTACCGGGTGCTTCACGACCTCGGGGTTGAGCTGCTTGGCCGGTATGCCGGCGCCGACGGCTCGAAACTCCACTTTGCGGACGACCTTGCCGCCAGCGTGGACTTCGGCGATGCGAGGCTGGTCGACCTCTTGAAGTTCATCGAGGCAGGCTGCGCCCCGAAGGGGATCACTCCGCCCACGGTCGACATGCCGCCCCCGTTGCGCGTCAAGACGCGCACGGAGCTGGACGTCGCCAAGGATGGAATCGGAAGCGTCATCTGGACCAGCGGTTACCGGCCCGACTATGGATGGGTGAAGTTCCCGGTGTTCGACAGCATGGGTTTTCCGCAACAGGTGGACGGTTGTACAACCGTGCCAGGCCTCTACTTCATGGGCGTGCACTGGATGCGGAAGGGCAAGTCGTCGATCCTCTACGGAGTCGGCGAGGACGCCGGGATCGTCGCCCGCCACATCGTAGAGTCGCGCACGTGAGGGTTGCCGTTGCGATGTCCGGCGGCGTTGATTCATCGGTCGCGGCCGCGCTCCTGCAGGCCCAGGGCCACGAAGTGGTCGGCGTGACGCTGCAGCAGTGGCCCCGCGGTGACACCGAGGAGTCGGCGAAGCACGGCGGGTGCTGCTCGCTCAACGCCGTCGAGGACGCGCGGCGTGTCGCCTCGCTGCTCGACATTCCTTATTACTGCTGGAATCTCGAGAAGGAGTTCGGCGAGCGGGTCATCGAGCCGTTCCATCGCGACTATCTCGAAGGCCGCACGCCCAATCCCTGCGTGCGCTGCAACGCGTTCGTGCGCTTCGACCTGATGCTCGGCCGTGTGCTCGAGCTGGGGTTCGACCGGCTGGCGACCGGCCACTACGCGCGTATCGTCTGTGGCCCCGAAGGACCTGAGCTGCACAGCGCCGTGGATGCCGCCAAGGACCAGTCGTACATGCTCTATCACCTCGACCGCGAGCGCCTCGGGCGCATCGTCTTTCCGCTCGGTGGCATGACCAAACCCGAGGTGAGGGAGCACGCGCGCGAGTTCGGGCTGCCGGTCGCGAACAAGGCCGAGAGCCAGGAGATCTGCTTCGTGCCCCGCGGCGAAACCGCCCGCTACCTGGCGGAGCGCCTGCCCGTGCATGCCGGCTCTGTGGTCGACTCGAGCGGGCGGGAGCTCGGGACGCACCGTGGCACGGCGCTGTACACCGTCGGCCAGCGCAGCGGCTTCGGCGACCTGAACGAGGCCGGTCCCTGGTACGTGCTGCGCGTCGATGCGCCGGCGAACCGGCTCGTCGTCGGTCGCAGGGAAGAGCTGGGCGTGCGCGAGGTCCAGCTTCGCGACGTCAGCTTCGTCGGGGGGACGGCGCCCGAGCCCGTGCGGTGCGAGGCGCGGCTCCGCTACCACGCGCCCGCGATCCCGGGCGAGTACCGGGCGGGACGGCTGTCGCTCGACGAGCCGTTCCTCGGCGCGGCGCCCGGACAGGCCGCGGTGCTGTACTCGGGCAGCCGGGTCCTCGGCGGGGGGATCATCGCCTCGGCATCGTGAGCGGCCGTCCGGATCTCGTTCTCGCTGCGCTCCACTGGGTCGAATACGTCGGACTCCTCGGCGGGATTGGCTCGATGGTGATCAGGCGGCTGGCGCGAAACGGGCCTCGAATCGGCTGGGCGGACCCGCGGATGCATCTCTTTCTTGGCGTTGCGTTTCTCGGCGGGCTGGCCGTGATCTCGGTGGAGGGGCTCGAGGCGGGTGCGCTGCCCGGCTGGGAGCGGGTGGCGCGGGTCGCGGCCGAAGGCCTGGCCTTTGTCCTGTGCGTGCGGGGCATTCCGCTGGTCGCGCCGGTGGCGGTCCTGGCGGCGGCGCTGCTGCCGTTCGCGAGCCACGCCGCCGCCGTCCAGCCGAGCGCGGGAGCCATCTTTGCCGACGCGGTCCACGTCCTGTCGGCGGCCATGTGGGCCGGCGGCATCCTGGCCCTGTCCACCCTGCATCCACCCGCTGGGTGGCGGTCGCCCGAGGCGCGGACGCTGCTCGACCGGTTCGGGGGCGTCGCCCTCGTCGCGTTCGCGATCACGGCGCTCACCGGCGTGCTGCGGGCGAGCGACCAGCTGCACGACGTCAGCGCGCTGTGGACGACGTCCTATGGAGAGGTGCTCGCACTCAAGTCAGTCGGGGTCGGGACCATGCTCGTGCTCTCGGCGGTGGCCTGGCGTCGGGGCGTTCCGCTGGCCCGAGCCGAGGCGGCGGTGGCCGTGCTGGTGGTCGGCGCCACGGCTGTCCTCGCCGCTTTTCCGATACCGCATTAAGATGCGGAGGTGGCCACCGTGCGTGAGGTCATGAAGACCACGCTGTATTCAGTGGACCCCTCGACAACCGTCGGCGAGGCGATCTCGCTGATGGCTCGGAACCGGATCGGGTCGGCCCTGATCATGGAGGGCGGCCGGCTCATCGGAATCTTCACCGAGCGCGACACCGTGCGCGCCATCTCCCAGTCGCACGATGCCCCGACCCACGAGATCTCGTCGTGGATGACGCGCGACCCAAAAACGGTTGCCCCGGAGCTCGACGTCGACGATGCGATGAAGACGATGCTCGACAACGGGTTCCGCCACCTGCCGGTGGTCGACAAGGGAGAGGTGGTCGGCATGGTCTCCATGCGGGATCTGGCTGCAGAACAGCAGTAGTCGCCGTAACTTCTTCCTCGACCCTCTCCCCGACCCTCTCCCCTGCGGGGAGAGGGGGGATTAAAATAGTTCGCCCCCGCCTTCCCGGTGGTTTCGTGCGCCCAAAAAATTAGGGCGCAAAGGATGTTTTTCCGTGGGTCTCCTGGCGCTGCGGCGCTACCTTCCGTACCTGCGGCCCTACCTCGGGCTGGTCGTCGTCTTCGGGCTGGCTCAGCTCGGCGCCCTGGCCGCGGCCGCGTCGATCCCCAAGGTGATTCAGTACATCATCGACGGGCCGGTCACCCATCACCAGCTGACACAGCTCGTCCAGATGGCGAGCTTCCTGGTCCTCATCGGCCTGCTGGAGTTCGTCTTCGTCTACCTGCGCCGCAACTACTCGGGTGTGGTCTCTCTGCACATGGAAACCGACCTGCGCGATGACTTCTATGCCCACCTGCAATCGCTGCAGGTTTCGTTCCACGACAACTGGCAGTCGGGACAATTGCTGTCGCGCGCGGTCTCCGACATCGCGACGGTCCGCCGCTTCGTGAGCTTCGGGCTCATCTGGTTCCTGCAGACCATCGTGACCTTCGCGGTCGTCTTCGTCCTGATGCTGGAGCTGGACTGGAAGCTCGCCATCGTCGTGACCATCTTCATGCTGCCCATCGCCTACTTCAGCAACAAGTTCCACGACAAGTACAAGCCGATCGCGCGCCGGCTGCAGGACCAGCAGGGCGACCTCACCACGGTCATCGAGGAGATGGCGACGGGTGTCCGCATCATCAAGGCTTTCGGGCGCATGCCTTTGATGCAGACACGGTTCGAGGACCAGGCTCGGCTTCTACGGGCGACCAGCCTGACGGGAATCTCCGCGCGAGCGCTGCTCTGGACCCAGCTCAACTTTCTGCCGAACCTCTCGCTGGTCGCCGTCCTGTTGCTGGGCGGATACAACGTTGTGCAGGGATCGCTGACCATCGGCGGTTTGATCGCATTCATGAACTACGTGTTCATGCTCACCTGGCCGATGGACGCGATCGGCTACATCCTCTCGATGAGCGAGGAATGCCAGACCGCATCGCAAAGGCTGAACGAGGTGCTCGACTCGCGTCCCGACATCGCCGATAGACCGGGAGCTCGCGCGATCGAGCGCAGCCGCGGGCACATCGAGCTGCGCGGCGTCGGCTTCAAGTACCCGAAGTCGAACGACTGGATCCTGCGAGACCTCAACCTGACCATCGAGCCCGGCGAGACCGTGGGGATCGTCGGCCGCACCGGCAGCGGCAAGACGACGCTTGCCTACCTGCTCCCGCGCCTTTACGACGTGGACGAGGGCTGTGTGCTGCTGGACGGGGTCGACGTGCGCGAGTTGCAGCTCCGCTCGCTCCGCTCGCACATCGGCGTTGCGTTCGAGGACCCGATCCTCTTCTCGGCCTCGGTGCATGAGAACCTTGTGATGGGGCGGCCGATCGTGTCGGACGAGGAGTTGAAGCGCGCGATCGAAGTCGCGCGAGCCGGGTTCGTGTGGGACCTGCCCTGGGGCCTCGAGACGCGCGTGGGCGAGCAGGGCTACACGCTCTCAGGTGGGCAGCGGCAGCGACTCGCCCTGGCCAGGGCCGTGCTGGGAGGACCGCCCGTGCTGGTCCTCGATGACCCGCTCTCGTCGGTCGATGTGCACACCGAGGCTGTGATCGAGGAATCCCTGTCGCGTGTGCTCGAGGGCGTCACGGGACTCCTGGTCGTCCACCGGCCGTCGACGCTGGCGCTTGCCGACCGCGTCGCGCTGCTCGACGGCGGTCGGATCGTTGCGCAGGGGACGCACACCGAGCTCATGAAGTCGAACGATCTCTACCGCGCGCTGCTCTCGCAGGAATACGAGAAGGAACCCGAGGAGGTGCCCGCTTGAGCGCGGTGGCCCCCGCCGGGCTCGTGCAGGGCGCACCTCCAAGCGACCGCTGGCGCGGCGTCGCGTCGGAGGAGATCGACGAGTTCTCGGCCAGCGTGGCGGGCCTGCTGCGGCGGCGAAGCCGGCGGCTGCTCGCTGAGCTCGCGCGTCCGTACCGGTGGCAGATCGCTCTCGCCGGCTTGCTGATCGTCATCCGGTCCGCGGCGTACCTGTCGCTGCCCTACCTGGTCGGACTCGGCATCGACAAGGGGATCCGTCCAGGTGGCAGCGGCAACCTGACGACCCTCGAGGTGATCGTCAGCGTGCTGCTGCTTGCGCTCGTCGTCAACGCCCTCGCGAACTACGCGTTCCTCCGCCTGTCGGGACGCATCGGCGCAGACGTGCTGTTCGACCTCCGCAAGAACCTGTTCGCGCACGTCCAGGAGCTGTCGCTCTCGTTCTACGAGCGCTACACCTCGGGGCGAATCATCTCGCGCCTCACCTCGGACATCGACGCGCTCAACGAGCTGCTCGCGACAGGGCTGACGTCGGTCATCACCTCGCTGATCTCGGTGGTGGCGATCACCGTGATCCTCCTGCGGCTCGACGGTCGACTCGGCCTTGTGACTGTGGTCGCGATGCCCATCGTGCTCGTGATGACCCTCTGGTTCCGGAGCAACTCCGCGCGGTCGTACCGCGCCGTGCGGCGCGCGATCGTCCTTGTGATCGTCCACTACGTCGAATCGCTGGGCGGCATCAGGGCCGTGCACGCGTTCCGCCGCGAGGCGCGCAACCAGGAGATCTTCGAAGACGTCAACGCCCGCTACCGCGACGCCAACATCTGGTCGAACCGCCTCGCCTCGACGTTCGGGCCCGCGATCAACCTGCTGGGCCGGCTCACGACGACGTCCGCGCTGCTGTTCGGCGGCTACCTCGTGGTGCAGGGCCAGCTGACACTGGGTGTGCTGACCGCCTTCGTCCTCTACCTGCGGCAGTTCTTCGAGCCGATGCAGGACCTGTCCCAGTTCTACAACGTGTTCCAGGCGGCGGGCGCGGCGCTCGAGAAGCTTGCGGGCGTGATCGAAGAATCGCCCACGGTGCCCGAGCCCGCATCGCCCGTGAGCATGGGCGAGGTGAAGGGCGCGCTGGCGTTCGAGCAGGCCACGTTCGCATATCGCGACAAGCCCGTGCTGCACGACATCGACCTGCGCATCCCCGCCGGGCAGATCGTGGCCGTGGTCGGCGAGACGGGGGCGGGCAAGACGACGATGGCTCGTCTGATGGCGCGGTTCTACGACCCGACGGTCGGGCGCCTGACCCTCGACGGCGTCGACCTGCGGTCGATCGCGGTGGGGGACTTGCGCCGGGCGATCGCAATGGTGACTCAGGAGACATTCTTGTTTTCAGGCACGGTGGGGGAGAACCTGATGTTCGGCCGGCCGGACGCGTCGCGCGAGGAGATGATCGCCGCTGCGCGCGCGATCGGGGCCGACGGGTTCATCAGCGCGATGCCGAACGGGTACGAGACGGACGTGAGGCGGCGCGGGGTGCGGCTCTCGTCGGGCCAGCGGCAGCTGGTTGCGTTCGCGCGGGCGTTCCTCGCCGACCCGCGAGTGCTGATCCTGGACGAGGCGACCTCATCGCTGGACCTGCCCTCGGAGCGCCTGGTCCAGCGCGCGCTGCGCACGCTGCTGCGCGGCCGGACCGCGGTGATCATCGCCCACCGGCTTTCGACGGTCGAGATCGCGGACCGGGTGCTGGTCGTGGACGGTGGTCGGGTGGTGGAGGACGGCGCACCGTCAGACCTGCGCCAGCGCGACGGGGCCTACGGGCTGCTGCACCGCCAGTGGGTGGAATCGCTGGCCTGAGGTCGCATCCCTAAGAAGCGGAAGCGGCCATTCGGGCACAAATGGCCGCATGCCTGACCGCTGAGACGGCCATTCGGGCACAAATGGCCCGGTGGCTTACCGCTGGGACGGCCATTCGGGCACAAATGGCCGGGTGGCTGACCGCTGGGACGGCCATTCGGGCACGTATGGCCGCGCGCGCGAGGGGGTGTTGCGATCTGCCCTCGGGCCGGTATAGAGTCAAAGAGGTCGGGGGCGGGGCCCTTTGCGAAACCATCAGGACATGCCACGCCGTGGCGTGGAATGGAGGGCAGATGAAAGGTAAGCTCTTTTCGGCTTTTGCTTTGGCCGGCGGTCTGGCGCTGGTATTCGCCAACACAGCGTCAGCGGCGGGCGTGGTGCAGGCGTCTGGGGCGACCAGTCCATATGCGGGCTGCGTACCGGCGTCCAACAATCCGGGGATCAATTACCTCAACGCAGAGGTGGAGCCGCAGGTCGCGGTGAACCCCACGAACACCAGCGACATCGTCGGGCAGTGGCACCAGGACCGCTGGAACAACGGCGGCGCGCGCGGGATCGGCGGCGCCTACTCGACAAACGGCGGCGGCGGCTGGACCGACGTCACGGTGCCTTACACGAGCTGTGCTTCCGGCGGCCTGGCTTACGAGCGCGGATCCGACCCGTGGGTCTCGTTCGGGCCCGACGGCACCGCGTACTCGTCAGCGCTCTCGTTTGACGGCAGTACGAACCGGAACGCGGTCTCTTCGGCGACCTCCTACGACGGCGGCAAGACATGGACGAATCAGCAGACCATCGTGGCGTACACGACAGCCCAGTTCTTCACAGACAAGAACTCCACGACCGCCGACCCGATCCACAAGGGCGTGGCCTACACCGTGTGGGACACCCTGGCCAGCCCGACCGACAATCCTGACGACCGCGTCCACGCGGCCGCCTACACGGGCCCGGCCCAGTTTTCCAAGACCACGGACTTCGGGGCGCACTGGAGCCCGGTTCAGACCATCATCGGCGCCGGCAACCGGCAGCAGACCATCGGCAACGTGATCGTGGTCGACCCGAACACAGACACGCTCTACGACTTCACCGACCTGATCGTGCCGCCGAACACCCCGTTCCAGGGCGCGGCCAGCAAATCCGAGCTCGCGTTCGTCAAATCGATTGACGGCGGCGCCACCTGGACCTCTCCACAGGTGATCGCTCCGTTCAACGCGGCCGGCGTTGTCGACCCCAATACAGGCAAGCACGCTCGCGTCGGGGACGGCCTGCAGGAAGTCGCCATTGACGCGTCGGGCAACCTTTATGCCGTATGGGAGAGCTCGACGAACTACGACAGAAACCTCAACCAGGCGGTGGGCACGTTCGACAACGAGGTGCTGTTCACCAGCTCTTCCGACCACGGCGCCTCGTGGAGCACGCCGCGGGCGATTGTCGGACCGAGCGCCCTGCCGATCTTCACGCCGACGATTGCCGTCAACGCGTCGGGAAAGCTCGCGGTCACCTACTACGACTCGGGCACCCTCTCGGCGACCAACACGACCACCTGGCCGATCGACTACAAGGCGATCTACTCCAGTGACGGCGGCGCGACCTTCAGCAGCACGCCGCAAGAAGTGGCGGGGCCCTTCGACCTGATGTCGGCGCCCGTCGCGCGTGGTTTCTTCCTTGGTGACTATGAAGGGCTGCAGAGCACAGGGAGCGGGTTCATCGCCCTGTTCGTCATGACCAACTGCAACCTGAGCGCTTCCGACCCGAACGCCGCTCCGACGGGAAACCCTCTGTGCGGACCGGCGAGCAGCACAGCGGGGATCACCCCCAACAACGACCCGACCAACGTCTTCAGCGCGACGCTGCCTTAGCACACGGAAACCTGGAACTGGGCGCCGGTCCGAAGACCGGCGCCCCTACCCGGTCGAGGTGTCCAGGTAGAAGCGGCGCCAGCCGACTTTTTCGAACCCCAGCCCGGCGAGGATCGGGGCTGACATGTTTCCGCCCCATACCGTGAGGCCGTCCACTCCGGCCTGACGCGCGATCTCCTGGCGCGCGGCCACCAGGGCGCGATAGATCCCGCGACCTCGGAACTTCGGGCGGACCGCGCCGCCCTGGAGGATCGCCCCCGGCGGTGGAAACACGCTCATCCCGGCCGCGCCCGCAGGCTCGCCATCGATGGTCGCGAGGAGCAGGTGCCGGTTGCCGGCGGCGCGGAAATTGAGGCGGCGGCGGTCTTGCATGGCAATGTAATCGTTCTTTCCTGCCCCTCTCCCCGACCCTCTCCCCTGAAGGGGAGAGGGGGTTGCTTGGCCGAAGGCTTCGGCTGCGGCGCCGTCCGCCGTGCGGAACGTCTCGAGGTCCACGAGCGCGTCGCGAATTTCGAGTCCTTCGATCGGCGGAGATTCCACGGTCGCTTCGATCGACATCACCATCACCTGCGACTCGACCCCATGCGGGTCCGGATGAACGCCGTGCCTCGCAAGGTGGTCCGCGAAGTCTGGAGGCTGAGCTCCGGGATCCAGGGTCCACATGAAAGGAAGGTGGCGTGAGGCGAAGATCGCGCGGACCTCGCGGATTACGTCGCGGACCTCGTCGGGCCGGCACCTGATCCAGGAGGCGTTGTTGGGACCGGCGATCGGGAAGTCCGGCTGGATCGTGGCACGGAAGCGAGGCGTCGCGATGATCTCGATCCCAGGCCCTGGATCGGGCCGGAACTGGTTGGCGAAGTCCATGAGCGCCTGCGATACTGCCCGCATGACGGCATTGTCGCGCGCGCTCGCCCGCTGGGATCCCATCAGGGTCGCGGCGGCCGCTTTGGGCCTCGCGATGCTTCTGCTAGTGGCGGCCTATGGGGTCAGCTTGACGGTCGCATCCTTCACCCCCGGCGCCGCGGTCTCGGTGGTCGCGCTAGTCGGAATCGCGGGTTCCGGGCTCCTGTATGCTTGGCGCCTCGGAGCCGGCGGCATCGTCGACTAGCCGGTAGTTCCCCACTCAGCAACCACGGAGTGCCGATGGACTCCCTCCACGCGATAGGTTTCTACGTGTCCGCCGCGATCTCGGTCGGGGGCGGGCTACTGGTGGCATTCCTACCCGGACGCGGCCCTCGAGGCATTGCGCTGGCGGTCTCCGGCCTCGGAATCGCCGGCCTCTACGCCTCACTTTCCGCCGACTTTGCGGGGCTGGTTGCTCTCGCGTGTTACGCCGGCTGCGCGCTCTTGATCGCCGGGCCGCGCTACCGCGTGGTGGACACGCCGGTGGGGTTCGCCTGGCGTCAGGCCGGGGCGGTCGGAGCGGCGGCCCTCTTCGCCGTGCTCGCCTACGCCGCCTTTCGAGGGGACTTCGTCTCGGCCTCGTACAGGGGTGGCGAGATAGGCACCGCGGCGATCGGCCGGGTCCTGTTCGCGCACGACGCGCTGGCGACCGAGGCGGTTGGCGCGCTGGTGCTCGTCGCGCTCGTCGGCGCCACCGCCGCCTGGCGCGCGCGAGATCGCCGGTGAGCGCCGGTCTCGTCCCGGTCCTCTTTGTCGCCGTGGCGCTGGTCGCGGTGGGCGCGTTCGTCGCGACCTGGAAGAGGGACCTGTCATCGGCGCTCGCCGGGCTCCCCCTGATGTTCGGCGGGGCGGGCGTGGCCTTTGCCGGCGCCGCGCGATTCTCGGCGGCGGGCGATCCGAAGATCTTCGGACAGGAGGTCGCGGTCCTGCTCGCCGTGGCGGCGCTTGCCCTGGTCGCGCTGGGCGTGGGGATCGCGGGCCGGGGGACCTCGCGCTGAACCATCTCTTCGTCCTCTCGAACATCGCGGCCGCGGCATCCGGCACCGCTTCCGGATCTCGCCCGCACACGGGGTTCACGTTCGACCCCACGACAGCGCTTCCGTGGGCCGTGCCGTTGATCGTGATGGCGCCATTCGCGGCGTTCCTGATCGCTCTGTCGAGCGTGCGCACCCGCCGGTCGGCCGCGAACCTCGCGATGTTCGGCGCGGTCGTTTCGCTTCTCGCGAGCCTCCTGGTGGGCTGGGGCCTGGCGAAAAGGGCAACTCCGTTTCTCGCGACTTACTCGTACATCAACCTGCCGGTGGCCTTCACCGGGCCAACCAACTTCCAGGGCTTCGGCATCGACATCGTGCTGCGGGTCGACCACGTCGGCGTCGTGGCTTTGATCGTGGTGGAGCTGTGCATGATCGGGGTCCTCGGGTGGCACCAGGTGATGGGCCGCTCGGAGCCGGGCGCGGCTCGGTTCAACGCGTTGATGAGCGTGCTGCTGTTCGGCGCCACCGGCGTGCTGGTCAGCTGGGACCTCGCCGAGCTGCTTGCGTTCTGGGGTCTTGCGGGCGCCGCGACGTACCTGCTGCTGGCGCATCGCTGGGGCATGGACGAGGCGGCGCTGCGCGCGCGGGTCGCGCTCGCGCTTCCATTCGTCACGGACCTGTCGCTGCTGTGCGGTGTCGCGTGGCTCTATTCCCGATACGGCCTGAACAACCTGACCACGCTCGTGCCCATCCTGCACACCAACCCGGGGTGGACGGTGCGTTCGCTCGTGGTCGCGTCGATCCTCCTGTTTGTCGGAGTCGCCGGGCGGCTGGCTGTGTGGCCGCTGCAATCCTGGGTGACGCGGACCGCGGTGACCGCACCGCCCGCCGCGTCGGCCGTGACGCAGGCGGTGTGGTCGGTGGTTGCGATCGTGGTGCTGTACCGGCTGATGCCGATAGCCGTGGCCTCCAACTCGCAGACCGTGAAGGGCCTTCTGTATGCGTGCGGCGCGGCCGCGATCGTGGCCCCGCTGCTCGCGCTGGTCGGCAATGAACCACGGCGCATCATCGCGCTGCTCGGATCGGGCGCGACCGCGGTCGGCGCCGCTGTGGTGGTCCACGGCTTCCAGGTGCAGGGGGCGACCTTCGCCGTCGCGGGGATCGCGTGCGTGCTTGGGGCGGCGCCCGCTCGCGCGGGCGGGATGCTTGCCATGTCGGCGATCGCCGCGGCGAAGCGCACCGACGACCTGGTCGAGATGGGTGATGCGTGGAATCGAATGCGGGCGAGCGCGCTCGGCGTGCTGCTCGCCGCGATCGTCATCGGCCTCAGCGCGGTGGGCGCGCTTGCCTTCGGTGTGAGCTCGCGATCCTACCTGGGCGTGGCGATGGGCGAAGCGGTCCTGCTGATCGCGCTCGGCGGGGCGAGGGTCTTCCTCGGGGTTTCGATCGGACCGCTTCGCAGGCGACGCACTTTTGAACCGGACCGCGTCCGCGAAGCTCCATCGTCATCGCTTGCGTGGCCTCTCTGGCTCGCGGGTGGGGGCGCGCTCCTGGTCGTGGCATCGCTGATCCACGGCTGGCTCGACTTCGTCGACGGCAAGAAGCACCCGACGCCGACGGCGGGGGCCTACGCGGTGTGGGTGGTGGTCGTGCTCATCGGTTTCGCGCTTCCTGTCCTCGCTTACGTGCGCGACCAGGACGGCGCGCTCCACGTGTCGGCCTGGGCAGGAATGTGGTTGAGGCGGATCACCCACGCGACATCCAGCAACTTCGAACGCTTCATCGTCGCGCCGGTCAGCGAGGTCGCCGAGCGGATCGGCGAGCGCTGGATCCCCGCCGGCGATGGGGAGGTCGGGAGCGCGCTCGACACGACGGGACGGCTTTTCGTCTCGGGCGTGCGGCTTCCGGTCCTGCCGCTGGTGATCCTGTTCGCGGTCATCCTCACCGTGGTGGTTGGGCTCGTCGCGCCAGGAGTATTCCGATGACCTGGCACGCCATCTTGACCGCCAGCCCAACACCGGTGCCCACCGTGCCCGGCGCAGGCATTTTCTCCACCTCGCTTCTCCTCAGCATCACCGTGTGGGTGCCGGTCGTCATGGCCGTCGCCATCGCCACCATGCCGAACCCGCGCGGCCGCTACGACACGTTGATGAAGCAGATCGCCTTCTTCACCAACCTCGGGCTGATGTTCGTGCTCGGCGTCGCCTACAACCAGTTCCAGTCGTTCCTCCCGACCCTCCAGTACGAGGAGAAGGTCCCATGGCTCCAGGCGATCGGCGCTGTTTACCACCTCGGGGTGGACGGGCCCGGGATGACGATGCTCATCCTCTCGGGCGGGATCGGCATCGTCTCCGTGCTCGCATCGCTCGGGGTCCGCGAGCGGGTCCGCTCCTACTTCTGCCTCCTGCTTCTCGCGCAGGCGAGCGTCAACGGGGCGATCGTGGCGCGCGACATGTTCGTGCTCATCCTGTTCTGGGGTGCGGCGGCCATTCCCCTCGCGCTGCTGGTGCTTGGGTGGGGCGGGCAGCGGCGCCACCAGGCGGCGTGGAGGCTCCTCGGCTACTGGGGGCTGGGCACGGGCGCCCTGATCCTCGGCACGATGGTGCTCTACTCCGCGGCGGGCGGCGGCAGCTTCGACATGGACGTCCTCTTGAAGGCGACCCTCAGCCCGCGCGTCCAGCTCGCCGTGGGAATCTTGATGATCGTCGCGGCCGCGACCCGGCTGCCGCTCTTCCCGCTGCACGGGTGGGCGCGCGACGTTTACTCCGAGGCGCCGGTCGGCGTGACGGTGATCGTCGCCGGGAGCGCGTCGCGCCTGGGCGCATTCCTTCTATTGCGCACGCTCGTGGCGGCCGAGCCGGCGGCGGCCCACCTGCTGGCCCCTCTGCTCGCGACACTCGCCGCCCTTACCGTCGCCTACGGCGCGCTGGTCGCGATGCGCCACCACGACATCCGGCAGGCGAGCGCGTACCTCGCCCTGATCCCCGGCGGGGTGACGGTGCTCGCGCTCGCGGCCCTGCAGCCACTCTCGATCGCAGGCGCCGTGCTGTCCCTTTTCGCCGGCGGCCTGGCGACGGCGCTCATCGTCAGCGTCTGCGCGACATTGTCGGAGCGCGCGCAGTCGCGCAGCATGCACGTGCTCGCCGGCCTGGCCCCGCGCATGCCGATCCTGACCTGGCTGATGGTCATCGCGGGGCTGGCGGTGCTCGGAGTGCCGCTGCTCGCGACCTTTACCTCTGACCTTCTGACGTTCTTCGGATCCTTCAAGACCCAGCCGATCGGGGCGTTCGCGGTGGCCGCGGGCCTGGCGCTCGGGGCGATCGCTCTGGCTTCGCTGTGGCGGCGGGTGCTGTTCTCCGCGCCGAACCCGGACGCTCCGGGAGTGTCGGACGCTTCGCTGGGGGAGACCTGGTACCTGGGCTTGCTGGCCGGCGGGCTCTTGTGGGTGGGGCTGTTCCCGAGCGGCCCCAAGCTGCCGGGCACGGATTCGCCGCTCTTCGACCAGGGACTGGTCAACGTCCTGTCCGCCGGGATCAGCGACATCGCGTCGCCCTACGTGCTGCCCACACCGGGGCCCGGCCAATGAAGTACGTGGCCCTGCTGCCTGAGGCGCTGGTCGTCGCGGCCGCTGTGTTCGTGCTGGTGTCGGGCCGGCTCGCGTGGCTCTCGCTTCGCACCCGGCGCTCGCTGCCGGCGATCGTGGCGCTGGTCACTTTGGTCGCACTCGGGATCGAGCTCTGGGCCGGTGCCACCCTGGCGACCTATTTCGAGGGCGGCCTCGTGCAGGACCGATTCGCCCTGTTCGCCAAGGCGGCAGTCCTACTCACCGCCGCCATCGCATTCGCGGTCGTGGACTGGACCGCCGAGGACTCGTTGACGATCGGGCTGGCGATGCCGCTGCTGGCCACGTTCGGTGTCATGGTCGCGGCGTCGGCGGGGGACCTGGTCGCGCTGTGGGCGGGACTCGAGGTGGCCGCCGCGGCGGCCGTCGTCATGGTCGCGCTGCGCCGCCCGGACCTCGCGCTGCGGCTGCTGGTCACCGGCGGTGTGGCGAGCGCGCTGCTCCTGATCGGGCTCGCGTTCCTTTATGCGTCGGTTGGAACGTCCAGCCTGGCGACGATGCGCGCGGTGCTGTTCAGCGGCACTCCGACGATCGCGCTCGCGATCCCCGTGTTCCTCGTGATGAGCGGCCTGGCGGTTCGGGCGGCGCTCGCGCCGTTTCAGCTGGCGTCGATTCCCGCGAGCCTTGGGGCGTCACCGCTCGGGGCCGGGCTGGTGCTCGGCCTGGTGGCTGCCGCCGCCGCGACCGTGACGATCAAGCTGGTGGGCGCGCTCGCCCCGATCCCCGCCGTGTACTCGACCTACCTCGAGGTGATCGCCGCCTTCGCGATGGTGGGGGGTGGTGCGGCGGCGCTGGCTTCCCACTCGCCACGGGTCCGTCTGGCGTATCTCGCGGCCGGACAGGTCGGTTGGGTGGCCGCCGGCCTGGTCACCCACTACCGGAGCGGGCTGGCAGGTTCGCTTTTCCTGCTCGGCGCGTTCGCGGTGGCCGCCACGTGCGGGCCGGCGGTGATGGGCCGGGCGGACGGTGGGGAGCAGGCGCTGGCGGGGCTGGGCGTGCTGCGCCCCGCGCGGGCTGCCGGGCTGGCTCTGGCGATGCTGTCGCTGGCGGGCGCCC
>Ga0209648_10001402_pt1 | contig 19452 bp, 15 predicted proteins | sample GraSoi2013_115cm_FD_185830 | JGI IMG/M metagenome (GOLD analysis project Ga0209648, IMG submission 185830) | Grasslands soil microbial communities from the Angelo Coastal Reserve, California, USA - Sample 9_17_2013_115cm (SPAdes) (version 2) | ecosystem: Environmental > Terrestrial > Soil >...
AAAGGCTGGTCCATCACGTACGGCAAGAAGTACATGCCCAAACCGAAAGAACTCCTCGCCTTCGGTGAGCGCTGGCGCCCCTACCGGACCATCGCCAGTTGGTACATGTGGCGCGCCTGCCAGCGCGCCGGCAATGCCGCCATGCGCAAAATCCGCCCCGCCAAAGTCCGCAACCTCCGCAAACAGCTTTCCTCACGCAGCAAGGCACTCCGCCGCAGCCCTTCGTAGCTTGGGCCTTCGCGCCGGACCTCTATTCGTCATTCGTCCCTTGCGGAATCCATGCCGGATCTTGTCACGGTGGCATTTGGCGGGTTGACTAGGAGTGCTTTAATCGGGTCGATAGCTCTTCTATCTCGTAACTCAGCGCCTCGTCCACCTTACGGACGAGCGTATTGCGGGAAAAAGGCTTTTGAAGAAAGAAACCCTCTTCCAAAAACTGTCCGTTGCCCGAGTTGTATTCGAGGTACCCAGACATGTAAACGATCTTCAATTCGGCTTGCAGCTCTTTTAATCTCTTGGCGAGTTCTGGCCCTCGCATCTTCGGCATAACAACATCTGTTATAAGCACGTGAATCGGCTCGGTGGACCGCTCTGCAATCGCGAGCGCTTCTGCGCCATCCTTGGCGGTGAGCACCGTGTAGCCGGCCGAACTCACAAATTCGGATGCCAACTCTCTCACTGCGTCTTCATCTTCTGCGATAAGCACAGTCGCGTGCCGGTGCGCGCGCGCGCCAGGAACCTCCTGCGCCCGGCCAGCCTCTCCCCGTTCCTCAACACGCGGTAGATAGACTTCAAAGCGCGCCCCCTTACCCGGCTCGGAGTCCACCCAGATGCATCCTCCGCTCTGTTTCACCACGCCATAAACCGTAGCAAGGCCCAGTCCGGTTCCTTTCCCTTGCTCCTTTGTGGTGAAGAATGGCTCGAAGATCCTTGCCCTTGTACCGGCGTCCATTCCTTGACCCGTATCTGTAACTGCCAGCAGGACATACGCGCCCGGCCGGATGGGAGGCCGGCTGGCAGCCCACTCTTCATCCACTTTCACGTTATGGGTTTCGATGGTGAGCTTGCCTCCTTCCGGCATCGCGTCGCATGCGTTCACGGCCAGGTTGATAATTACTTGTTCGATCTGGCCCGGATCTGCTTTGACTCGCGCGAGCGACTCACCCGCCTGAAAAGTGAAGGCGATATCTTCGCGCACTAAACGCCTGAGCAAGCTGCACATCTCGGAGACGAGCGCGTTTAAGTCCAGGACTTTCGGTTGTAGAAGCTGCATCCGGCAGAAGGCCAGCAATTGCCGGGTTAGCGAGGCGGCGCGGTCGGCCGCCTTCACAATCTGCACTCCGCTCAAATGGAGCGCGTCCGTAGGCTCCAGCCGGTCAAGCAGTAGGTCGCCATGCCCCTTGATGACCGTCAAAAGATTGTTAAAATCATGAGCCACGCCACCTGCCAGCCGTCCCAGCGCGTCCATCTTTTGCGATTGACGCAACTGATCCTCGAGCTGTTGCCGCTGGGCTTCGTTCTTCTGCAGTGTGCCGCGCATCCGAGCAAATGCTCGAGTTACCTGGGCTAATTCATCGCCGCCATTCAACCCCAGAGGGTAAGCGAAATCCCCTCGCTCGACCGCGCGAACACCTTCCACGAGGTTCGCCAGCGGGCGCGTAAACCTTTCCGAAACCACAAATACCAGGGCTACTCCCGTTAGGACGGCTATCAGGCCCAGTCCAAGAAGCAAGTGCTTCAGCCTCAACAACGAGGCCCTGAGCCCATCATAGGATTTCAGGACAGTCAGGTTTAGATCGGAGTGCATCCTTGGCCCTAGCCCGACGGAGCTTGCAAAAAACCGCTCGCCCTCAATCTGGATCTGTTCCGGTACAGGCTTATCCTCAATTTGCAATGTTAGTTCTTCTTCCTTGAAAGCCGGGAGCGTGCTTACAACGACATCGCCGCCGTGACGGAAGACCACCTCGCTTGCTGAGATCCGGCCCAGGTCATTGGCTCGGGCCGCGTCAATCTCGCGGCCCACCACGACAGTGCCCAGAAGCTCGTTATTCAGTGGTGGGTCTGCGTAGTAGGACTGCCATACCACCTGATAAAGACGCTTGCCATTGAGCCACCATCCGGCTTTCCCTCCCTCTTTTAGAGAGCGTCCGAGCAATTCCTCTGCAACGGCCACGGGAAACGTCGGAGTCGTGGTACGCAAGGCGACGACCTTGCCTTTGCGGTCCGCCAGCACAAACAGGTTGCAATCGTCCGATTGCCACGGGTTTTCGCTGGCATCTCGGATGGTGCTGGCCTCCCCGTTTCTTATGTACGCCATGATTGCCAGTAGGTCCGCTTTTCGGCTGAGGGTTATCTGCTGCTGTTGCTGGACTACTCGGAAGGTTAGGATTGCGTTGCGGGCGCCTTCTTCGATCTCCCTCTGCATCTGCGCTTCGGCGGAGCGCATCACCACAAGCAGAGTGCCGCAGGTCAGCCCTACTGTGACCAGCACGAGCGAGCAGATGAACTTGGTGCGCAATCCCAGTTTTGTCTGCCTGTTCAACATGTTTCGGATAATGACACCGGGCAAGTCTCCCTCCGGTCTGGTTGGAAGGCTGATGGCTGCCAAACGTAGCATTAGGGTTTGTGGAAGGCGAATGGACCCTCGGTACCAGCCGGCTGGAACTTCAGGTGCACCGGCGGAAGGAGCACAGGCAAAGGACGCGGGTAGAAGAAACACACGTGCAAAGTTTCCCTTGACTTTTCTCCGAGAGATACTATAATTGATGCTGTAGATAAATACGTTTGGGGTGCGGGAGCTTGCTCCCGCTTTTCTTTTTCAGGGGCGGCCATCCCGGCTCTTTCTAGCTCAAACCAACGAAAATCGCATCCTTTAAAATCAATCACTTACGAAATGCAAATTCTGTAAGTCATTTCTTTTGATATTCATGCAAAATGATGGGGGGTAGGGAACACACAACATTACGTGCTTATTCTTTTAGCTTCCAACACCCAACTCCTTCACCATCAAATACAAAGCCACCAATCCAGCCAGCAGCACACCACTTTCCAACGAAACCGAAATCCGATGCAATTTACTGAACTCCGCCAGCAACGGACTATCCGCTGCCGTCGCCTGGATCGATCCCATCTGTACCCGCAGCGCCGCCATCTTCGGGCTGACCGCATGCTGCGACACCACAGTAAGCCCAATCATCAGCATCACGCACAACGCCGCTGGCGCCGCAAGGCTGGCAAACGTCCTCGTCCTCACCAACCGTGCCAGCAGGATCGCAATCCCGCAAACCACACCGATCATATGCATCCACGAAAGCCCGAACCCAACCACCGCCCCCGCCTGGTCCCGGCTCGCCAATATCCAGAAAGCCCCTGGCGCTACCACAAAGCTCAGAAACACGTCGCTCCCCAGCCACAAGCTCAATCCAAGAAATTCGAGTGTGCGGAGCAAGCTGAACATGAGAGCACTATACAAGACCGCTCCTATTCGGGCCATCGCACCGCTTTCTTCAGCGGGAGCAAGCACGGCTTGTGGCTATTCGAGGACTGCGGCTTACAAATAGCAAGTTCAGCACAAAAGTCGCACGATGGCTGCACGTCCCTGAACCGATGGTGGGAGAATGGGAAGGAATGGTGGGCGACAAAGGACTTGAACCTTTGACCTCTCCCGTGTGAGGGGAGCGCTCTAACCAACTGAGCTAGTCGCCCATTGCTGATACCCGCGACAGCCGGTACCGCCATCTATTTGTAACAGGAAGGACGCGGGTTTTCAACCGATGTCGACTGCCACCTCTCAAGTCGTCTCGCAGCTCCAGCGCTCCATCGCGCGCGCCATCTACGGCAAGGAAGACGCCATCCAGCTTGCACTGATTACTCTGCTCGCGCGCGGCCACCTGCTTATCGAAGACGTTCCCGGCGTCGGCAAGACCACTCTCGCGCAAGCGCTGGCAAAATCGTTCCATTGCAGCTTTCAGCGCATCCAGTTCACGTCGGACCTGCTCCCCAGCGACGTCCTCGGCGTCAGCGTCTACAATCCCGAGTCGCGGGAATTTGAATTTCGTTCCGGCCCGATTTTCGCCAACGTAGTTCTCGCCGACGAGATCAACCGCACTACCCCGCGCACGCAATCCGCTCTTCTCGAAGCCATGAACGAAGCGCAAGTCACCGTCGACGGCAAAACCCTGCCTCTGCCGCAGCCCTTTCTCGTCATCGCCACGCAGAACCCTGTCGAGCATCACGGCACCTACCCACTGCCGGAATCGCAGCTCGACCGCTTTTTGATGCGCATTAAGATGGGTTATCCCTCGCACGAAACGGAAAAGGAAATTCTGCGCAAGCGTGTTGGCGATAATCCTCTCGAATCGCTCGATCCCATCGCCGATATTAGCGATGTTCTCTCCATGCAGAACGCCGTCGCGCACATCAAGGTGGACTCCAGCCTGCACGATTACGCTCTCGAAATCGTCAACCGCACGCGCAAGAGCGAACAGCTGGCGCTCGGCGTCAGCCCCCGCGGCACTCTCATGCTCCAGCGCGCAGCGCAAGCCCGCGCCTTCCTCGACGGCCGCGACTATTGCCTTCCCGACGACTTCAAGCACCTTGCCGTCTCTGTTTTCTCTCACCGCGTTGTCGCCAGTTCGCGCCACGCTTCGCTGCAGAAAAAATCGGAAAGCACCGATTCCGTTCTTCGCGATATCGTTGAATCCGTTCCCGTTCCTTTGTAGATCCGCGTGATTCGGTGAAATTTATTTTCGCACTCAAACGATTGTCATCCCGAGCGCAGCGAGGACCGCTTCCTCTCCGCGCGGTTTTTGCTCGGAGAACCAGCTTCTGTCTTCTATTGCCGCCAAGATGAGCGCTGCGAAATCCACTCTCGCGCAACTCTGGGCCAGGGCCGATCGCCCGGCGGTGCGCGCTTTCCTTCTCTCCATCACCGCGCTCACCGCCGCGCTCCTTCTGGCGCTGTATTCCGGCGCCGCCGCGGAACTCGGCCAGCTCGCTATCGCCACTACTTCGGCGTTTGCCGCTCTCGCCATCGCCGGCTGGGTGGGTGTGACGCTCGTTCCCATCCTCGCGAAGCGCACACCGCTCCGCTGGATCGGCTACAAGATGGAGTACCGCGTCACCTTCGAAGGTTGGATCTATCTTGGCGGGATCATTCTTGTCGCGCTCGCGGCGCTGAACACCGGAAACAATCTTCTCTTCCTGATTCTCGCCAGCCTCATCGCCATCGTTCTCATGTCCGGCATTCTCTCTTCCATCACTCTCTCAGGCATCGCAATGCGGCTCGTGCTGCCCGAGCATATTTTTGCCGGCCAGCCGGTGCGCACCATGGTCGAGCTCGAAAATGAAAAGCTCACGCTGCCGTCGTTCTCGCTGCGCGTCGAAGCCGCCAAGGCAAAACAGGCCCAGGCCGCAGCCTTGCTCGAAACGCCGGTCTATTTTCCCTATCTCCCAAAACATGACCGCGTGCAGCAAGTCATCCCCGTGATGTTTCCACGGCGTGGTGTCTATCGCCAGGAAGCTTTCCGTGTCATCACCCGGTTCCCCTTTGGCTTTCTCCGAAAAGCGCGCCGGCTCAACCTGAAAACCGAAGCGCTCGTTTATCCTTCCGTCGAACCAACCGCCGAATACCTGGAAATTCTTCCCGGCTTGGAGGGCGCACTCGAAAGCCTGACCAAAGGCCGCGGCCAGGATCTCTACGCCCTGCGCGACTACATCCCGACCGACAGCGCCCGCCACGTTCACTGGAAAGCGTCAGCGCGCTCAGGTTCCCTGATGGTCCGCGAATTCACCCGCGAGGACGACTGCCGCATTTTGCTCGTTCTCGATCCTCATTTGTCCGCGGAAGAATCCGCCAGTTTGAAACCTGGAGCGTCCCCGACGAACGAGCGCTTCGAGCGCGCCGTCACCATCTGTGCCAGCCTGGCTTGGCACTTTTACGAAAATAATTCTTTGCTGCAATTCCGGAGCGCTGGTGTGGAGACTCCCCTCGCTCCCGCCAACGAAATTATTTTCACCATTCTCGAGCACCTGGCGGTCGCCCAACCGCTGCCGCCCGACACCCACCAATCTCTCATGTCTGATCTCGCAACGTCGCCCGAGCTTTTCAAGATCATCGTGACCACTCAGCCCCACGGCTCCGTCCCTGCCTCCGTCTGGAGCTCTTCCTACGTCGTCTTCCTCGACGATCCGGTGCAGTAGGCGGGTCAGACATTCCTGCCTGTCCGCGTCGTCCCGATAGTCTTGGGGGATTTGGACAGACATGAATCTCTGTCCTACTCAGCTGTGCGAGAATGTGCCAGCCATGCTGAGCGGCCACGAGCTCGCCACATTTCGCAAACAACTGCTGGGCTGGTTCCATCAGTTCCAGCGCGACCTGCCGTGGCGCCGCACCAAAGATCCCTATCGCATCTGGCTCTCGGAAATCATGTTGCAGCAGACTCGCGTCACGGCAGTGATCCCTTACTACGAAAATTTCTTGCGGCGCTTCCCGGACGTTCGCGCGCTCGCCGCTGCGCCGCAGGAAGAGGTGCTGCGCCTCTGGTCAGGACTCGGGTATTACAGCCGCGCGCGCAACCTGCAAAAAGCCGCTCAGCAAATCGTCGCGAAACATGGTGGCCAGTTTCCAACGCGCTTGGAGAATGCCCTCGCATTGCCCGGCATTGGAAACTACACTGCGGCCGCAATTCTGAGCATCGCATTCGGCGAAAAACACGCGGTCCTCGACGGCAACGTCGCGCGCGTCCTCGCGCGCCTCGGCGCAATTCGCGGCGACCTTCGCGAGTCCCGGCATTGGCAAGAGTTACAAAAAACCGCGGATCGCTTGCTTGAATCGAAATCACCAGGCGATTGGAATCAAGCCATGATGGAGCTTGGCGCGACGCTGTGCACTCCAAAATCGCCGCAGTGCCTGCTCTGTCCAATCGCGCCATTTTGCGAAGGGCGAAAGATGGGCATCGCTGAATCCTTGCCCGAAAAACGAAAGAAGCGCGCCACAGTGGAAGTTATTCTGGCCGCCGCCGTATTCACCGATGCAAAAGGCCAGACTCTTCTCCTGCCTCCGCCGAAAAATACTAAAGAGAAAGCCGCGGCTGATCACGTGCCGACGCTGGTCTCAAAAATGTGGCACTTCCCGACGCTCTCCGTGACCGGGGAACCAGCCAAAAATCTCATCGCGTTCCTCCGAAAATTTATGCCGGGCGTTCAAAGCCGGAAGTGGCAACTCGTCCCAGCCGGCCAAGTCCGTCACGCGGTAACGTATCGCGCCATCACCGTGCTACCCTTCCTCATCGAAGTAAATAATCTCCCTCGCTTCCCCGGCGCGGGACAGGTTCCGCTCAGTGATATCTCCAGCCTGCCGATCTCCAACCTTACCAGGAAAGTTGCGCGCGCCGCTCTGGCAGCGGCCGCTTCTGCTCCAGCGAGGCGCTGAGAGTTATCCTTTCGCCCAGCCTCGTTCCTGCCGCGCCCCGCAGATGCTACGATAAAAACGTCCGCCATGGCCGCCTCCATCGCAACTCCCAGCGACGCCGCTTTGCCCGCCGAGCGTTTCTTCCGCACCTCTCTTTCACTCCTGGTGCTCACTTCGACGGTCACGCTCGTCAGCACCGGGAAACTCGACATCGTCAGCAGCTTTGCGGCTCCGCTCCTGGTGCTCTGCAAGGGCATTCGCTGGTGGCACGGACGCCCGGCAGAACTTTCGCCCCGCACCGCAACCTTTTTTGTGATCGCTTATTTGGTATTCTTTCCCATGGATGCCGTGTTTCTCTCGCGCCTCTCCGTTGGGAGCTCTTCCAATCCGCCGCTATTCGCTTGGCTTCTGGCATCCGTGCATTTTCTGATTTTCGCCAGCATCGTCCGTTTCTATAGCGCGGTCACGGACCGCGACGGGCTTTTTCTCTCGATGCTGTCCTTCGCAGGAATTCTCGCCGCGGCCGTTCTTACCGTCGATACCACCTTTCTGATTCTTTTTTTCATTTTTCTGCTGTTCGGCATTTCTACTTTCGTGGGAATGGAATTGCGCCGCGGCGCCGTTGGCGCGGTTTCGCCAGTGCTTCACGTACACACGGAGCGCAATCGAAGACTGAACCGCGCGCTGAGTCTTTCCGCTCTCAGCGTTGCCGCTGGATCCATTGTTCTGGGTGGCGTGCTGTTTTTCTTTTTCCCGCGCTTCAGCGCCGGCTACCTCGGCCGGGCCAGCTTCAGCCCTTCGCTCATGTCCGGTTTCACGGAAAACGTCGAGCTCGGCCAAATCGGCGAGATCAAGAAGAATTCAACGGTAGTGATGCGCGTACAAACCGGCAAGCCAATTGGTTACGACCGGCTGCGCTGGAGGGGCATCGCGCTCACGACTTTCGATGGAAGACGGTGGACCTCCCCGGAGCGCGGCGCGCAAAAATTGCATCCGGACGAAGATGGCTGGATTCACGCCGCAGATTCACCGCAGAAAACAGATTTGCCCAGCCCGGGAATGTTCTACACAATTTATCTTGAACCGCTGGCCACCGACGCCATTTTCGTTCCCGGCAAAGCGACCCGCCTGAAAGGAAATTTCAGTGGCGAAAGCAGCAACTCGTTCAGCGCGATTCGCCGCACATATCTTCTCCGGGATTCCACGGATACGCTGCTGAATCCCTTTCACAACTACATGGGCTTCCGGTATGCGGGCGTCTCGCTCTTGCCTCCGATGAACGCCGCGAAACTCCGCGCCGCCTCGACGGAATATTCCAGCGATATCGCTTCGACTTACCTTCAGCTTCCTCGTGAGCTGGACGCCCGGATCCCCGAGCTGGCCAAGCAGATTACGAGGAACGCGAAGACTCCCTTCGACCAAGCGCTTTCGATCGAAAACTACCTGCGCAGCAATTTCACCTACACCTTGAATCTGACCGGGAAACCGGGGGACGATCCGCTCGCTCATTTTCTGTTCGAAACACGCGCGGGCCACTGCGAATACTTTGCTTCGGCAATGACGATCCTGTTGCGCACGCTGGGGGTTCCTTCGCGCGAAGTGAACGGTTTTCTGCCCGGCGAATACAACGACCTGGGCGGAGATTACATCGTTCGCGCAAGCGACGCGCACAGTTGGGTCGAGGTCTACTTCCCTGGCATGGACTGGCAAACATTCGATCCGACTCCGGCGGCTCCGGAAGGCGAGACCACCTTATTGAGTCGCCTGGGAAAGTACGCCGACTGGATGGAGATCACCTGGAGCGAATGGGTAATCGGCTACGACTTCGCGCACCAAGTGGCGCTGGCGCAGAGCCTGCAGCGCGACTCGCGAAATTGGAGCGAATCCGCACGCGATTGGTTCGAACACAAACAGAGCGCGGGCAAGAAATGGATAAAATCGTGGCAGCTTCAGCGGGGCGTATTGGGCTACATGTTGCCGACTGCGCTGGTGCTTTTTCTGGCGGCCTTGCGTTTCAACCTGCTTGCTGAGCTGATCCGCCGCGTCCGCCTGTTTTTTCAACTGCACGGATCCAAGGCGGACCGCAGCGATCCCCAGCTTGCATCGCGGCTCTATGCGGAGTTGCTTCGAATGCTCGCTCGCCGCGGACTCCGGCGTTCGGAATCGCAGACGCCTCTTGAGTTTGCTGCCGCGGTAAATTCGACGTATCTCGCGCCCGCCGTCCGGGAATTCACCCAACTCTACGCCCATGCGCGCTTCGGCGACGCGCCCTGCGATACGACGCGCTTGCGTAAGTTGCTCGACCAGGTTCGCGCGGCATTGCGGGCGCGCTGAAGCTCGTCACATCTTACCAAGATAGGGCGCTCCGACCGAGTCGGAGCGCCCTACAAATACAAGCGCAAACAGCTCATGTTACAATCGAGAATTGCGCAAAGGCGCCTATTTACAGTCTATGACTAAGGTCGGATTCGTCAGCCTGGGATGCCCGAAGAACCTCGTGGACAGCGAGGTGATGATGGGCATTCTTGCGCGCGAAGGCTACGAACTGACGCCGCGCGCGGACGAGGCCGAAGTACTGGTTGTAAATACGTGCAGCTTCATCGAAGCGGCGCAGAAAGAGTCCGTGGACGCCATTCTGGAAATGGCGGAGCACAAGAAATTCGGCGCTGCAAAAAAGCTGATTGTGGCGGGCTGCCTGGTCGAACGGTTTCGCGCACAGATTCTGGAACAGGTGCCGGAAGTGGACGCGGTCGTCGGCACCGGCGAAGTCGAACGCATCATGGAAGCAGTGGAAGGCGACCTACGCGTGCTGCCCGCGCAGCCGCCCGCGTTTCTCTATCACGACCTGACACCGCGCATCGTCACCACGCCGAGACACGCCGCGTACATCAAGATCGCGGAGGGCTGCGATCATCCCTGCACGTTTTGCATTATTCCGCAGCTTCGCGGGGCGTTTCGTAGCCGCCGATTCGAATCGGTGGTGCGCGAGGCGGAGAATCTGGCGAGAGCCGGGGCGCGGGAAATTACGTTGATAGGACAGGACACGACATCCTACGGCGAAGACCTCGGGCTGCGGGACGGGCTCGCGCAACTCCTGGCCAAGCTTGCGCAGACCGACGATTTGCTCTGGGTGAGATTTTTGTACGCTTACCCGAATCGCGTCACCCAGAAATTGCTGGATACCATTGCGGCGCACCCGCGTTTAGCAAAATACATGGACATGCCTTTGCAGCACGCCAGCCGCAGCGTGCTGGCGCGGATGAAGCGCGGTTCGAACGGAGACGCATTCCTGAAATTGCTGGAGCGCATTCGAACGACGATTCCCGGAGTTTCGCTGCGCACTTCGTTCATCGTGGGCTTCCCCGGCGAGACGGAAGCGGATTTCGGGGAGTTGTGTGATTTCGTGAGAACCGCGCAGCTCGATTGGATGGGAGTCTTTGAGTATTCCGACGTGGACAACGCGGGAAGTTACGCGCTGGATGAAAAAGTAGACGCGGAAACGATCCGCGGGCGCCGCAACCGCTTGATGGCTATCCAGAAGAAAATTTCGCGAGAGAATCTGCGCGCGAAATATTTGCGTGCAAAGCCGCGCGCTTCGAAAGCCGGCGCTACCGCGCTGATTGAAGGCCCGTCGAAAGACAATCCGCTGGTTTGGGAAGCGCGACTTGAAGGGATGGCTCCGGAGATTGACGGGAAGCTGTACCTCACGGACATTGAATTGCCGGGCGGAGAAGTCGCGGAAGCCGGAGACGTTGCCCGCGTTGAAATTACGAAGACGGACGCCTACGATCTGATCGGCCGTGTCGTGGATATTTTGCCGCGGCCTGCCACGCGGGACGGCGCCGGTGTGGTGCCGATGCCCCCGGTTGCGGCAACCGAGAAGCTTCATCGCATCGCTACGGGAGCGCCCCTCCGGGTTCTGGGCTGAGATGTACTCTTCCCTCGAAGAGGCTGATTCATTGAACACTGTGATCTCTGCGACCTTTTTTGTGAGTCCCTTAAACACAGAGAGCACAGAGGCCACAGAGAAGAAAAAGGCGAGCCATGAAGCACAAATGCCCGATCTGCAAAGTGGAGACCGACTCTGCGGTCCATGCGGACTTCCCTTTTTGTAGCGAGCGCTGCCGGGATCGAGACTTGGGCAATTGGGCCAGCGAAAAGTACGTGGTCTCCGAACCCGTCTTCGATGAAGAAGACCTTGCTGAAGGCAGGGGAGACAGTATCGTCCTACGTTTGGACGACGATTTGGACAACCCGAATGACCCCGAACACTGATGCTACAGTCGCAGCCGCGCCGGAAACAACGAACAAGAAACCGCGGCTCGCGCTCGCGATCGCTACTGCATTGGGCGTCGGCTACATTCCCAAGGCGCCGGGGACATTCGGCTCGCTGGTCGGAATTGCGGTTGCGATTCTGACGCATCCCGTCAGTCTGATCATGATCGTTGGGCTCCTCTTCTTTAGTGGCGTCGGCTTGGGCTTCGATGTGCCAATGTTTCGGGGACATTCGGCGCCAGTTCTCCTTCTCATTCCGTCTTTGGTGGCCCTCGTCATTGTCGGCTTGCTGGGAGTGTGGAGCAGCTCCCGCGCAGCCACCTATGCTGGCCTCAAAGATCCGCAACACGTGGTCATCGACGAGGTCTCAGGTATGCACTTGACTCTGGTGCTGGCGATTATGCCGGTAGGGCTGCCAACGGGCCTCTTGCCGGCGGACGAAGCTTCGGTATTCGGCCTCTACTCCGCTTTGAGTTTGCTGAATTGGAAATATCTTTTGCTCGGTTTTATACTTTTTCGGGTGTTTGACATTTGGAAGCCGTGGCCGATCCGCCGGCTCGAACAGTTGCCCGGGGGATGGGGGATTATGGCGGATGACTGGATGGCGGGCATCTACGCTGCAATTCTGCTGCGTGTCGCGTTACACTTTGGTCTGCTCACGTTGCACATTGGTTGGGTATGAAATTCGGGTTCGGCTCGTCGGCAGAGAAAAACGGGATTCCGCACATTGAGAGAGTTGCGCCCGCCGCGGCCATTCCTGGCGGGGAGATGACGATTCTCGGGCGCGGCTTCGTCTCGCGCGTGCAGGCGCGCCCGGTGGTGCGCTTCGGGGAAGCCGAAGCCAGCGTTGCTCTGGCCAGCGAGAATCGCCTGGTGGCGCGCGTTCCGGAAGGGGCGAACGGCGGAGTGGTGCGCGTAGCCACGGCCGGCCACGAAAGTCCGCCGCATCCCGTGTACATCGGCCTGCAAATCGCGGACAACCTTCATCCGGTGGCGAATCCCGCGGTCGATCTGGACGGCAACATTTACGTCACGTTTTCCGGCCCGCGGGGACAGCGCGTACCCGTTTCGCTCTACAAGATCACCGCGAATTACAGCGTGAAGCCGTTCATCACTTCGCTAATGAATCCCAGTGGCTTGGCGCTCGATCGCATGGGCAATCTCTTCGTCTCCTGCCGCAACGACGGCACCATCCATCGCATCACGCCGGATGGCCGGGCCGAGCAGTGGATCGAAGGCATGGGCATCGCCACCGGCATCGCGTTTGATCACAACGGCAATCTGTACGTTGGCGACCGCAGCGGGACGGTTTTCAAGATCAGCCCGAGCCGCGAGATTTTTGTTTTTGCCACGCTGGAGCCTTCCATCGCCGCGTATCACCTGGCGTTTCATCCCAGCGGCGATTTGTACGTTTCCGGGCCGACGACCTCCAGCTTTGACCGCATCCACAAAATCACGCAGGGCGGCGAAGTGAGCGTGTTCTTCCGCGGACTCGGGCGGCCGCAGGGGATCGCTTTGGACCGCGAAGGAAATCTTTATGTGGCGGCTTCCTACGGCGGGCGGCGCGGCATTGTGCGGATTACGCCGCAAGCTCAAGCCGAGGTGGTGCTCAGCGGCTCCGGCATTGTGGGCATGGCGCTGCAGCCATCCGGACGCGCGATTCTTGCCACCACGGACGCGCTCTTCACGCTCGATTGGGATGTTCGCGGCGTGCCTTTAATCGGATAATTGAACAGATGAAAGCGGAAATCATCGCGGTTGGTTCGGAACTGCTGACTCCGGACCACGTTGACACCAACTCGCTCTTTCTGACCGAGGAGCTGAACAAACTCGGCATCGAAGTGGTGCGCAAATCGATCGTCGGAGACAATCGCGACTATTTGAGCGCGGCGTTCAAGGAGGCGCTGGAGCGCGTCGAGTTGATCGTCGCCTCGGGCGGGCTGGGACCTACGGAAGACGACCTGACACGCGAAACCGTCGCGGATCTTTTGAGCCGCAAGTTGCACCTCAACAACGAGATTCTTCGTTACATCGAAGGGCGTTTCCGGCAGCTCGGGCGAGAGATGCCCGCGGTGAACGAGCGGCAGGCGATGGTGCCGGAAGGCGCGGAAGTGCTCGAGAATCCGCGCGGCTCGGCGCCTGGGCTGTGGCTCGAACACGCAGGGCACTTCATCGCGCTGCTCCCCGGCCCGCCACGCGAACTGAAGCCCATGTACCAGGAGCAGGTTTTGCCGCGGTTGCTGCGGCGCAGCTCGAACATTCGAATGTTTCACCGGGAACTGCGCGTGGCGGGCATGGGTGAATCGGGAGTCGAGCAGCGCATACGGCCGATTTACACGCGCTACGCCGATGTAAACACCACGATCCTTGCCGCGCCGGGCGAGATTCAGATCCATTTGCGGATGTGGACCGACGACGCGGCGCACGCGCAAAAAACGCTGGACGAAATCGCGCAAGGGTTCGAGATCGCGCTGGCCGACCGCATCTTCTCGCAAGATGGTTCTTCAATGGAAGAAGTGGTGGCGAGTCTGCTGACGAGGAACAACTCGACCATCTCCGCCGCGGAAAGCTGCACGGGCGGACTACTTGCGCAACGGCTGACGAGCATCGCGGGCAGCTCCTCGTATTTTTTGGGCGGCGTCGTGAGCTACAGCAATGAGCTGAAGACGGCGTGGGCGGATGTTCCGGCGGAACTCATCCAGACAAAAGGCGCCGTGAGCAGCGAAGTGGCGATCGCGCTGGCCGAGGGCATTCGACGGCAGGTGGGCAGCACTCTAGGCGTGGGCATCACCGGGATTGCCGGCCCGGGCGGCGGCAGCGAAGAAAAGCCCGTGGGCACCGTGCACATCGCGCTGTCGCATGCCGGTGGCGTCAAGGAGCGCGGCGTGGTCTTTCCGGGAGATCGCGAGGCCATCCGCTGGCATGCCTCGCAATTGGCGCTCGACCTCGTACGCATCCATTTTCTTTACAACGGCGGGGAGCCGCCGGCGCGCAGTGGCAAAAGGGCGTGACTGCCGATGCGTCTGTTCGTCGCGCTGGAGATTCCTTCCGCGGTTCGGGAAAGTCTCGCGGGCTTGCTGAAGTCGCTTAGCGCGGTGTCGCCGCAAACGCGCTGGGTGCGTCCGAAAAATCTGCACGTGACGCTCAAATTCATTGGGGAAGCGCCCGAAGCAAAACTCGCGGCCATTCGAACTGCTCTCGTTGGCGTGAGGTCCGATCAACCCGTCGCGCTCGATTTTCGCGGGCTCGGCTTTTTCCCCAACGAAAAACATCCTCGCGTTTTCTGGGCCGGCATCGAAGCTTCGCGGAATCTGAAAACGTTGGCGGCGGACATCGATGGGGTCGCCGAAAAGTTTGGCATTCCGCGGGAACAGCGGCCGTTTTCGCCGCATCTGACGCTCGCGCGGTTTGAGCCTCCGGGGTTGCTGGAAAAACTTCGCGTCGCGATTCAGGAAAATGCAGCGCGCGATTTTGGTTCGTTTCGCACCAGCCAATTCCATCTGATCGAAAGCAAGCTAAAACCCTCCGGCGCGGAGTACACTACGGTCGAAAGCTTTCCGTTCGCGGCGGCGGAGGCCTGACGGAGCATGCGCGTAATTTCGATCCCTGTCATTCTGATCCCGTTCGCCGCGTATCTTCTTGGCGCGGTTCCCTTCGGATTGCTCCTCGCAAAATTATTTGGCGGCGCGGACGTGCGCAAAGCCGGCAGCGGCAACATCGGAGCAACCAACGTCGCGCGCGTCGTTGGCCCGCTGGCGGGAATTCTCACGCTGGTCTTCGACACCGCGAAGGGCACAGCTGCCGTCTGGTTCGCAAGCCGGGTCACCAACGACAGCGCGACGTGGATGATGGCCGCTGCTTTCGCGGTGCTGCTCGGACACTGCTTCCCAGTATGGCTAAAATTCAAAGGCGGCAAAGGCGTGGCTACCGCTCTCGGCGTATTTCTTGCTCTCTCCCCACTTGCAGCCGTCAGCGCTCTCCTGCTCTTCGTTCTTTGCGTGGCCTATTGGCGCTATGTTTCGCTGGGTTCCGTCGCGGCGGCTGCGGCGATGCCGCTGCTCATCTATTTTCTATGGGCGCCGCATCATGCTCCTCCGATTATCATCGACGTAGGGACGCTGGCTATCGCTCTGGTGGTGATTTACAAGCATGACGGCAACCTTCAGCGCCTCGTCGAAGGCACCGAGCCGCGCTTTTCGTTCGGCAAAAAGAAAGAAGTGGAATGACGAAGATCGCCATCCTCGGCGGGGGAGGCTGGGGCACGGCGCTGGCGATCGTGCTTTCGCGCAGCCGCAAGCCGCACGAAATCTCGCTTTGGGTGCGCAACGCTGGGCTCACTGAATCGATCCGTCACGACCGGGAAAACAAAATGTATCTTCCTGGCTCCAAATTGTCTGAGAGCGTTCAAGTTCATACTGAATTGGAAGCCGCGCTCTCTGGCGCCCAGGTCATCCTCGGCGCCATGCCCTCGGCGCATGCGCGCGTGGTGTACGCTTCCGCGCTTCCCTTTGTTGCCACCGACGCAAGTTTCGTCAGCGCCAGCAAAGGCCTGGAGCCGGGAACGCACCTGCGGATGAGCGAAGTGATTGCGCAGGTCTTCTCGCCGAAATTCGCGCCGCGCATCGCGGTGATTTCCGGACCATCGTTCGCCGCGGAGGCCGCTCGCGGCGAACCCACGGCCATCGTTGTGGCCTCGCGGGATGCCGCGCTCGCCACCGATCTACAGGAAGAATTTGCTGGCCCAAACTTCCGTCTCTATACCAACGACGACGTCCTGGGCGTGGAGCTTGCCGGCGCGATGAAGAATGTGATGGCCATTGCCGCGGGCGCGTGCCAGGGGCTGGGTCTTGGTTCGAATGCTCTGGCGGCGCTGATCACGCGCGGCCTGGCGGAAATGGCGCGTTTGGCGGTGGCTCTTGGAGCGCGGCCGGAAACGCTCAGCGGGCTGGCAGGGTTGGGCGATTTGGTGCTCACTTGCACAGGTTCGCTCAGCCGCAATCGCTTTGTCGGAATCGAGTTGGGCAAAGGGAGAGCTCTGGGCGAAATCCTCGCGAAAATGCGTATGGTGGCCGAGGGCGTGCACACCACCGAGCCGTTGCTGGCGCTGGCCCGCGAACATCAGATCGAAATGCCGATCACCGAGCAAGTAGACGCCATTTTGCACGCGGGCAAGTCTCCCAAGGACGCGATTCGGGACATCATGGAGCGGCCATTGAAGCGGGAGTAGCGAGAACCCATAATTGTGCCCTTTCTGCGCCTCTAGTACTAAAGTCCCAGTTGCAGATGCGCGACGGCGCGCCCTATCGGACTGCCCAAGCTGCCCCGATTCCCCTAAAATGTCCATTGGAGATGTCGCCTAACGCCCCATCCCGTTGGGAACGTGTGCGCACCGGACGCGTGCGTATCTTGTGGCTCGTTCTGGGCGCGCTATTGCTGGTCAGCGCGCTGCCCATCGGTCTTTACCACCGCCTGGTATTGCAGCTTAGCCAGGACAAACTCGTGGATACCGAGCGCGTCCAGCAAACGGACCTCACCAGATCGCTGGCGCAAGAAATCCAGCTGTTCGAATCCAACCTGACGCAACAACTTCTGAGCGAGCGCCAGATTCTTACGCTGACGGGGCTCATCGATAACGTCGAAGATCCGGCGGCGGAACCAAAGGTCACCCGCCTGCTGGAAACTTTCGTCGAAACCAATCGCAATACGTTCATTTACCTGACGGCAGTCGGAAAATCCGGAAAAGGCACGAGCGCGTCACAGGGAAATTTCCGGGCCGAGCAGGATCCGTTCGTGGCGAGAGCGCTGCAGCGCGCCTTCGTTACCTGCTTGCAGTCGCAGCAATTGCAGGTGGTCAAGTTTCGTAGCGATCCACTGGCGCTGGCGCCGGCAAACCGGCCGGCGTTCGTGGTGGCCGTGCCTTTGAAAGACGTGAACGAGAGTTTTACGGGAATGCTGGCCGCGGTCGTTTCCCTGGATCCCATTCTGCACCGCCTGCAGGAAGCCAGCGTGCGGGAACGCACGGTTTTTCTGGTGGATCACAACGGCCGCCTGGTGGCGCACGAAGACGCGAAAAACTTTGTCCCTGGGGCGGACGTCAGCGGCAATTCCCTTGTTGCGCAGGTGAAAGCCCTGCCGCAGGAGCTTCGCAACACGGAGACGGTTCGCTTTTCTGAAACAGTCAAGAAACGCCCGATCGAGATGATCGGAACGTATAGCACCATTCCTGAATTGAATTGGGCGGTCATTGCGCAACGGAGCCTAGATCAAGCGCAGAGCGACACCGGCGTCACCGAGCTGAACCGGCAGGCGCTGGCGTTCGTCAGCGTCGTCATTCTGTCCGCCATTCTCGTCGGCTATTTCTTCGCGGTGGGAATCAGCGGGCCCATCCGCGGGCTGGCGGCCTCCACGCGCGCCATCAGCCGGGGTGAATTTCACCAGCGCTCGCCCGTCCGCGGCGCTTCGGAGATTAGCGAACTCGCTGAAAATTTCAACAAGATGGCCGGCGACATCGAGGAATACATCGAGCGCTTGAAAGAAGCGGCCGAGGAAAATCGCGAGCTGTTTATTGGCTCCATTCGAATGCTCGCCGCGGCCATCGACGAAAAGGATCCGTACACGCGCGGCCACTCCGGCCGCGTGGCGAAGTATTCGACGCTGATTGGCCAGGAGCTTGGGCTCACCACGGAAGAGTTGGACAAGCTGCGCATTGCGGCGCTGCTGCACGACGTCGGAAAAATCGGCGTCGAAGACCGCGTGCTGAAAAAGCCCGGCTCGCTGACGCCCGAGGAATTTGGCTTGATGAAGCAACACACGGTGAAAGGCGCGAACATCATGCGCCCGGTTTCGCAGTTGAAGGAAATGCTCCCGGGCATCGAGCTGCACCACGAGCACATGGACGGCCGCGGTTATCCCTATGGTTTGCAGGGCCAGCAGATTCCGCTGATGGCGCGCATCATCGGCGTCGCTGATACTCTCGATGCCATGACCACCAACCGTCCCTACCAGACGGCCATGGAACTGGACTACGCCATGGACCGCATCCGGGCTCTGACGGGTTCAAAGTTTGATGCGATAGTTGTGACCGCTCTTGAGTCCGCCGTAAACGCCGGCAAGCTCCGCCTGAGCGCCGTCGAAGTGCACGTTTGAACTAAAGGTTGGTATCCTTTGTCTACCTCTTAATTGAGATCCGTGAAAATGACATGAGGAAGAATTGGCTTGAGAGTTCGTCGGGGATAACGTTATTTGCAGTGGGGATCACGGCGACTATCCTATCTCTCGCGGTCTTCGCACTCCAAGATCTGTCGATTCTAATTACAGGAAAATTCCTTAGATGGAGTCCATTAAGAGATGTGTCGTATGTCATATGCGCGTGGATCGCCGCACTTTTTTGCATATTTACTGCCTTCATTTGGAAATCAGGATTCCCGAAAACCCTGGCTGCTCTGATGTCCGTTTCAATGGCGTCTCATGTCCTAGAGCGATTCTTTGCTACCCCAACGCTATGGTTGAGACCAGTCGCACTGTGTAGAGTCCTCCTGTCTTTGGGCACATTTCTTCTCTTTCTGCGTTTCAGGTCAATCGCGTCCGACTAGCAACACTGCTGCCTCAAAGCTCCAATCTCGCGGTTCTGTTACAATTTTGTTGTGCCGCGCCGATAGTGCGCGTAGCCTTATGATTTCACTTTTTGGCAAGAACGAACCGGAGCCGACACTTCTCGAGCGGCTGAAGAAGTCCGTCAGCAAAACCAAAGCGGCGCTTTCCGAGAC
>Ga0209648_10001403_pt1 | contig 19451 bp, 18 predicted proteins | sample GraSoi2013_115cm_FD_185830 | JGI IMG/M metagenome (GOLD analysis project Ga0209648, IMG submission 185830) | Grasslands soil microbial communities from the Angelo Coastal Reserve, California, USA - Sample 9_17_2013_115cm (SPAdes) (version 2) | ecosystem: Environmental > Terrestrial > Soil >...
CCTATTTCCAGAAGCGCTTCTCCACCATCAAATCGGTCGGCTTGCCGAACTGTCAAATCGCGCTCGTCTTCCAAATTCTTCGCCTCTTTGCTGACGTCCACTTTGTCGCCTTCGTAGTGCTCCACTTCCTTCGCATACTTCTCTTTCAGTTTTTCTCCCGTCTCCTTGCTCAGCGGTGCGACCAGACTCACCACGTCGGAAAATCCCTGCGCTTCGTGCAGGCGGACGCTCTTCGCCTGGTACTGCGCCCAACGACTCGCGGCCTGAGTTTCCAGGCGCAAACCTTCGGTGTGCGCCCGATGACCGAGCAACGACACACCCGCAACCAATACCGCCATTATTGAGATCGTAATCGAGACGGGCAGGACCAGCGGACTATTCTCGTCACCGTGATGACTCTCCGGAAGTTCGATACCCTCGCCCATTCCTCCACTCTCCTTCTCTAGGATTAAACCGCAGAAGCAGACGAAATGACTTGCAAGGCCTCATGCGCCGCCGCGAGCGTTCGGTCAATATCCTGGGACGTGTGGGCCGCAGAAACAAAAGCAGCCTCAAACTGTGACGGCGCAAAAAATATACCCCGTTCAAGCATCGCGCGAAAAAAAATGGCGTATCGCTTGGTGTCCGAGCGCTTGGCATCCGCGTAATTTCTCACTGGTTCCGGTGTGAAGAAAACTGTTGAGAGCGAGCCGATGGCATTGACCTGCGCCGGAATTCCGGCATCTGCCAATTCGGCGCGAAGACCAAAAACCAGCCGCCTCGCCAGTTGCGTCATTTCTTCGTACAACCCGGTCTTTGTGAGCTGTTTGAGAGCAGCAATACCGGCGCGCATCGCCAGCGGGTTCCCCGCGAGCGTGCCCGCCTGATACACCGGACCGAGCGGCGCGACATGGTCCATCAAATCTGCGCGTCCGCCATACGCCGCCACGGGGACCCCGCCACCGATGATTTTCCCGAGCGTCGTAAGGTCCGCTTCGATGCCGAGAAGTTCCTGCACCGAACCATTGTGCAAGCGAAACCCTGTGATCACTTCGTCGACGATCAGCAGCGCCCCATTCTTTTTACTGATTTCGTGCAATCCCTTCAAGAATCCGGTCTGCGGGAGAACAACTCCCATGTTTGCGGCGATGGGCTCGACGATGATGGCCGCAATCTTGTCCTTGTGCTGCAAGAACACTCGCTCGACTGCATTCAAGTCGTTGAACGGCACGTTCAGCGTCAGTGCGGCGAGTGCCTGCGGCACTCCTGGGCATTCGGCGATTCCAAGCGTAGCGAGACCGGAACCCGCCTGCGACAGGAAACTGTCCGCGTGTCCGTGATAACATCCTTCAAATTTGACGATGAAGTCTCGCTTCGTCACTCCTCGCGCCAGCCGCACTGCGCTCATGGTTGCTTCCGTGCCGCTGGAGACAAAGCGAATCTTTTCAATGAAAGGAATCGCCCTCGTAATCAGCGTGGCCAATTCCAGCTCCAACTCCGTGGTCACCCCAAAACTTGTTCCCCGGCGTGCCTGGTCCGCGATTGCTTCGCTGATGGCTGGATTCGCATGTCCCAGGATCATCGCGCCCCAGGAACATACATAATCGAGTAGCTCGTTTCCGTCCGCATCGTAGAGGTGCTGCTCGCTGCCGCGCTCGATAATCAGCGGCTCTCCACCTACCGACCGGAACGCCCGCACGGGACTGTTCACGCCGCCAACCAACACCTTCTCGGCACGCTCGAAAATCTCGCGCGAGCGCTTCCGCTCGCGCTTCAATCGGGGTTGCCCTGTACTCATGTTTTCTCGATCAAATTATCACGCCTTCAGCCAGCGTGCGACATCCTTGGCATGGTAGGTAAGAATGATTTCCGCTCCGGCGCGCTGAATTCCCGTCAGGATTTCCAGGACAACTCGCTTTTCGTCCAACCAACCCTTCTGCGCCGCGGCTTTGACCATAGCGTACTCTCCGCTAACGTTGTAAGCACCGACGGGAACATCGAACGCATCGCGCACTCGGCGGATGACGTCCAGGTACGCCAGCGCGGGCTTCACCATCACCATATCTGCGCCCTCTTCGAGATCAAGCTCCACTTCCTTCAACGCTTCCCGCGCATTAGCAGGGTCCATCTGATAACTGCGCCGGTCGCCAAACTGCGGAGCCGATTGGGCCGCTTCCCGGAAGGGTCCGTAAAAACCAGAGCAGTATTTCGCAGCATAAGAAAGAATGGCAATGTTCTCGAACTTGTGTTCATCCAGCGTCTCACGAATGGCCCCCACTCGCCCGTCCATCATGTCCGACGGGGCCACGATGTCGGAGCCCGCGCGCGCGTGCGAAAGAGCCTGCTGGGCAAGAATCGTCACGGTGGAATCATTGGCCACTGCGCCGTTCTCGACAACGCCGCAGTGGCCATGATCCGTGTATTCGCAGAGGCAGACGTCGGTAATCACAAGAAGCTTCAATTTTGCTTTGCGAATCGCTTCAATGCCGCGCTGGACCACTCCCTGGGCGCTGAGCGAACTGGCGCCGCGTGCATCCTTGGATTCTGGCAATCCAAATAAAATTATCCCCGGAATGCCCAACGACTCAACTTCGCGAGCTTCTTCAACGATCTGATCGACCGACTGCTGATAAACGCCGGGCATGGAGCTGACTTCCTGGCGAACCTTTGTACCCGGACACACGAACATCGGATAGATGAAACCCGCCGTGGCAAGGCGCGTCTCTCGAACCAGGCCACGCAGTGCTTCGCTCCGCCGCAAACGCCGCGGACGATGGGTGGGAAAACTCATACTCTCTTCGCTCCTGCCGGCGCCTGTTTTACGGTACCTGCAAAATGTTCCTCTAAAGCTTCGACGACCGCCGCTGCCGTAGTGTCTGCGGCCAGCACGGTGCGCCCCACACCCGCCTCGCGCAATGCGTTTGCGGTGACGGGTCCAACCGCCGTAATCGCCAGTTTAGCTTGTAGAGCGCGCAATTGCTCGCTCCCGAACAATTCAGCGAAATGCTGAACGGCCGAAGGGCTGAAAAACAATACCGCATCCGCCGCACCCTCGGAGATCTGCTTTAAGTTCCTTTGATCCACATCGGTTGGCCGCAGCGTGCGGTAGGCGACCACTTCCGTGACCTGCGCTCCGTGGCGCTTCAACGCCGGCGGTAATTCCGGATTTGCACGATCGCTCCGTGGCAAAAATACTTTCGCACCCTGAAGCCGGCTCCCCAACTCCTCTGCGAGCGACGCACCAGTGTGCGTCTCCGCAACATACTCGACGGAAAGTCCGGCCCGCCGGGCAGCTTCGGCGCTTACCGGACCGACAGAAGCGATTCGAAGCTTGCTCCCTGAGTGAATCAAACTGCGCTTCAGCTCCTCGCTGCGCTTAACCACCGCGCGAACCGCCTGCGCGCTGGTTAGAATGATCCAATCAAATCGGTCGATTCCTGCAATCGCTGCATCGAGCGGTGCGAAGTCTTCCGGGTCCGCGAAGGACACCAGCGGAAGCACCACGGGAATCGCTCCGCGTGCGGACAGGTCTCGCGCCAGCGCCTCACTCTGCGCCGCGGAACGCGTAATGACGATTCGCTTTCCGGCCAAGGCACTTGGAGATGCTTCAGCCACGTTGGCGGCTCACTTCTTCCAGGATGGACTGTGCGCCCGCTTCGATGAGCACTCGCGCCATGTGTTCTCCAAGTTGCGCCGCCTGATCCGGCGGAGCGGTGGCGCGCTGCTTCACGTATTGCACTCCGTCCACGGAACAAACGCACGCATCGAGCACCAGTTCGCCGCGCTCGACGCGCGCCCACGCACCCAGAGGGACCTGGCACCCACCTTGCAATGCTGCCAGGAGTGCGCGCTCCGCAATGATCGCCGTGCGAGTCTCTGCATCGTCCAAAGGCGCCAAGAGATCTCCTGCTTCCGTGTCCTTCAATCGGCATTCCACCGCGATGGCTCCCTGCCCCACGGCCGGCATACAAATTTCTGGCGAGAGCACCTCCGAAATCCGCTGGCTCAAACCGAGCCGATCCAGGCCCGCTTTAGCAACCATCACCGCTTCATATTCACCGCTTTCCACTTTGCGCAATCGAGTGTCCACGTTTCCTCGCAAGTCGCGGAGATCGAGGTCCGGCCGGAGATGCTTCAACTGCGCTTGCCGTCGCAGACTGCTCGTTCCAACACGCGCTCCCTGCCGCAGATTCGCCAGCGTGGAGCCTACCAGGCAATCACGCGCGTCATCACGCCGGCAGACCGCTGGAAACATGAGCCTGGAAGGAATGTCGGTCGGCACGTCCTTCACGCTGTGCACCGCAAGATCGATCGATTCGTCCAGCAGCGCCTCCTCCAGCTCCTTGATAAAAATTCCCTTCCCGCCTATCTGCGTCAGCGGCGCTTGCTGCATCTTGTCGCCGCTGGTCTTGATGATGACAATCTCCGCCTCCATGCCGGTGGCGGCAAACAGTTGCTTGCGAACGGATTCCGCCTGCCACTTGGCGAGTATGCTGCCGCGTGTGCCGATCCGCAGAATTCTCACGGCTTCTCCCGCTTCGAAAGAAACAGATCGCGCAAGGCCTCGACGTTTTGAATCTTGCGCCGGAGTTCTTTCTCGCCTCGTAAGCGTTCCGCCGGCTCCAGGAGCAGCTTCTCCAGCATCTCATCCATCAATTTTTCCACATGAGCGCGATCCGTCTCCGTCAGATGCTTCATCGTCTCCACGCGCGAGCGGATAAATGAAGCACGTTCCTCCCTCATCTTCACGCGCAGCGCATCGACGAGCCCAACCAGCTCGACGCTTGCCTGCCAGGAGAGGAATTTGGTCACATGCTCGTCGACGATGCCCTCAGCCTGGGGAACTTCGCTTTCGCGAGCGTTGCGATTCTGCTGGACGATCTCGCTCAGGTCATCCGTGTCGTAGACGTAGACGTTGTAGAGCTCCCCAACGCTGGGATCTATGTTTCGTGGCACTCCCAGGTCCATCAGGAACAACGCGCGATTTCCCCGCGCCGCCATCGCTCGCTCGACCATGTCGCGGCGCAATATCGGTTCATCCGCGCCGACCGACGACACCACCACATCCGGTGATTGCAGCGCTGCATCCCACTCACCCCAGCCGACGACCTTTCCGCCGAATCGCCTGGCTAGTTCGTCCGCCCGGTCGCGCGAGCGGTTCATCACCTGGAGTTGTGCGATTCCACGGTCCCGGAGATAAGAAACCACTTGCTCGCTGATCGTCCCCGCCCCCAATACCAGCGCCCTGCGCTCGTTCAGTTTCCCAAAAATGCGTTCCGCCAGTTTCACGCCGGCGGAAGCCACGGACATCGGACGCGTGCCCAGCTCCGTTTCCGTGCGCACGCGCTTCCCCACTTCCAGAGCTCCCTGGAAAAGGCGATTCAGCACCGGCCCCGTTGCGCCATATTCGTGCGCGAAGCGATACGCTTCCCGCACCTGGCCCAGAATCTCCGCTTCGCCCAGCAGCATGGAATCGAGCCCCGCCGCAACTCGAAACAGATGCCTGACGGCCTCGCGATCGTAGTGGTGATAGAGCGATAAGCTGAGCACATCGGAGCGCACCGAATGAAACTCGCTCAGAAAAGTAGAAAGTCCCGGGGCGCATTCATGGGAGGACTCCGGCGGCACGCCATACACTTCGCTGCGATTGCACGTCGAGAGCACCAGCGTCTCTTCGAGAATTCCCCGCGCGCGTAGCTGCTCAGCCGCACGCCTGGCTTGCTCCGTCGTGAAAGACACCCTCTCGCGTACCTCAACGGGCGCCGTTCGGTGATTCAATCCGACGAGAACGATTTCCATGCCGTGGTTCGCTCGTTCCTAAAAGTAGCGGTGGCTGTGCGAGAGATACAGATTTACAACCGTAAAACTCAACACCACAATCACAAAATTGAAGATGCACAATTTTGACGCCCGTGCCCCGCGCCATGCCGTTGTGCCCGCCAGACGGAAGTAAAGCGCATACAGCGCGAGCACAAGCAGCGTGATGACGTATTTTGGATCGTAAAATGAATTCTGGCCCGGCAGCCGGTCGACGGACACAAAACCCAAGGCCGTTCCAATCGCGATCGAAATAAGTCCCACTAGTACGCTCGATCGGCTCATCTGGTCGAGCAGTTCGAGTGGCGGTAGCCGCCAGACCACATCGCCGAGCTTGTGGCTTCGCAGCAGCCGCTCCTCCCCAAGAAAAATAAGGCTGAGCACGAATGAAAGTGCGAACGCGGCGTATGCTAGGATGCTCAGCGTCACGTGAAACACAAAAACGACTCCATGCACGGCGGGCGGCGAAAGCCGGTCGGCCGGAGCAAGGTGCGCGGCCAGAAAGAACACCAGGACAAAGGGCAGGACGAAGGCTCCGACGGATCGCTCCCGGTGATAGAGCTCCAGGCCGAGATAGGTCAGCGCAAGAAGCCAGCCAAAGAGCGACATGGAACCATACAAGTCATGGTAAGGAACCGTGTGCAGGCCGCGTGACCTCTCCAAAAGCGCAAAATAGTGCGCCATCAGGCCCAGCCCCAGGAAGGCCGTACCCAATCTGCCCGTAGGTTTCTTTCCTGCACCCAGGAAGCGAAGGTACAGGCCGAAACTCAAAAGATAGGCAAGCGCCGTCAAAATTGGGAATAAATGATTCATTCTTTGTACCTGAGCCCCCGTTTCACCCCGGCAGGTACAGCATTACCAACTGCCGCTCTTCACACAACTAACCCGCTTCTCCACCATTTCGAGTATAGCCCACACTTGAGGGTGCTCGCACAGCTCCACGCCCTCGGCACTCGTATCAGCAGGACCGACTGGGATTTGCTATCCTTGATTCCGGTGGCGGAATATGACCCCGCAAGCTGCGGCCATTAACCGAAAAGAGTTATTCCTTCGCGCCTGTCGCGGCGAGGTTCTTCCGCGAGTTCCCGTCTGGATGATGCGCCAGGCGGGCCGGTATCTTCCGGAATACCGCGAAATCCGCGCAAAGCATGCATTCCTTGAGGTTTGCAAGACGCCGCAACTCGCGGTCGAAGTCTCGATCCAGCCCTTTCGCAGGCTTGGCGTTGATGCGGTGATCGTCTTCTCGGACATTTTGATCCCAGCCGAAGCGATGGGCCTGCAGTTGGAGCTCGGCGACGCCGGGCCAAACTTGCCCAATCCCGTGCGCTCCAAAGCGGATGTCGACCGGCTCAAGATGTTCGACCCTGAGACGGAAACGGGCTTCCTGCCCGAAGCCATTCGGCGCATTGTGAAATCCGTCGGTCCTGACGTTCCCGTTTTGGGTTTTGCGGGTGCTCCGTGGACACTTGCCTGCTACATGGTGGAAGGCAAAACCAAGGAAGGATTTGCCACGGTCAAGAGTTTCCTCTACCATGAGCCGAAAACCTTTCGCGAACTGCTCCATCGTATCGCTCAAGCAACGATTCCCTATCTGAAGGCACAAATCGCGGCAGGGGCAACCGCCGTACAATTGTTTGATACTTGGTGCGGCGAATTGAATTTGCACGACTACGAAGACTTCGCGCTCCCCGCCGTTCAGGAGATCATCGCGGGCCTCAGTGGCTCTGTTCCGGTGATTTATTACACGAAAGCGTCACAACATTTACTCCCCGCCGTGGCGCGCTCCGGCGCGAACGTGCTCAGCGTCGATTGGCGCATGGATTTAGCAGAAATTCGAAAGACGCTGGGTCCAAAAATCGCGTTACAGGGCAATGTCGATCCGGCTGTCTTGTTTGGCCCGCCCGAGAAAATTCGCGAAGCGACGCTGGGCGCCATCAGTTCTCTCGGTGGCCACGGTCACATCCTCAACCTCGGCCACGGCATTTTGCAGCATACGCCGGTCGAGAATGCCCAGCTATTTATCGAGACAGGCCAGGGAGCGCTGCTTCAGCATGCAAGACCTGCTGCGCAGGTGCGCTAGGAGACACTAAGCATGACCCTCGCACATCCAACCCTGGAGCAAATGCGCGGCGAGCTTCATGTCGGCGAGGAATTCCTCGCCAAATACAATCGTCCGGGGCCCCGCTACACAAGCTATCCCACGGCGCCAGTCTGGAATGACGCTTTTGGCCCAGCCGATCTCGAACGCGTGCACGAAGAAGCTGAGCGTGCCAGGACGCCCGTTTCGCTCTATATGCACATTCCCTTCTGTGAAAGCCTCTGCCTCTTTTGCGCCTGCAACGTCGTCATTCAGAAAAACAAGAACGTTGCGCCACCCTATCTTGACGTGCTGAAGCGGGAGATGAAGCGCATCAGCCGCAGCGTCTCGAAGAATCGCCCCGTGGTCCAGTTTCATTGGGGCGGCGGCACTCCGACCTACCTGACGCCCGCACAGATCGAGGATCTGTTCGCATGCACCAAAGAGCATTTCCATTTCGACCCCGACAGTGAGATTGGCATCGAGGTCGACCCGCGCGTCACCTCTCGCGAGCATCTCGAAACTCTCCGCAAGCTTGGCTTCAACCGCCTCAGCATGGGCATTCAGGATTTCCATGCCGACGTCCAGGAGGCCGTGCACCGCATTCAGCCTTACGAAATGACGCGCGACCTGCTCTTCGCCGCGCGCGATCTCGGCTTCGATAGCATCAACGTTGATTTAATTTACGGCCTTCCCTACCAAACCGCGGGCACTTTTGCCCACACCGTGGATCAGATTCTTGAACTCGCCCCGGATCGCATAGCTCTCTTCAGTTACGCGCACGTGCCGTGGTTGAAGAAGCAGCAAGGTTCCTTTGCGTCTCACCTCCCTGAAGGCATGGAGAAATTCGAGATCTTTCGTGTAGGCCTGCTCAAATTTCTCCAGGCCGGCTATCTCTACATCGGCATGGACCACTTCGCGAAGCCTGGCGACGAACTCGCCGTTTCGCAGCAAAACCGCACGCTGCACCGCAATTTCCAGGGCTACACCACCAAAGCGGGCGCCGATCTCTACGGCATGGGCATCACCGCCATCAGCGGCATTCAAAATGCCTACGCGCAGAATTACCGGGATATTCCTTCCTGGGAAAAGGCCGTCGCCGAACGCGGCCTCGCTACCATGCGCGGCTATCAGCTTTCGGACGAAGATCGTCTCCGCCGCGCCGTCATCAGCCGCCTGCTTTGTCATACCATCGTGATCAAGGATGAAATCTCACGCGAATTCGGAATCGATTTTGACCAGCATTTCGCGGAAGAACTTCGCCGCCTGGAGCCCTCCCGCCAGGATGGCCTCGTGCTCCTCGATCGCGGCGAAATCCGCGCCACCTGGCTCGGCCGCATCTTCATTCGCAATTTGGCCATGGTTTTCGACCCGTATCTCGAAAAACAGCAGCTCATTGCCAAGCCGCTCTTTTCGAAAACTCTCTGAACCCACGAGGATGCTCACATCTCCGTGACCCGTCACGTCCCAGCACTGGTGGTCGGCGGCGGCATCTCCGGCCTCGTCTGCGCTTACGCTCTGCGCAAAGCCGGAATCGACGCACAACTGGTCGAAGCCTCTCGGCGTCCGGGCGGTGTCATCAACTCCGTGACTCGCGACGGCTTCCTGGTGGAATTGGGACCCCAAAGCTTCAGCGGCACGCCTGCGCTCCGTGAGCTTTGCGTGGAGCTCGGCATTTCAAAGGAACTGCTGCAAGCCCAGCCACGCGCACCGCGATATGTCCTGATCGACGGCGAACTCCGGCCCGTGCCGATGAGTCCTCCCGCGTTTTTCAGGAGTTCGCTGATCGATGGCTCGGCCAAATGGGCCCTCGTGCGCGACATCCTCTGGAAAAGTATTCCCCCCGAGGGTGACGAATCCGTCGCCGCCTTCGTCCGCAGAAAATTCTCCGCGCAATTGCTCGATCGCCTGGTGGGTCCCTTCGTTTCCGGCATTTACGCGGGAGACCCCGAACGGCTGAGCGTTCGCAGCGCCTTCCCGCAACTCTACGAAGCCGAAAAGGCTGAAGGCAGCGTGGTTCGCGGCATGATGCGCCTCGCCAAGGTCAAGAAAGGCCCGCGCGAGCGGCCAACATTGCTGGCCTTTCGCGAGGGTAACGAAACTCTGGTGCGCGCGCTGGCCAATAATCTCGGCCCGGCGCTGCTTACCGAAACAAGTGTTACAGGAATCTCTCGCCAAAGTGACGGTTCGTTCGCTATCCGTCTGAAAAGCCATGGCCAAGACGAATCTGTTTCCGCCAGTTCTCTAATCTTGGCTACGCCCACGGACGTCACAGGTGCGCTTCTCTCCCGGCTCGATCCGTCATTCGAAACACTGTTCAATTCCATCGAATATGCCGCCGTAGCCGTCGTCTCTCTGGGTTATCGCAAGAAAGATGTCGGGCACTCCCTGAATGGCTTCGGCTTTCTTCTGCCTCGCTCCGCCGGGCTGCGCGTCCTCGGCTCAGTCTGGAACTCGTCGCTCTTCCCCGGCCGGGCACCGGAAGGTCAGGCGCTCCTGACGAGCTTCGTAGGTGGAGCAACCGATTCAGCAGCCGCGACGTTGGAGCCTCAAGAACTCGTTAACCTCGTCCACCGTGAAATTTCGCCTCTGCTCTCCGTCAACGGCGCGCCCATCTTTTCAAATGTCACCATTTGGCCGCGCGCCCTGCCGCAGTACAACCTCGGTTATGGCGACCGCCTGGCCCGAATCGACCAGCTTCGCGCGCAATTCCCCGGCCTCTGGCTCGTTGGCAATTATCTGCGAGGACCCGCCATCGGCTCGTGTGTCGACCAGGCTTTGGCCGTTGCCGAAGAAGTACGCGGCCGTCGCCCGTAACAGATGTTTGCCCGCTTGTAGGAGCGCAGCATGCTGCGCCCCAGCTAGCCGACCGGCACAGTTTCCCACTCGATTTCCCATCTTACCGTTTTACCCATCGAACACTCTCCGCGCCTCACTCCCCGATTCTCTACTTTCCTCTTCTCGAGTTCATCCCGTACCTCAGCGCCAAGCGCATCTCGCGCCGCTCAGCCGCCTCCTCGAACCGGCGCCTCTCTTCCTCCGTTTTCACGATCAGTGGCGGCACCGGCTTCGGCTTCCGCGTATGCTCGTCAACCGCCACAAACGTCACATAAGCTGTCGTCGTGTGCTTCCGCTCTCCCGTCATCGCATTCTCTGAATAGACCTCCACGCCCACCTCCATCGATGTGCGGAACACCCGATTGACCTGCGATTTCAAGTTCACAATCTCGCCCAGGTTCACCGGATTGTGGAAATCGATGTAATCCACCGACGCCGTCACCACATAGCTGTTCGAATGCCGGTGCGCCGCCAACGCCCCCGCCATATCAACAAGGTGCATCACGTGTCCGCCAAGAAGTTTTCCCAGCGGATTCGTCTGCGCCGGCAGAACGATTTCCGTCATCTCCGATCGCGATGCGCTCACCAGCTTCCCAGCCAGTTCCGTCTCCTGCCCCTGCTTGCTTCCGTTTTTCCGCTTCATTCCACTCTCCACTTCCCTCTCTTGTCTTTCCTCTTCGCCGTGAACTCTGTGCCCTCTGCGTTCTCTGTGTTAATTCTTTGTCTTTCCATTGACCCTCAACCGCAGACGGTCAACTTTCTTTGCCGCCGTCTCCCGCCCCCGTATAATACGAGACGACCGATGACCGACCAAAAGAAAACCCGCCGCCAGATGCTCGAAGAGTTCGTAGCCAAAAAGCCCGATGACGCCTTCTCCCGCTACGGCCTGGCCATGGAGTGCATGAACAGTGGCGACTCCGCAGCCGCCGACATACATTTTCGAGCGCTACTGGAGCGCAACGCGGATTACATCCCCGCTTATCTGATGTACGGCCAACTCCTCGCCCGCGAATCCCGCACCAGCGAAGCCAAGCAGATCCTTTCAAACGGCATCGCTGCCGCCGCGAAAAAAGGCGACCAACACGCCAGCTCCGAAATGGAAGCCCTCCTGACCGAACTCTCCTGACTAGCTTGCCAGTCAACCTAGACCGACCCCATGGTCCGGTCGGCCACCTGCTCTCTTCTCGCAACACGTAGCACGGAACGTTTCTGAGCTGAGACGCGCCTGTGGTGTAATCTGGCCGGATGGAGGAACTGAAATGTTCAGGACGCCAGTTGTTGTGGGATGTCTAATCGCACTGCTTGCTCCGAGTGGCAGCGCGCAGGAGCACCAGCATGCAAAAGGCGAGAAGTTGGGCGCGGTCCACTTTGCCACGTCCTGCAACGCGGCGGCGCAGAAGGAGTTCGACCAAGCTGTGGCGCTGCTGCACTCGTTCCAGTTCAACCATGCCATCCAAGGATTCAACGCGGCGCTGAAGAGCAATCCGGCGTGCGGGATCGCGCACTGGGGTATTGCACTCAGCCAGTGGAGCAATCCGTTCGCCGCGGGAATGAAAGACAAGAGTCAGTTACAGGCGGGGCTAGAGAGCGCGGAACGAGGCAAAGCTGCGGGCGCGAAGACGGAGCGCGAACAAGCGTACATTGCGGCGATTGCCAAGCTGTACAGCGACTTCGACAGCACGCCGCAGCACGCCCGCTTGATCGCCTATCGCGATGCGATGGGAAAGGTCGCGGCGAACTATTCTGAGGACCATGAGGCGCAAATCTTCTACGCGCTGGCGCTCGCGGCCTCGGAAGAACCGACAGACAAGACTTACGCCGCGCGACTCAAGGCGGGCGCGATCCTGGAGAAGCTCTTTCGGGAAGAGCCGAACCATCCGGGTCTGGCGCACTACATCATCCATACGTACGACGTGCCTCCTCTGGCGGGAAGGGCGCTGAACGCGGCGCGGCGGTATTCCGAGATCGCGCCTGACGCGCCGCATGCGCTGCATATGCCGTCACACACGTTCACCCGGGCGGGCTACTGGCAGGATTCCATCGACAGTAACCGCGCCGCCGCGGCGGCTTCGCGTCGCGAGGGCCAGACTGCAGAGGAGCTTCACGCGAGCGATTACCAGGTGTATGCCTATCTGCAAACGGCGCAGGACGAGGCCGCGCGCAAGGTCCTCGAGTCCCTGCCGGAGATAGCGTCGCGCTTCGATCCGAAGGTGGTGGTGAGCGGTGCAGCAGGTCCCTCCGCTGGATATTTCGGGCTGGCGGCTATTCCCGCACGGTACGCGCTGGAGCGGCGCGACTGGAAGAGCGCGGTGGAGCTGCAACCACGTGAGACTCCGTTCCCGTACACGGACGCAATGACATGGTTCGCACGCGGCATGGGGGCGGCCCGGCTGCATGACCCTCCAAAGGCCCAAGCATCGGTGGAGGCGCTGCAAAACATCCGTATGCGCATGGAGAAAGCGAATGAAAGCTATTGGGCCGGACAGGTTGAGATCCAGCGCCTGGAAGTGAATGCATGGAGCTGCCTCGCGGAAAAGCGGAAGGATTTAGCCTTGACGATGATGAAGTCCGCGGCCGAGATGGAGGATCGTACCGACAAAAGCGCGATTACTCCAGGGTCGCTGGCACCCGCACGCGAGCTCTTGGGAGAGATGCTGCTGGAGATCAACGAGCCGGTGCAGGCGCTCGAACAATTTGAGGCCACGCTGAAGAAAGAACCTAACCGCTTCCGTGCGCTGTACGGGGCGGCCCGTGCGGCGCAACTCAGCGGGAACCGCGAGGCGAGTGACAAGTATTTTGGCCAGCTGTTGAAGGTATGCGAGCACGCCGACAACCCGGGAAGACCGGAGATCCTGGAGGCAAACAGGGCAATTTTGCGGAATTAGGTTCCCATTACGACTCCTGAAAAATCGCGACAGCACTCACAACCTCAGAATTGGCCGCTCGCGCCGTGGCGGAGGCCTGCGCTGCGCCCGACCGTGCCGCGGTTCCCGCGGCACCGGGCTCCGCTCCAGCCCCCGCCACGGACACTCCTTTTGCACCCCAACGAACTGAAAAAGGGGACATTTCTAATGAGCTAATTTAGGGGACATTTCTAACGAGCTTTGATACTGCCCAAAATTCCTCTTGACAAATCGCTAATCTGCGATATACTTGACCCTGTAGATAACTACGCATGGAGTCCGGGAGCTTGCTCCAGCTTTTCTTTTTTAGGGGCAACCGCCCCCAATACAACCAAAATCGCGTCCTTTAGAATCAATCAATTACGAATTGCAAATTTTGTAAGTCCTTTGCTTTGATATTCATACAAATTGGTACGGGGGTGGGGGAGGCACTCCGCCAAAACATAGGCCCCGCACTTCCATTGCTGGCGCCAGCATGTTGCGGGACCTCTTGCCGAAAATGAAAACAGCCCGGAGGCTTTGGCCGCCGGGCCGTCGTAGTTCGGGAATGACTCAGATTAGAACTTGAAATAGAGGAGGATGCCCAACACGAAGGTGAATAGCGAGAGAGTCTCCACGAAAACGAGACCCAGAAGCATGGCTGCACGGATGTTTCCCGCGGCTCCAGGATTGCGGGCGATACCCTCGCAAGCTGCTGACGCAATGCGGCCCTGGCCGAGCGCGCCGCCAAACGCCGCGATGGCTAGGCCGAAGCCGACAGCCAGCGCTAGCGTCGTGGTATTCACAGGCGCCTTCTCAGCCGCTCCACCCTGCGCGAAGGCAGACGGCGCGATCGCGAGAATGGCGATAAGTGCGACAAACAGCACTGCAGTTTTTTTCATAACTTCCTCCTCATGAAATTGCCGCCAGGAGGTGGTTCCCGGACACCGTGCAGCCGGGCTCACACTGGACAGCGACAACAAACTTTTATGCAGCTCTAGTGCTCTTCCGCCGTCGCCATTCCGATGTAAACCGACGGCAGAATGGTGAACACATACGCCTGAATAATCGAAACAAAGATGTGTAGGCCGATGAAGGCCAGGGGCAGAACAGCGGGAAAAACTCCCAAGATGACGCCCAATACGGGAGTCTTGCTCCATCCCCAGACAGCGGGTCCGGCAAGCAGACTGAGGAAAATGCCGTAAATCATGTCGCTGGCAAAAATGTTCGCCCAAAGGCGCACGGTGAGAGAGAGGAGGCGCGCCGTGGTGCTGATGATTTCCACGGGGAAAATCAGCGGGGAGAGCCACCAGACCGGCCCGGCAAAGTGCTTCAGGTATCCAGCAATGCCATGATGCCGGATGCCCTGCCAGTTGAAATAGAGAAACGTAAGGATGGCGCAAGACAGTGGAACGCTCACATTTCCCGTAGGCGAGGCAAAGAACGGAAAAACGCCGAGCAGGTTGCTCAGAAGCACGAAAATCGAAATCGTCCCGGCAAACGCGATGTACTGTAGGGCGTGATGACCCGTATTTTCTTCGAGCAGATCGCGGATGCCGATACCTAGCGGGTTGGTGAGGAGCATCTCAGCGACTTGTTGGGTAGCGCCGGGCTTTTCGACCGACAAGCGGGAACGGAGAAAGAGTGCGACAAGCGTTCCGATCAGCAGCACGATCAGAGCCATCACGACGTGCTGCGGAATAGGCAACTCGGGATTCCCCGGCGTAATGTGCAGCGCGTGAAGCAGGGAAAGAGCCAGCGGGCCCAGAAGATGATTAACCAGCTTTGTTATGACGAGTACGGGTTCTTCCATTCTCTAGTCCGCGTGACGCACGATTTCCCACACACTAGCCGCCATCGTCGCGGCTGCTAAGGCGCACAAACCAACAACCATGCTGCCAAGGGGAACGTGTAGATATTTAAAAATAACATAGACCGCGAGGGCGAGCAACCCGTAGCGAAAGATGGCCGTGAAGTAAGTAGCGAGAGGGACTTGCGGTTTTTCGCGGCCTTGTTGGGCCTCGGAAGCGAGCACCAAAGCGTCGAGCCCGCGCTTGAGCCAGCGGAAATTGAGCCAGGCTAGAACCGTGCCAATCGCAAGACCGGTGGCCCAGGGCCGCTGGTGCACTAGCGCCAGAATGGCGGCTGCAACGAAACCAAACAGGAGTGTCAGCCAGGCGATTCGCTGCTCGGTTGGCGCGCCGACAACTTCCTCAGCCACCTTGGCTATCCTTGCTGTTGCTGGGCAGTCGGCGCAGGACTTCGCGGATGCCGGCGTAGAAGCCAAGACCGCCGAAGACCAACATCAGCCACGGCTTGGTGTGCAGCCAGCGGTCAAGAAAGAAACCAAGTGCGCCGCCGAGGACAATCGCGCCAACGAAGGTGAACGGCAACTCCAGGGCAAGAGCCGGTTGCGATGCAAAATCTGCAGACTGCTTTTGTCCGGACGCTTGGGAGGATCTTTCGTCTTGCTTATTGTCCGAAGGCATATTGGGCGAGCCGCGTGAACGGCTCAGGATACAACCCCGCGGCGAGCGTGACAAACGCAGCGACGCCGAGGGCTACGGCCTGCGCGCTCGTCATGGATGGGCGCGGCGCTTCGCCCGGCTGCTTGAGCCAGGCGTGCACGACAATGCGGAAGTAATAATAAAGCGCGGGAACGATGTACAGCACCGCAAAGACAGCGAGCACCGGATGATGCGTTTCGATCAGCGAAAGGAAAATGAAATACTTGCCCATGAAGCCGGCCGTAGGCGGGATGCCGGCAAGCGAGAGCATAAAGATCAGAAGCAGCAATGCCGCGGCGGGGCTGCGCTGGTACAAACCATTCAGGTCGTCGAGTTCTTCGCCGATGAGCCCTTTCTGGCGAAGCACGACGATGACCGCAAACGCTCCGGCAGTCATGAACACGTAAGCGAACAGGTAGTATGAGATTCCGGTCAAGGCGGTTCCGTTTCCGGCAACGAGACCGAGCAGGATGTAACCCACGTGCGAGATCGAGGAGTACGCCAGGAGGCGCTTCACGTTGGTCTGCGTCAGCGCGGCGAGATTGCCCCAGGTAAGCGACGCCACAGCCACGCCCGCGATGAGATACATCCATTGTTCCTGCGAAACTTTTTGCGAAGGAGAAAAGACGGAAAGAAATAGCCGCAAAAGAAGGGCAAAACTCGCCGTCTTGGAAGCCACGCTGACATAAGCGGCGACCGGCGTTGGCGCGCCTTCGTAAACGTCCGGCGCCCACTGATGAAATGGCGCGGCCGCGACTTTGAAAAACAACCCGACCGCGACCAAAACAAAGGCGAGAATCGGAAGAAGCTGGAGAACGAAGGGATCGAATTTCAAGGCTATGGGGAGATTCCTCTGTAACAGCAACCGCATCTGTTCGCCCTGCGCGCCAGGGAGATGGCTGAGCGCGACGGCGTGCACTAATTTGTCGCGCTGCGCCAGCGCCGCGGTGATGGTGCCGATGTTCGTGGCGCCGCTGAGCCCATACAAAATCGAAAAACCATAAGCCAGGATTCCGGAACTGAACGCGCCGAGCAGTACATATTTTAGCGCGGCTTCATTCGAGCGTTTTTCGCGGCGCAAGAAACCGGTCAGCACGTAGAAGCTGAGGGCCATGGTCTCCAGCCCGAGAAACATCACGATCAGGTCCACGCCGGAGGCCATGAGCATCATTCCTACGCAGGCAAAGAGCAGAAGCGCGTAGTATTCGCCTTCTTGCTCCTTTTCGATCTCCAGGTATTTCACGGAAAGGAGAATGACGAGTGCGGTAGCTGCCAGAAAGAGTGCGGCGAAAAAAATAAAGAATGGATCGATGATCACGGAGTCATGAAAGCCAAAAAAAGCACCCCTTGCCACGATGGCTCCGCGGAGCCTCCAAATCGTGAAGGCGCTGAAAATGGTTCCCGCCAGCGCGAGCCCGGCATTCCAGTATTTTTCTTTCTGCTCGATCCAGAAGTCGATCAGCAGGATACCCAGTCCGAAGAGGACGAGCTCCATCTCCGGAAGGATGGCGGCGCCGTCACCCTGGAGGTAGCTTCGAATCGCGTTGATGATCGGGATGCTCATTCGGGCGGGCTATTTCGTCTCCGCCGCAGCGGCATGGAATTCCGCCGAAGGCAATTTTGCACGTTCCGATTGATAGAAATTCGGATTCACCTGCTCGACAATTTTTTGCACGGGCTTCTCGATGAGGGCGAAGAACGGCTTCGGGTAGATGCCGATCCAGAACGCCAGAATCACGAGCGGCACGAGCGTGGCGTACTCGCGCGGGTTCAAGTCCGGCAAATCTTCATTGGCAAACTGCGTGACCGGGCCGAACATCACTCGCTGGTAGAGCCACAGGAGGTACGCCGCGCCCAGCACCACGCCCAGCGAGCCCCACGCGGCCCAGGCCTTGCTGACCTGAAATGCCCCCTGCAAAATCGTGAACTCTCCGATGAAGCCGTTCAGCAGCGGCATTCCCAGCGAGCTGAGGCTGATGATCAGATAGATGGCGGCGAAATTCGGCATTGGCGTCGCGAGGCCGCCGAATTCCGAAATCATGCGAGTGTGACGCCTTTCGTAAAGCACACCAACGATCAAGAAGAGTGCGCCGGTGGAGATGCCGTGGTTGATCTGCTGGAGCACGCTGCCGGCCAGACCGTTGGGAGTGAGCGCGAAAATTCCCAGCGTGCAGAAGCCGAGATGGCTGACCGAGCTGTAGGCAATCAGGCGCTTCATGTCCTTCTGCATGAGGCAAATGAGCGCGCCGTAAATAATGCCGATCAAGGAGAGCACGATGACGATATGAATGATACGCGCGCGCATCGTCGCATCCGTGGGCAACAGCGGAAGCGAGAAGCGGATAAAACCGTACGTGCCCATTTTCAAGAGAACACCGGCGAGGATTACGGAGCCGGCGGTGGGCGCTTCAGTGTGCGCGTCGGGGAGCCACGTGTGGAACGGGAACATGGGAACCTTGATGGCAAACGCGAAGAAGAACCCCCAGAAGAGCCACACCTTCAGAGGGTCGGAGAAGTGCTGCGCGGCCGCGAGCAGCGTGGGGACATCGAACGTGCGTGTCCCTCCGGCCAGCACGGGCGCATAGAAGTAGAGCGCCAGGATCGCGAGGAGCATGACTACGGAACCGGCGAGCGTGTACAGGAAAAACTTGATGGCTGCATAGAGCCGTCGGTCGCTTCCCCAAACGCCGATCAGGAAATACATCGGGACCAGCATCACCTCCCAGAACACGTAAAAGAGGAAAAAATCCAGAGAAACGAAAACGCCGATCATCCCGGTCTGCAGCAGCAGGAGCAGGATGTAGTACTCCTTGGTGCGCTGATGAATCGCGCTCCACGACGAGAGGATGGCGATCATCCCGAGAAACGTGGTGAGCATGACGAGCAAGAGGCTGATGCCGTCGATGCCGAGATGGTATTTCGCACCGATGGACGGGATCCAATCGGCGGTTTCTTCAAAGGTGAAGCCGCCCCATCCCGGCCTGAACCAGCGAAGCAGCGGAAGCGAGACCAGGAAACCAAGCGCGCCAAAGACGTTTCCGGCGATCTTGTGGGCGTGCTCCATCTCGCGAGGAATGAACAGCAGGACTAGTGCGCCCACGAGCGGCGTAAACAAGACCACGCTCAAGATGTGATTTGCGAAAAAGTCCATTCTTATCGCCTCTCAGCGCACGCTGCGCAGCAGTACCTGCACATGGTGCCCGTAATACGCCAGAAGAATTACCAGCCCGACCAAGATCAGCATCGCATAGCTGGAGAAAACCCCGGTTTGCAGCCAGCGCACCGGATAACTGAAAAGCTGCATCGTCTTCGCGCTGAAATTCAGCAGACCATCGATAATCCACTTGTCCC
>Ga0209648_10001405_pt1 | contig 19429 bp, 20 predicted proteins | sample GraSoi2013_115cm_FD_185830 | JGI IMG/M metagenome (GOLD analysis project Ga0209648, IMG submission 185830) | Grasslands soil microbial communities from the Angelo Coastal Reserve, California, USA - Sample 9_17_2013_115cm (SPAdes) (version 2) | ecosystem: Environmental > Terrestrial > Soil >...
CGCCAATAGCCCCACAGCGGCTCTTTGCAGCCGACGCGCCATAAGCAGCGGGCAGATCAGCAGCGCAGCCAAACCCGCTGACAGTAGTTGCTGGGGACGCCGCCAGGCGGCATAGCCGCGCCGGTCCTTGGATGCAAGATCGTACGATTCCCCAAAGCGGCCGGCGGACATGTAGTGGCCACTGATTGGCGTGATCTGGTCGGCGAACGCGATGGCTACCGGCATCTGCCGGCCCGAAATATCCCAGAAAGCGTCGCGTGTAAGCCGGGCGATTGAATCGGACACACTATTCGGAGCGGGCAGCCCGGAGAAGTTCCGCGAAAGGATTTCAACCGATGATTGCAGAAGCCGGACGCGCGTGGCCTGCTCAAACGAACCGTCCTTCAGGGAGTGCAGCGCCAGCGCGCGCATCATCCAACTTCCCGATGTGGCCTGCTGGATCAGGTCGTCGCGCGTGGCCGTCGCGCTCCAGCAATCGAAGAGCGGCTTTGCAACGAATGCATCCCAGCAGCGTCCCGCCGCCTGCAAGCAAGCGCTCGGATTCTGAGGCAACGCCTTGAGTCTGACCAGCGCTGCGACGGTGGCGTCGACCACTTGCGGGTTTGTTTCTCGCTCCAAGGCAGCCTGTAATGACGCGGCTGCATCCGCCGGCCTGCTTTGCGCCATCGCGGACGCAGCTCGCGCCCGCGCCTCGGCATCGCTATCCGAAGCCAGACTGCGCGCCAGAGTTTGCCCGACCGAAGCGGATCCGCTGTGCCCCAATGCCTCGACGGCGGCGGCGCGGATTGCCCGATCCGGATCCGACGCCAGCGCTTCCAACAACCGTGCCGCTTCCGGTGTCCCGCACTTTCCGAGCAGCCCGACAGCAGTCTGCGCAACGCGGCCGCCTCCCGGTTGCGCGCGCGCCCGGCGAATAGTATCGTCCAGCGCCGCAACTACGCTGGGGTTTGTTCGCACAGCTTCGTTCCCCAGCACCGCCTCGATGGCAATGCCGAGTTCCCCAGGATCGCGCCCAACCACCAGACCTTGCAGCATCGGCGGATCCATCAAAGCATGCATCAGCATCTGAGCCGTTTCTACGTCGCCGGCCGCTCGAAACAGAAAGAAGAAAGCCGTGTTGGATGGCGACGCCTGGACGTGATGCAGAAAATGCCGCGCCAATGCCGGCCCGCGCCCCGCGAATTCCTGCTGCGCCTCCCGAGTGGCGGCATCCAGGCGACCTCCATCCGGAGCATCGACAAGTCCCCAATACCTGTAAAAGGGAGCCGCGCGCTGTAGCTCCGCGGCGCTGAGTTCCTGCGCGATCATAGCCGGCTGAAAAGCCAGCCCGGCGAGCAGAGCTATCATAGCGCGCATCAGTCTTCCAGATCGGCAGACGCGGCGAAAAACCTTCACGGCGTTCACCCCGCCAGGGCTGTGAGGTACCGGACAATCACGTGCTTCGATGTTTGGCCAAGTCGCAAGATGACCTGCCCGGCGCTCAACGGCGTCAGCAGCCACCTCGACTTTTTTCGACCACTTCCTATGTCCTTCTTTCCGGCGGACTACCCCCCTTCTTATTCGACCCGGACGGACGTGGACCGCGAAGCATTCCCGGCTTTGGGTCCTTTCCCCCGCACGCCGGTCGTTGCGGCTGAATCGAGTCGAAATGCGCTGGCAGCCACGTTTGCGACTGCGTTATTTCACCCAACTTCGGGTGAAAACCCCAGAGTGGGACTGCTCGTTCCATCTTGCCGTCCTCCGAGGCCGCGCGGGCTGCCGCCTCGAAAGCTACGTATTGTCCCAGTAAGGGCAGTGATGGCTACCACTTCCGGGGATAGAGGCCGTATTTCCAAATGTGGCCGGATACTTGCTCAACCACCCGACAAAGCCCGAGCCAGAACCCGATTTGCGGCCGGGCATGCACAATAAGGAGATCATCTATGGCCCTTTCGTTACGACGGTTCGTCGTTCCCGGTGCGGTTCTGCTACCGGCAATTCTATTCGTCTTTACTAACAACGGCAATGCTATCCCGGCGTTCTCCCGTCAGTATCAAACCTCTTGCGCCACCTGCCACGTGGATTTCCCGAAGTTGAACGACTTCGGCAAAGCGTTCAAGGATGCCGGCTTCAAATTCCCCAAAGACGACGAAACATTTCTGAAAGTTCCGCCCGTTCTGCTGGGCGCGCCCGCTCAGAAGGACGTGTGGCCGAAGACCATCTGGCCGGGTACGATCCCGGGCTTGCCGGCGATCGGGTTGCGCTTTAATACATTCTTCCAAGTCACCAGCGGAAACCGCGACCGGTTCAACGCTCTGGCGCCGGATAAAACCGTCCCACAGTTCATCCCGGCCACCGATTTCCAGACCGGGTTGTTCAGCATTTTCACCGCTGGCAACCTCGGGAGCGACATCGCGTTCTGGGTGGATAGCGACCTCAACGTGGGCGGCAGCAACAGCGCGGGCGGATTGGGCGATGGCTACCTGAAGTTCGTCAATCTAGGACGAGTATTACGACTCCCCAAGGATGCGCTGCATTTCCGGGCAGGTCAGTTCGAACTGGATTTGCCATTCTCGCAGGCGCGGAACATCAATCTGAGTCCCTACGACATTTATTCGGAGAGCAACATCGGCGCCATGAATGAGCTGACGGGGCAGCACAATGTCGCCAACCAGTTCACCTTCGCCGGCGCGGCAAAAGGCATCGAGGTGAGTGGGGGCCACATGTATGGCGGGTACCACTATTCGGTAGCGGTGTTCAACCAGAACACCAGCGGAATCAACCAGCCCGACAACACCAGCCCCTTCGTCCCCTCGGCGACCAGTGCGTCGGGCGGCGGGCTCGGATTCGCATCGGACACGAGCGCGAAGGCCGTGTATACGCGCTTCTCCTACCGCTTCAACCTGGAGCACGACGCTGCCAATCGCAGAGAGATTCAGGCCGCCGCGGCAACCGGGCCGCGCGACCACACCTTTCTGAATCTCGGCGGTTTCTATCTGCACGGTACTTCGCGCCAGGGCTTCGTCGGTTTGGCTGCGAACGGCAAGGACAATACGCTGCTGACGGCGTACGAGCCCTACTATCGCGCTGGCGGAGACTTCAGCTTCAATTACCGGAAGCTGAACGTCTACGGACTTTATATGATGGCCCGGGACAACAACCTGCTCCCGGTGGATGCGGCCGGCGACGTGATTTTGCTCCCGGTTGCCCCCGACAGCCCGCTGCCCGTGAGATTCGTTTCCAGCGTACCGGCCAAATTCAGCGGCGGTTTCGTGCAGGCCGATTTCCTGGCGCTGCCGTGGATCATGGCGATTATGCGCTGGGATGGAGTGAATTCCGGCGCGGATCGGATCAACGGGTTCACGCTCGCCGGAGGAACGCCCTTCTTTGCGCCCGTGCGGTCAACGCGCACTCGCTGGACGCCCGGCGTGCAGTTCCTGATTCACCCCAACATCAAGGCGTCGTTTGAATATCAATTCCGGCCGCAGCAATCCGTCGACATCCTGACGTCGGATGCCGGTCTCCAAGTGGCCAAGAATCCATTTCGCGTCAACACGGCGCTCTTCGGATTGGAGTTTGTGTACTGAATCGAGGAGAACTTATGAACAACAATTACCTCAAAGCAATGATATTCGCGCTGGCAGCCGCCGTTACAGCGCAGGCCGGCAGCATCGCCGGCAAAGTCGGCGGCGGCAAGGGCGCCACGGTGGTGTACATAGAAGCCATCGCGGGCAAGACTTTCCCCGCTCCGGCCAAACAGGTCGTCATGGACCAGCACTCGTTGCTGTTTCAGCCGCACGCTATCGTGATCCCGGTGGGCACCACGGTCGAATTTCTGAACAGCGACAGCGTGCAGCACAACATCTTCTGGCCCGCGATTTCCGGCAACAAGAAGCTGAGCCATAACATGGGAACCTGGCCCAAGGGCGAGAAGCGTCCCTTCAAGTTCGACACGCCCGGTGTGGCTCCGCTGCTGTGCAACGTGCATCCGGAGATGTCCGGATTCATCGTGGTGTCGCCGACGCCCTACTATGCGGAAGCGGATGCATCCGGAGCGTACAAGATCGACAATGTCCCGGACGGCGCCTACTCGGTGACCGCGTGGCGCGAGGGCATGAAGCCTCAGACCAAGCCGACCACGGTGGCCAGCACCACCACGCTCGATTTTACGCTCACCAAGTAAGCAGACCTGTGCAAATGGGGGAGGCACGTCATGCTGGCGCGGTTTCGTGACAAAAACGTCGATACCGACTGGCTGAACACGACCTTTCCGTGCATGATGGCGTGCCCCGCGCAGACCAACGCGGGCCGGTACGTCGCCCTGATTGCCGAGGACAAGTTCGAAGAGGCGTACCGGGTCGCGCGCGATCCCAACCCCATGGCGAGCGTCTGCGGACGGGTTTGCGCGCATCCTTGCGAAACCGCCTGCCGGCGCGGCCAAATCGACAAACCGATCGCCATCCGGGCGCTGAAGCGGTTCCTGACGGAACGCTATGGTCCCGAGTCGCGCCACCCGCTGGAGCCTACCCGGTCATCCGCTCCCAAGCTGCCGTTCCGGGTGGCCATTATCGGCAGCGGCCCGGTAGGACTCTCGGCCGCGCACGACCTGGCGCTGCTGGGCTACTCCGTCACCATCTTCGATGCAGCGCCCATCGCTGGCGGGATGCTGTGCCTGGGAATTCCCGAGTACCGGCTGCCACGCAGCGTGGTGGAGGCGCAGGTGCGCGAGATTCTCGAAATGGGCGATATCACGCTGCACCTCAACCAAGCCGCGGGGCGCGACTTCACCGTCTCCAGCCTGCGCCGCGACGGATTCGACGCCGTTGTCGTCGCCGTCGGAGCGCAACGCAGCCGCGACCTCTCCATTCCCGGTGTCGAGCTCGACGGCGTATTGAAAGGCATCGATTTTCTTCTGAATTCCAACCTGGGTTACCGCTTCAGTATCGGCAAGCGCGTGGTGGTGATCGGCGGCGGCAATGTCGCCATGGACGTGGCGCGCTCAGCGGCGCGCGAAGTGCTGAAGCAACATGCCGGTGAGCCGGCCGGGAGCATTCCATCGGAAGAGAGCATCGCGGCCGTGGCCACACATGAAATGATGGACGTGTCCCTCTCGGCTTTGCGCATGGGAGCGCGGGAAGTCAACATCGTGTGCCTGGAGCAGCGGCACGAGATGCCGGCCGCGCTCGAAGAGATCGAAGAAGCCGAGGCCGAGGGCATCGTGGTGCACGCCGGCTTTGGTCCCAAGCAGGTGATTGGCCGCGATGGCCGCGTAACCGGACTGGAGACGCTCAAAACCAAGTGGGTGTTCGATGCGTCCGGCCGCTTTAACCCGGCCTTCCACGATAACAGCGAATCCGTCATCGAGTGCGACACAGTGATTCTGGCCATAGGGCAAACCACCAAACTCGATTTTCTCGCCCCCGAAGACGGCGTCCAGGTGAGCCCGCGCGGCCTCATCGTGGTGGATCCCCGTTCTCTCGCCACCACGGCGGCAGGAGTTTTCGCCGGCGGCGACTGCGTGTTCGGACCGCGCCTGATCATCGACAGCGTGGCCGATGGCAAGCGGATCGCCATGGGCATCGACGAGCATCTGCGCGGCGCACGGCACCCGGATCCCGAAATCGAGATCGAAGTGCTGGACCGCCACCAGATGATGCCCGCCTACATGAATTTCTCGCGCCTGGCCGTGCCGATGCTTCCCCTCGAGCGGCGCACCGGCGTTACCGAAGTCGAGATCGGTTACGACGAACAGGCCGCCATGCTCGAGGCCCAGCGCTGCCTGCACTGCTGGATCAACACCGTTTTCGAAGGCAACGAGGACGATGGATCGCGCTGTATCCTGTGCGGCGGCTGCGTGGATGTTTGCCCGGAAGACTGTCTCGCGCTGGTTCCGCTCGAACAGATCGAATTTCCAGCCGCAACGCTCGATCATATTCACGGCAACCCCGGATTGTTCGCAGTGGAACTGGACGAAGTGGCCGCGGACGAGCTAGGCGTGGTTACCGGCTCGGCCATGCTCAAGGACGAAACGCGCTGCATTCGCTGCGGCCTGTGCGCCGCGCGCTGTCCCGTAAACGTGATCACCATGGAGGCTTACCACTGGGTGGTGAAAAGCCCAACCGGTTTGGTTCCTCCGCAATCGTTGTATCTGAGGCCGGCAACACATGGCTAAGTACTCGATTTCGCAAATACGGTCACGTATGCCGCGTGGCGCAGGCTCTCAGCCTGCCGACTCGACACTCGTGTCGAGTCTTGTGCTTGGCCGAGGCAAGAAGCATCGAGACGAGTCTCGACGCGGCAGCCTAAGAGGCTGCGCCACGGGCGCCGAATACGTTACCGAACTTCTGATATGGCGTACTAAGTGAGAAGGAGAGGCAGGATGGAGCAGAACGAAAAGACGGTCCAGCAACAAACCAGCCAGGAGGCGCCGGGAGAGGCGACGCGGCGCGAAACGCTGGTGAAGATCGGGCTGGGATCGCTGGCCGCGGCCGGCTGTGGAGCGGCGGTCTTCGGCTATCAATTCCTTTCGCCCAACGTCTTGTACGAGCCGTCGCCTATCGTGAATCTCGGCAAGCTGGGCGGTTTTCCGGCGGATTCAGTGACTTCGGATCCAGCCTCCGGCATCTACGTGGTGCACGCAGCGGAGGGTTTGTACGCGCTCTCGGCCACATGCACGCATCTCGGCTGCCTCACGGCCTGGAAACCCGAGCTTGGAATCATCGCCTGCCCCTGTCATGGCAGCAAATTCAACCGCCGCGGCATCAAGGTCGACGGCCCTGCGCCCCGGCCGCTGAACTGGCTGAAGCTGTGGATCAACGATGACGGCGATCTACTGGTGGACAAGTCGACGACTATACCAGCGGAACATTTCGTGAGGACCTGAAGCATGGCCAGGACACTCGAAGGCTACTGGAACGATTTGCGCGCCACCAAGATCTGGCGATCCGTGTTTCGCAGCGGCGACGGGCCGGGCAATTTGCACAGCTCGCTGGCCGTTCAACAGAATGTCTTCCTGCATCTGGCTTCCGTAAAGATGCGCCGAAAGGCGCTAGCCTTCAGCGTCACCTGGTATCTGGGAACGCTCACGCTCGCGACTTTTCTCATCCTGACCGGAACGGGCATTCTGCTCATGCTTTATTACCATCCTTCCGTTCCGCAAGCCTACGCGGACATGAAGGACTTGCAGTTCGTCGTATCCGCCGGCGTTTTCCTGCGCAATCTGCATCGTTGGTCGGCTCACGCCATGGTCTTTTTGGTTTTCGCCCACATGTTCAAAGTCTTCTACCGCGGCGCATACCGGCCGCCGCGCGAGTTCAACTGGGTGATCGGAGTCATCCTGCTCCTGGTGACGCTGTTCCTCAGCTACACCGGATACCTGCTTCCGTGGGATCAACTTGCGTTCTGGGCGATCACCGTCGGCTCCAATATCATGTCCGCAGTCCCGGTGATGGGCGGCAAACTGCGCTTCCTGATGCTGGGTGGCAACACCGTGAATGCGAATGCGCTGCTGCGCTTTTATGTGTTGCATTGCGTGATTCTGCCCCTGGTGGCATTCCTATTGGTCGGAGTTCACTTCTGGCGTATCCGCAAGGATGGCGGCCTGTACACCGGCAAGGTGGAGAAATCGTGAGCGATCCAAAGCCATACCAGGCCACGATAGGCTCCGACAGCCGCAAAGATCCCGTGCGGGTCGCCTTCGTCACGCGCCGGACTTCGCCGCACGTGAAGGCGGATAGCAGCGAATACGTCATGACTTGGCCGGAGGGCATTTTCCGCGCGTTGGTCGCGTGCGAAGTGATCACCATCGTCCTGGTAGCCATGTCGATCTTCTGGGATGCGCCGCTCGAAGGGCTGGCGAATCCGATGCAGACGCCCAATCCCGCCAAAGCGCCCTGGTATTTCCTGGGACTGCAGGAATTGCTGCATTATTTCCCGCCCGTGGTCGGCGGCGTGTTGATTCCCACCCTGGTGGTGATCGCGCTGGTGATCATTCCTTATTTCAACGTCAACATTCAGGCTGAGAGCATCTGGGCGCGCGACTGGGGAAGGCGGCTTCGAATCATCCTGGCAGTCCTCTTGGCTCTGCTGATCTTTCTGGTCGTCTTTGCCGTGTGGGCCGTGCTCGCACCCACGGTTCTGGTGGGCGGCGCGATGCTCTACTCCGCGTGGGATGCGAGCAAAGCCGGCCGATTCCGGCGCTGGCTTTCCTTGCGTCCGTTGTCCTTCTGGATTATGACCTGGTTTCTGATCACCTCATCGCTGCTCACCGCGATCGGAACCTTCTTCCGTGGCCCGGGCTGGTCCTGGGTCTGGCCCTGGAGCACGTAGATGGCGATTCGACAAAGACTCGGCGGCCTTCGAAAAACGCTATTCGGCGACTCGGCCCGCGCCTTCAGCACGCTGGGAATTATTCTGCTGGTGGAACTCGCCGCGGTGCCGGCCCGCGATCACTTTCGCGAGTGGTACGGCATCCAGAAGAATTATCTGCGCCTGATCAGCGGGCGCGACGACGCAGCCACGCTGCGGCGTCATTTCGAACCCGGCATTCACCAGATCTGGATACCCGAACTCTCCGTGGTGGACCGCTGCGACACCTGTCACGCGGGCTTGAAAGAAGCCAGCCTGCGGGGAGTCGAGACCCAGCCCTTCCGGCCGCATCCGGCGATCCCGCACTCTCTGGAGGAATTCGGCTGCGTGATGTGCCACCGCGGCCAGGGGCCAGCGACTACGTCGGAAGAAGCGCACAGCAGCAGCAACGCCTGGGAGGAACCACTGCTTCCGGCGCGCTACGACGAGTCTTCCTGCGGCCAGTGCCACATGGATCAACCCGTGGCTACACCGCGGCTGAACGCCGGCCGCACTTTGCTGGCGCGTTATGGCTGCGTACACTGCCACACGCTTGCGTACCCGGACGGAGTGAAGCCCAGTGCTGACGACGATCCACCGCCGCTCACGCACATCGCCGAAAAAACGACACGCGAGTGGATCTATGCCTGGATAAAGAATCCGCAAGCTTATTCGTCCACCGCTACGATGCCCAACTTCCAGTTGAGCGACGCCGACGCGCGGGATATTTCGGCGTTTCTGATTGCGCAATCCACGCCGCTAGCCGGCGAGGCGGCCACGGTTTCCGCGGCCAAGCCTGCCGCGGCCGACGCCAATGCCCTACAGGCCGGCTCCAGCGCTTACGGAGAATCATTTTGCGCTTCCTGCCACGCCATCCAGAACGCCGCCGGACTGAAGGGCATTGGCGATGTTGGCCCGGAGCTGACGCGCGTCGGGACGAAGGTCAAGCCAGAGTGGCTGCGCCAGTGGGTCAAGAATCCGAAGCTCTACGACCCATCCACGAAAATGCCGCACTACCGCTTCGACGACAAGCAACTGTCGCTCATCGCCGGATTCCTGGAGAGCAAGACCGATTCGGATTTCATGGCGAACGTCAGCCTTCAGCCCGTCACGTCACAACAGGCGTCGCATGGAAAGATTCTGGTGACTGAGATGGGCTGCGCCTCCTGTCACGAGATCAACGGCGTTCGCAAGCCCGAGAATTTTGCGCCCGACCTGACCGCGGTCGGATCCAGGCCGCTGGCCAAAATTGTTTTCCTTCCGGGCATGGAGCACGCCCTTCCGGCCTACATCGAGGCCAAGATCAAGCAGCCGCGCAGTTTCGGATCGGCGCTGAAGATGCCTCAATTCAATCTCGCGACGGCCCAAGTGGAAGATCTCGTGACCGCGTTGCTCGCCCAGACCGAGCGCGCCGCGAAACTCCCCGGCAACCTCCGCATTGCCAGCCATCCAGCCAGCAATTACGAGCCCTCCGGACCGGCCGGGCGGCTGATGCGCGATCTCAACTGCTTCAGTTGCCACAGCATTAACGGCCGCGGCGGCGATATGGCGCCGGATCTGACCTGGGAAGGCAGCGCCGTCGAGCGCGATTGGCTTTTCAAATTCTTCAAGAATCCCAACACGCTCCGGCCCGCACTCATTCGCCGCATGCCGAAATTCAATCTGACCGACCAGGAAGCCAACACACTCAGCGATTACATCCTGACCGTTTATCAAAGCCCGGCATTCGATAGGGACTCTGTGCAAACTGCCGCGGATCCGGCCACTATCGAACGCGGCCGGCAGCTCTTCTATTCGAAGTATGCCTGCCAATCCTGCCACATCGTCGATCCGCAGAAGGACAAGGGCTACATCGGCCCGACGCTTACGCAGGTTGGCTTGCGGATGACTGCGTCATGGATTTTCCACTGGCTGAAGTCGCCGCAGACCTTGCGCCCCTCGACGCTCGAGCCGGACTGGCAAATGAGCGACGCCGACGCCGGCGCGCTGACCGCTTTCCTGATGTCGCAAAAGAGCCCGGGAGCGAAGCAGGAGGCCAAGCGGTGATGAGAACAGTTCTCGGCGGCATCCCGCTTGTGGGTCTCGCGCTGGGCGTGGCTTGTTCCAGGCCGGCCAGCGAAACTGTCAAACGGCCCGCTACAGTGCCGGCCGCCATCGTGGAATCGAGCGGGGGCAAGCAAATCTCCACCGCCGGATCGCCGCTGGATCAGCCTCTGGTGGTTCAAGTCAACGATGCGTCGGGCGCGCCGGTGGCTGGACAGTTCACCACCGCCGTCACGCTCCCCAGCATGGCCGGCCGGTATCAAATCACCGCCGCCACCAAGGGCGCCGAAGGAAAGACCATCGAGATGAAAGTGGAAGAGCGCGCGCTGGGCTTCGAGGAAAATCTCGGACGCCAGTTGAGCGATCGATATTGCGCCCGCTGCCACGATCCGGAATCCACGCCGGAACGCGTCTCGAACTCTGACAATCTCACCGCCAAGCCGCACGCCTTCAGCGACGGCGCGTTTCTGAACAAGATGACCAACGCGGACCTTTCCGCCATCATCGGGCACGGCGGGCCGGGCCTGGGCAAATCCGCTGAAATGCCGCCATACGGCGCGGTGTTGAACCGGGCTGGGATCAATTCACTAATCGCATATATTCGGGCTGTGTCGGATCCACCGTACCAGCCGCCAAGGGAGGTAGTTTATGGACAAAAATAGAGTTACGTTTCTTGCGGCCATCCTGGCCGTCACCGCGATGACATGCCGAGCGCAGGTGCTGGCGCCGCCCGAGATCCTGGATCCGGCGATGCGCGCGCTGCAGCAAAAGCATCTGCCAGAGCTCAAGGCCGCCGCAACGGACATCACGTCCCAGCACTATCCGTTCAAGTTCACTTTGAGCCGGACGTTGGACCTGACCGAGCGCCAGCAGGAAGCTACCGATCAGCGCTCGATTCGCTTCGCGAATTTCCAGGGACGCACGGTGCTGCAGGTGACCGGCAACTACTTCGCGGCCTATTCGGGCAAGTACGCCAACCAGAACGAGCGTGTGAAGAGGACCTATCTGGACGTCATGCTGCCGATCCTGCGCGCCACGGCCCCGCGACTCTCGGGCGAGCCGCAATTGAACGCGATTGCCATCGAAGTGGCCCAGCACGTACGCAAACAGGTGCTGGGTGTGCCCATGGAACGCCTGGAAAATCTGGCGCTGGTGGTTCCACGCGCGACCGCCGAAAGGATGGCCAACAGCAGTAATGAAAGCGAGCAGGTGGCCGCGCTGCTCGAAGCGCGCGTGTTCATCAACGGCGCTCCCGTCGCGCTGTGGCCGCATGCGGGGACCAGTGAATCGGAGAGTGAATCAGTGCAAAGCCCGATCGATACCAGGCCAGCATCCGCGCTGGGCGAAACAGCCGTGGCCAGCGCGCCGGCCGCGGCGCCACCAGCTCCCGAGCCCACGCCTGCGCGCGATCTATCGACTCCGGCCTTGCAACGGCAGCAAGCTTCCTCCCAACCATTGATCGACCGCATGCTCCGCGAAATGGATACCACGGCCCATTTCATTTCCTACGCTCCGCCGGCTTTGATCGAATTCCGCAAGGCGGCTTATCTGCAACTGTCCGTGACCACCAATCTTTCCGCATCGGACTGGGGCTCGCAATATCGCGTCGCCGCGCTGGCGTTCGACCGGCATGTTTCTCATCTGGTCCGTCCGCTGGCGGCGATGCTTCCGCCGGGCGATCCGGGATTCGACGGCGTCGTGTTCAGCGCGACCGTTCGCACGCCCGGACAGACGGCCGATTCGGCGCCCACGCAATCGGTGGAGTTCTTCCTCCCCTTAACGGATCTGCGGCGCTACGCGCAGTACGACATCACGGGGCAACAACTGCTCAACGCCGGCTATGTGCTGGTCAACGGCGAGCGCGTGGGGCTGGAACTGCAGAGCGCGGAAACCGACCGCCGCTAGCCGGGTGTTCTGGAGCGGGAGATGGGACTCGAACCCACGACAGCTTGGGAAGACGGCTTTAGATTGCAAACAGAGACCATAGCGTTTTTGAATGCCTCGATCTGGCGATAGAGAACACCCAGTTTTCACTTTGTGCTTCCGCGACGCTCTTAACGGAGCACAAACGGAGCACAGCAGTTGCAACGGGCAAATTTCCCGCCCCAGCCTCTTCAGGACCTGGTAGTGCGCTAAATCTGATTGGCTGCCCTATAGGGCTGGGGCTAGAAAGTGGATAACCCAGTTCAACTTTTCACCTGACCAGTCTTCAATTTCGCTCGGTTCGAAGTGGGGATGCGCCACCGTGAGTATGAGTCCGCCTGGGGCATCGATTCTGAAACGAATATGCCGCCCGGCCCTATCGTCGAATACAACGGCACAAGTCGGCGCGATCTCGTGTACAGCCTCCAGAACTCTCGCATGTATCGCTGCGGGTTGACTCATCATGTGGGTTCTCCTTTGACAAACACAAGCCCTTAGACCTTCCTGAGTGCTTCGACTTGCTTGGCAGCTTCCTTCGGCGGTTCAGTAGGCGGCGCGGGAAGTTTACCAAATTTGCTTTCGTACTCGTTTACGTTTTGGCTAAGCACGCTTAGGAGGGCTTTCGCGTGTTGTGGGGACATGGCAATGGATGCAGACTCTTCAATGAACGGCTTGCCACCCGGCACCAACGTGAGTTCTCCAAAGAAGACCTTAACGTCCCAAACAGTTGTCTCCACCCGTGCACTGTTCGCGTACAACTTTATGAAGCCGTCGGAACGAATCGACTCTAGTTGGTCTTGCGCTTCCATCTTCGCTGGAACTTCTTTGGCAGGTTCAGTCATTTGTTCTTTTAACCTCGCGTGGATGCATGAAACATGCTTGCCAGATACGCCGGAACGGAACGTTGCGGCGAAGGAAAATCAGGAACTGGAGAATCATAGGTTTGTTGCGCCACATCTTCCAAGAAGGGCATTCTGTGACCTCCATTCGTTGAAGTGACGATGGCCTCAAACCTTCCGATACGATTGGCTGTAGCGGAACACGCTAGATCGGTCTTGCGCCGGATTGCTTCGTCGGTATGCCGGTCTTGGATCTTTCCCATCTCAGCCCGCTTTACTGTGGCCGCACCGACGCCAACGTACTGAGCAAATTTGGGCTGATTCATCCCGAGCCGTTTTCTGCGCGCCCTGATGTCTTCACTTGTCAAGATGCCATGAGTGGCGCGGTACCGGTCAGCTAGTAGTCGTCGGTATTCAGGCATCATCGGGCCTTCAATAGTTTTGTACCCGCAGATCGGACACTCAAGCCCCGGTATTTCGACCGTATAGTGCTCACCCCGTACCTCTCCATCCAAACGGACAGTCTTCGCTACCAGGTCAGTTTGACCGCACTGAATGCATTTATTCATCGCGATTCGGGTGGAGGGAGTATATCCAGATCCGTCTGCCCTTGCCGGTGCCGCTTACTGAGAACTTGAAGTACATCTCTGTGCGACCGAAGAGAATCGAATCCCATCGAAATGCGAACATCTCCAAGTCCTTGGTGGCGGGTTCGTATGACATCTTTGGTGGCCGATCCCCTTTGTAGTGCTCCGGCTTAGTCTCTGTCATCACGGAAGCGAGAATGGAGAGCTGATCCTCTGGCAAAGTAGTTTCTACACCGAATTCGTCTTCCAAGGCATCCCAGTCGGCCTGCAACTTTTGAACATCCGCCGGTCGCCATTGCCCACTCCGTACAAGAGCAAGCCCCTCTCGCAGTTTCCCGTGGAGCTCTTTGTGGCTTGGCCGTTCCCGTCCTCCCTGTCTTGATGGTATCACGTGATCCCTAACTTTCAATACGTAAAGATTGCCGTAGGACGGGAAAAGTACTCCAGTTCTAAAGCCACTAACCCATTATGCACCCACGAACAGGCGTAGCGCAACAGCTAAATGCAGACAATCTAGACGCCAGTCCATGATCCTAGAGGCACCGGGAACCTACGCGTTGCAGACTGCCTAGTTTGCCTAGAAACTGTTATAACTAGTCCTTGACATTCTAGACTACATTCTGTATGATTGTTCTAGAACGGAGATTTCCATGGACTCTGAAACCATTAGGGCGCTCATTCAAAAGTACAAGCAGCAGGTCGAGTCCTTGAACGTGGTGATTCGGCAACTTGAAGCAGAGCTAGATCAACCACAAGCACAAGGGGCGCAAACCTTACAGATTCAAGTAGCGGATGCGGTTAGTGGTAGCTCAAAGCAAAAGCAACCCCCCAGTGCCGACCCTCTTGGAATGGTAAGAGAATGGCAGTTCTTCAATAAGTCTCAACCGGATGGAGCCGAACAGTTACTTGAGTTGGTCGGCCATCCCCTGAGCATTGGTGTATTGCTGGAAGGACTTGAAAAGGGCGGAGCCAAAATCGGTGGGAAGAGCGCCGCCGAAAAGCGCCAGAACCTATCCACTGTGCTTGCTCGAAGTGGCAGATTTGGTCGGGCCGCACGTGGTACTTGGGGCTTGCCGAACTGGCCGCATATTAAACCAGTGAAGAGAGCGGAGGAAAACGGCGGCGTTGAGCCTGAAGCAAAAGCCACCGAAGAATCGAACGCGACGGCTATCGAAGAGAAGCCGTCGTAACATGAAGCCGCCCTGCTGACGGCGCTAACCACCAGCAGGGCGTAACCTCGGGCCGAAGCCAGAAGTTAGGGATTTTCTAGTTCCCCTTCCATTCTGGACCGGGCCTGAAGAAAGGTCAAGGTCCAAGTGACCTGCCATTCATGCACAGTCGAATGTAAGCGCGACGGGCGCGATCGTAAGGGCCGTCAGCGCTATCAGTGCCGTCAATGCGCCAAGGTGTTCTTGGAGCCGCAAGAGAAACCGTTAGAGACGATGTACCTGCCCATTGAAAAGGCCGAAATGGTTCTCGCCCTTCTGCTGGAAGGAAACAGCATATCCAGCGTGGAACGCGTTACCGGAGTTCATCACGGAACGATTCTGAAGCTCTTGGTGTTGGCCGGTGAGAAGTGCGAGCGCATCATGGCTGAGAAGATTCGCAACGTCATTGCGCGAGACGTGGAATGCGATGAGGTGTGGAGCTTCGTCGCCAAGAAGCAGAAGCGCGTCCGGCCTGAGGATGATCCGAACTTCGGCGATTGCTACGTATTCGCTGCCATCGAACGCCACTGCAAATTGGTTTTGAACATTGCGATGGGCAAGCGCGATCAGCAAACCACGGACGCTCTGATTGAAGGTGTACGCCACACCACGGCACAAGGATCTAAATTCCAAATCACGACGGATGGATTCGCTCCGTATCGCACTTCGATTCCGATCAGCCTACATGACCGCATCACAGGCTACGCGATGCTCATCAAAGTCTACCGTGCATCGCAGGACGGTGAAGCGCGGTACTCGCCTGCCGAAGTTCAATCCGTGGAGGTTGTCCCAGTTTACGGGCAACCCGATCCCGAGCGCATCTGTACTTCGATAATTGAGCGGAGCAACCTGAGTCTCAGAATGGGTCTGCGACGCTTTACGCGGCTCACCAACGGCTTCAGCAAGAAGTGGGAGAACCACTGGGCCGCAACCGTGCTCTGGTACTGCTGGTACAACTTTGGCCGCGTTCACAAATCGCTTCGCGTGACGCCTGCGATGGAAGCGAAGATCACGGACCACGTGTGGAGCGTGCGGGAACTGTTGGAGGCGGCGTGATCCTATGGTTTCCCCTTCTCGCCCGACCGCCACCAGTAGCCAAGCAGATTTAGCGCACTACCCAGGACCTCCTCCCGAGTTTGGCCACTTAGAATGGCTCAGGATGGTGTGGGCTGTTTCCGAGACCGTGACATACGCGCGATGGCTGACTCGCTTGCCCCGGCACGTTGCCGCCGAGAGAATACTTAAAGCGTAGATCATCGTCCGTGATCGCGGAGACAATGATTGGCGGCGATCGTCTCGATCTCAGATTTGGCCTATTGCGTTGCTTCTTAAACGGCGCCAAAAGGGTCCTTCGGCTCGTTTGCAATACGCCCAGCCGTAAGCCAAGAGGTATGTCACTCGTTGGAGATGTTTAGGCCACACGAAGCACGATCTTGCCGTGTGACCTGCGTCTTGCCGCTCCCGGCCCACTGGGCGACATCCCATGAACCCCTGGCAGGTTCCCGGCGATGTCCTTCCAGGCCTGGGCCGCATCCTGGAGCGCGTACACGGTCGCGACGTCTGGTCGTATCGTCCCCTCTTCCAGCAGTCGCGCGATTTTGCCGAGCCCTTCCCCTGACGGCGCGAGTCTCATCATCGCGCCCGACACACGGTGCCTCGCGGCCTCTTCTTGCGATACGGGCTGGGTGGCAGAGATTAGATGGCCGCCTTCCTTCAAGACCAGGAACGACCGCTTCTGTGTATCGCCAGCGGTCAAGTCGAAGACCACATCGACCTTCTCTCGCAGAACCTTCTCGAACTGCGCCTCTCGATAATCGATAACCCGGCTACGGCAAGCGCGCCGCTGCGCTCATGGAGTAGCGCACGACGAGCGCTAGCCAATGTTAGCCTTCGCCGGGTGGCGCATGACTTTCTGAATACCTCGTTCTGTCGGGTTCACAAAAAAAAAGGCTCGTCCCCTCCAATCGCCACTTCTTCCCTCGAAAGATTCTCGCCTTACAGCCCTAGCCCGTCTTCGCCGATTCCGCCTTCTCAGCCTTCGGCAGCTTGAAGTAAAGCACGACACTTGTCGCACTTAGACGAGTTGGACTGACCACTCGTTCAGATTCAGGATCTTCTGGGCGCGCATCTTGTCGAGATTCCACCCATCGACGCTATTCTCGATGAGTTCGTTGACTATCCTTCGGATGATGGCTGGGAGTGCGATCCTGCTTTTGAGCTCGCTGGGAAGTTCGATGACTGAGTCGCAGCGCACGTGGTCGCCCCACTTTTCGCGGCGCTTCTTCTCGGTCTCGAAGAGCAGCTTTTGTTGACTCTTGGTGACTCGCTCCGCCGCTCGGAACTGTTCCCCGTGACTTCGGGGTTCCATGCGCATGTAGACGAGGTCGTGACCCCCGGGCACTCCAATGGGTCCCAGTTCCATTTGGACGAAGCTCCGGACCGTGCGCGCCATGCCAGCACCCTCCAAGAACTCAAAGATATACGCGATGGAGGGGTCGGTGTAGAGGAGGCGCAGTCCTTGTGCTATGCGTTTTTCTTGCCGCTCTTTTCTGGCGAGGTCGTCGAGGATGCGTAATCGTTCTTCGCGCTGCGCGAGGGTCAGGTCCGCACCGATATACCTCATCAGACGTTGTTCCAGCTTGTCGGACTCTCGCTGCCGCACGAGTATTCTGCCTTGCGGGTGTCGGTTGAGTTCGTGGACGAGTTCGCGGCACCGGATCGCGAGCTCGTTCTCACTGGTTTCCAAACCGCCGTTGATTGCGCTCCATACGGCGAGCAGGGGAGCGCGCTCCGTCGCGACGTGTACGCCGAAGTGCTTAGCGACGACGAGCGGATACAGGGTGGCGTGGCGGACGATCTCTTGCCATCCGACGAGGTGCACTCTGAACCGCTTTGCTTTCTCGTGCTTCTCTGTCAGCTTGCGGGCGTGCTCCTGCAAGTGGACGTCATCCGGTGCAGTGGTGAGCATCCAGAAGTCCCCAAGCTTGGGCTTGAATTTGAGGGCCTTCTTGACCTCGGCGTCGATCTCGGCCGTGGTGACTGATTTTTCTGGCCAGACTGCTTTTCGCTTGCATTGCAGCCCAGTCCATCGCCCGCCCGGCCGGCACACGATGTCCACGCCGGATTGGCGCTGCCCCGAGCGGCCATGCCGGACGAGCTCTGGATCAGACCAGAGCGCGGCGAACGTATCGGCGCAGAGCTCCTCAAACTGCTCCCACGTCTTGGGAGGTGCCAGATCGAAATGGACGAGAGATTCCAACCATCTAGCATCGCTCACTTCGCCTCGCATTTCACAACGCGCAGGCGGATGTTGGGGGCAAGCTGTGAGATCCACTCTTCGGATAGCGCAACTCCTTGACCAGTTCAGCAGAAAAAGCGCAATCACGTTTGTCGTCTGAGAGCGGAAGACATCGGCAATCCATTGCCAACGGAAACGAAGGTTTTTAAGAGCAGTTCTTAAACAGCGATTGCGCTTTTTAGCCAGAACGTGAAACGCACATTGCGGACGGTCCTCTTCGCCTCAGAGAGTTACAAATGCTGTGTTGATCGCGATATCGTGCACGTTGACTTGCGCAAGTCGTATCACGCGCCCGCGAGTGGACACCTCATAATCGGAAATCACCGCTGGACGGAGGATGTGGACGCCGAAGTCCACGTCGAGCCGCACGTGCTCGATTTCCTGCCCATCGATGAGGCATTCAGCCGCACCGAAGGATCGTTCATCCGATGCGGGCATCGGATGAATGCCTTCCGCGAGATCTGCTGTCCAGAACGACAGCAACCGCTGTTCGTAGAGTTCCTGCGTCCAGGCATCGAGGTAATCTGTCAGGAGCAGTTCCGTGCCGTGGAGGTGGAATTTCTTCCCTTCGATCTCGATTGAGGTCACGTTCTTTCCTGGCGATCCTGCGACCCGAAACGTCACCGTGGTTTTGGCGGATGCTGGTGCCGTGATATGAAAGCTTTCTGGAGTTATGGTTGTTGCAGGGTTGTGCTCTGTTGCGGTGAGTAGCGTGATTCTTGGGTCCTTCAGTGCTTGCGCCTCTGCGTCCTTGGTGAACGATTTCGCGACAACGTACCCACGCTGTGCACTCGCGGCGTCGATCTTCTCCGAGAACACAATGATCTCGTTCTTGCCGACGGCGGCTTCCCAATTCTTGCACTCGAAAATGAAGATTGCGGTGTACCCCTTGGCTACCTCTACCGTGACGAAAATATCGATTTCATGGTGCACTCCACCGACAGCTATGTGTTTGCGCGTCTCGATGAGAAATGGCTTCTCACGAAGTGCCGGAGAAGACTCCAGGATCACCGCCTCAATCGCATGAACAGCACGCTCTAGTTCACGACCCTTCTCATCAGGAACCATCACTCAACCATACACCCACCCCAATCTGGCCCGACTCTCGAACACGCAATGCCGAAACGGGCACGCTGGTTGTTTGTGAATAATAGTGCCGGGAGGAAAGAGGCGGCGGGATCGTTTTGTCGGGTTCATAAAAAAGGA